>Ga0255338_1002646_pt1 | contig 24865 bp, 25 predicted proteins | sample MeOH1_35cm_T4_19_FD_203715 | JGI IMG/M metagenome (GOLD analysis project Ga0255338, IMG submission 203715) | Sandy soil microbial communities from University of British Columbia, Vancouver, Canada - MeOH1_35cm_T4_195 | ecosystem: Engineered > Artificial ecosystem > Sand microcosm > Unclassified ...
CTGAACATCGCCCTGGCGGCCCTGCTGCTGGGTCTCTGCTGGCGGCGCACCGGCAGCCTGGCCCTCCCCATCGGCGTGCACCTGGGCTGGAACTGGACCCAGGGCAACCTCCTCGGGTTCGGGGTGAGCGGCACCGAGACCCCGGGCTGGTGGACGCCGGTCTTCCACGGCTGTCCGGAGTGGCTCACGGGCGGCGCCTTCGGCCTGGAGGCGAGCGCGGTGTGCGCCCTCGTCAGCGGTGCGGCGGTCCTCGGGCTGTGGTGGTGGAGGGGTACGCCTAGCGGCGGTGCTTCCACAGCTTCGGCGTCTTGATCCCGGCGCCCATCACCAGGCGCATCTCACTGGTGGGCACGAAGCCCATGCGCTGGTAGAGGCCTTCGGCCTCCAGGCTTGCGTGCAGCTCCATGATCTCCAGCCCCAGCTCGCGGGCCAGATCCAGGGCCGCGTCCGTAAGTTGGGCGGCCAGGCCCTGGCGGCGGTGCGAGGGTTCCGTGTAGATGTTGAAGAGGTAGCCCCGCACCGACAGCGGCGTCACGGGCGTGGGGAGCGTTTCCCGCATCAGCATCAGCACGCTCGCCACGGGGCGGCCTTCGTCCTCCATGAGGAAGCCCCGGCACTGGCCCGTCACCAGCCAGTTCCGCAGCTGGCCGCGGAAGGTGTCGGCCATGCGCCGCAGCCCTTCCTCGGAACCCGTCTCCATGTCGTGGAACAGGGCCACACGATGGGCCACGTGGATCTCCAGGTCGGCGGTCGAGGAGGGGCGCAGAGAGAGCTTCATGTGGTCAGTGTAGGCGCTATCCTGGGCCATGCACTACGCGGCCCTGGCCTCCGGTTCCAAGGGGAACTGCCACGCCCTTTCCGAGGGCGGCCTGACGCTGCTCATCGATGCGGGCATCTCCCTGCTCCAGATCCGCCGCCGTCTGGAGATCGTGGGCCTGGATCCCGGCTCCGTGCGCGCCCTGGCCCTCACCCACGAGCACTCGGACCATATCGGCGCGGTGGGCGTGATCCTCCGGCGCACGGACTGGGCCATCCTCGCCACCGCCGCCACCCGCACGGCCGTGGAACGGGCCCAGGGGATCGAGATCCCACCCTCGCGCTGGGTCGAGGTGGAGGCCGGCCGGCCCTGTGGCTGGGAAGGCTGGCGCGTGCTGCCCTTCGCCCTGCCCCATGATGCGGAGGACCCCGTGGCCTTCCGGATCGAGGCCGGGGGCACCGCCACCGCCGTGGTGACGGACCTGGGCCACCCCACGGCCCTGGTGGCGGACCACCTCCAGGACCTGGACCTGCTGGTGCTGGAGGCCAACCACGACGTGGACATGTTGCGCGAGGGGGACTATCCCCCCCAGCTCAAGGCCCGCATCCTGAGCCGCGTGGGCCACTTGAGCAACGCGGCCATGGCCGAGCTGCTGGGCCGGGCGCTTTCCCCCCGGCTGAAGCAGGTCGTGCTCGCCCACCTGAGCGAATCCAACAACGATCCCGGCCTGGCCCGCTTCGCCGCGGAGGAGATCCTCCGCGGGACCGCCGTGGCCCTGCATGTGGCCCACCAGCGGGAGCCCCTGGCCCTGCCCCCCGCCGTGGCCTGAGGAGTCCGATGTTCCGACGCGCCCTGCTCCGCCTCCTCCTGGCCCTGCCCGCCTTCGCCCCGACCCTGGGCGCCCAGGGCACCCCACCCTCGCTGCGCGAGGCGGTCGAGCGCTTCGACGCCGCCCAGGCCCAGGTGCAGACCCTGCAATGCCCTTTCACGTTGACCTTGCGCCGGTCCCTGCTGAGGACGCCCTCGGTGACGAAGGGAACGCTCTACCTCCAGGGTTCCGACTTCGTCCACTTCGCCTTCCAGCCGCCGGAGGACCTGATCCTCCACCTCACCCCCAAGGCCCTCATCTCCTACAGCCCCGAGGCGCGGGCGGGAGAGCTGATGAAGATCGGCCTCATCAAGAACGCCAACCGGAAGTTCCTGGGCCTCGGCCAGAAGCTGAGCTACCTGTCCGAGTACTTCCAGATCCAGTTGAGCGAATCAAAGGACCTGCCCGGCACCTGGCTTCTCGCCATGACGCCCCGCACCCTGTCCATGCGCAAGCGGGTGCAGGACCTCAACCTCTGGGTGGACCGGGAGACCTGGCTGCCGCGGCAGGTCCAGTGGATCGAACGCAGCGGGGATTCCTGGCTGGTGGAGCTGGGGCCCCTCCGGATCAACCAGGCCCTGCCCCCCGCCGTGACCGGCTTCAAGCTCCCGGAGGGCGTCCCCCTGCGGAGCGACTTCAGCTTCTTCGCCACTCGGAAGAAGTAGCGGTAGACTGCACGGGAGATCCCACGGGGGCCCGATGATTGTGGTGTGCCCGGCCTGCCAGGCCCGCTTCCAGTACGACGACAACCGGTTCGGCCAAGCCCGGACCAAGCGGTTCAAATGCCCGAAGTGCGCCCATCTCTTCGAGGTGGCGAACCCGACGGTAGCGGGCCTTCCAGCTGACGAGCCCGCTCCGATACCGCTCACCATGCCCATATCCGTATCCCTGCCTGAGCAGGAGCCCCCTTCCGAGGCCACGCTGGCCTCGGCGTTCACCACCGCCCGCCGGGATCGCGATTCCCTCCTGGTGGCTGCGGGAGTCCAGGGGGCCGGCCTGCCGACGGGGTTCAAGTTCAGCCTGGCCTTCCTCACCGGCCCCCAGGCCTCTACCGTGCAGGTGCTCGAGCGGCCCCTGATCGTCATCGGCCGCGAGGAGGGCGACGTCATCACCCAGGATCCCGAGACTTCCCGGCGCCACGCGGTGCTGGAGATCCGGAGCGACGGGACGGCATGGATCACCGACCAGGAATCCACCAACGGCACCATGGTCAACGGGGAACGCATCACAGGTCCGGTCCAGCTCATCAACCGGCAGGAGTTCATCTGCGGGAACAGCACCTTCATGTTGCTGGTACGCAACACCAACGAATACCCGCTGCACTGAACCCCTGACGCCACCAAATCGACCCGAGCGACACCATGATGCCAGACCCCTACGCGCCCTACCTCCGCCAGGCGGACGACCTTTTCGCCCAGGGCGAGCTCATCAAGGCGGGCCAGATCTGGCAAGCGATCCTCAAGCAGCAGCCCGCCCATGCCGCGGCGCGCGAACATCTGCTGGCCCTGCGCCAGAGCCTGCTGGCCCAGCGTGAGGCCGAAGCCCAGGAGGCGGCGGCACCACCACCCCCCCCGCTGCCGCCCGCCCCGGAACCCCCTCCCATTGCGGAACCGGCTCCGGCTCCCGTACCGGTTCCTCCACCGGCAGCCCCCGCCCCCTCCTCGGTGGAGCCGCACCGGCTGGTGATCGAGGGTTGCACGCTCTATGACATGGGCCAGGTGCCCGATGCCCTCCAGAAATGGGAACAGGTGCTGGCCATCGACCCCACGCACAGCCTGGCCCTGGGTTATGCCAATGGCGCGCGCCGGGAGCTGGGGCTGCCGCCCCTCCAGGCCTCCGCCCCCACCCCCATGGCAAAGCCGGCCCCCGCGGCCGAAGAGGATGTGGCCAACCTGCTGCGGGAGGCCGTCCAGCTCTACGACATGGGACTGACGGAAGAGGCCATCTCCAAGTGGGAGCACGTGCTCGTCCTGGAACCCCACCGGGAGGAGATCCAGGGCTATCTGCGCCAGGCCAGGCAGGAACTGACACTGCCCGGGGCCCAGTCCGCGCCCCAGGCCCCTGCCCCCATGCCCGCCCCTGCACCAGCGTCCGTGCCCACCCAGGCCACGAGCCCCGATGCGCAGGCCCTGGCCCTGAAGCTCCGGCAGGCGGACCATCTGCTGTCGCTCCAGCGCCACGACGAGGCGGCCTTCACCTACCAGCAGGCCCTCGGTTTGGCCCCCGGGCACCCCGAGGCCCTGGCCGGCCTTGAGCGCTGCCACCGGCCCCAGGCCGCCTCCGCGCCCACGGCGCGTGGCATCTCCCTGGATCCCCAGGGCCGGATCGCCATGGTGGACGAGGAACCCACCTCCTTCACCACCGACACCGACAAGGTGGAGCCCCCCGCCTCCCTCACCCGCACCGCCTCGGCCCCCCGGGAAGGGCTCAGCCTTCCAGGCCGCCTCCAGGAGGCCTCGTCCGGTCTTCCCTGGCTGCGGGAACCCAAAATCTGGGCCATGGCCGGAGGCGGCGCCCTGGTCCTGATCGTGGGCCTCTACGCCCTCCACACCTACCGCCAGGACCAGGAGCTGAAGGAGGCCGTCAAGGCCGCGCGCCTGGTGGCCGTGGCCCCCGTGCTCCAGCAGGCCCAGGCGCCGGACCTCTCCGAACTCCCAGCGGCGATCCTCCGCGAAGGCGAGACGGTGCTGGAGGCGGATCCCCTGCGGGCCTACTGCCGGGCCCAGGCCGTGCTGGTCCAGAACCCTGGCGATGCCGCGGCGGCCCAGCTGCTGGAGAAGGCCCGGGCCGGCCTGCCCGGGGGAGCCAGCGGAGCGAGTCTCCCGGAATTCCAGAAGCACCTCCAGAACGGCGATCTGGACGCCGCGGCCAAGGTGATGGATGGCCTTCTGCGCGCCCAGCCGGACGACACGGCCCTCCGCGCCCGCGCCGGCCGCCTGCACCTGGCCCTCTGTGGAGCCCATGTCGGCCAGGGCAACTGGAACGATGCGGCCGAGGACCTGCACCGGGGCCGGGCCCTCTTCCCCAGTGACAAGTCCTGGCAGGCCCGCCTGCAGCTCCTCGAACGCGTGAAGACCATGCCCAAATCCCAGCAGGCGGCCTGGCTTCCCCTCCTCGGATAGGCGGTCTCAGTCCACCCACGCTTCCGGTGGCACGGGATGGCTCAGGAAGTGGGTCATGCCCTCGTTCAGCCCGTAGGCGCCGGTGGTGCCGAAGGCGAGCAGATCACCGGATTCCAGCTCCGGCAGGCGCACTTCGCCCAGCCGATCCAGGCTTGTGCAGAGGGGTCCGGCCAGGGTGTGCGGAACCGCGCCTCCCCCCTTGCCCACGGCCTTCACCGGGAAAGGTTCGCCCGTGAGGAGGGGACGGATGAGGTGGTTGATGCCACCCTCCAGAATGGCGAAGCGGGTGCCGCGGCTCTCCTTGATCCGCACCACCCGGGCCAGGTAGATGCCGCAGGGCCCGGCGAGGAACCGCCCCGGCTCCAGGATCAGCTCACCCTTGAACCAGGCATGCTTCGCCAGCAGATCGGACAGTCCTTGTCCAAATGCCGCGAGATCGAGCGGCACTTCGTGCGGTGCGTAGGGTACGCCCAGGCCGCCGCCCAGATCGATCTGCTCGAAGACGAGGCCGTGGGTCTCATGCAGGCGCTTCGCCAGGTCCAGCACGGCGCCGTGGATGACCCGCAGCTTGGCGGCGTCCCGCTGGTTGCTGGCGGCGAAGACATGCAGGCCCCGGATGCGCACATGGCTCAGTTCCGCGGCCTTCTGCAACAGGGCCGGGACCTCCTCCTCGTCCACGCCGAAGGCCGAAGGTCCGCTCCCGCCGAGGATGCGGTTGCCCTCGTCGATATCGAAGGCTGGGTGCACCCGCAGGTTCACGGCGGTCTCGCGGGTCACCAGGGCATCGACCCGGGCCAGGTCCTCGAAGCCCTCCGCCTGGATGCGGACTCCCATGAACAGGGCCTTCTGGAGCTCCGGGGTCCGCTTGCCTGGGCCGGCGAAGAAGGTGCGACCCGGCGGCAGGCCCAGGGCCTCGACCCGTTCCAGCTCCCCGATGGACGCGCAGTCGAAGCTGGCGCCCAAGGCGGCGAAGCAGTTGAGCAGACCTGGGTGGGGATTGGCCTTGACGGCGTAGGCGATCCGCACCCGCGAGGGCAAGGCGGCCCGGAGGGCCTGGAAACCCGCCGCCGCCACCGCCCCCGAATAGGCGAAGCTGGGTGTGCCGTGGGCCTCCACCAGTCGCTGGCAGGTGGCGTCATCGAAGGCGAAGAGAGGCATGAGTCCTTCCTTGCAGACATTGGCGCTTAAGGGTGTGTTTTATAAATAGCTGAAAAACAATATGTTATGGGACGCGTTTCAACACCTCAAACACACAGCTCAACCTTCTTGTGTTTGGGGTTGTGCTTTATGAGCAACTTTCCATCTGGCCCATCGGCGGGTTCCTTCCAAAAGAATCTTGTTCTCGGCCTTGAGTTCGTAGAGCAACCGTTGGACTTTGTGCTCGGGAAGAGAAGGAAGTACTTGTTCCAGTTCAGATAAAGGGGCCCCGAGATCTCCCTGTACCTTGAGATGCTGAAGCAGAAGCGCCTTGTTTGTTTCGTGGTCGAGTCCCCGCTTTCGTGTGTGGACCCCCTTGGCCCCCATAGAGGCATAGAGGGCCTTGGACAGGACATAACGCCTTGAACGGCCCTGGCCAAGAGCCTCGACAGCTCCAGCCTCAACAAGTCCGGGGAGCCTTTCCTTCATGAACTCCGTCAGGCGCCTATCCTGATGCAAGCTATCCAGCACTAGAAAGTCTAGGGTGGAGAAGGCCTGGAGGCGCGACTCACCGATCCTCTCCAAGAACCGGACCAGAGCTGGGTATTGCACGGTCCCTGGCAGCACCAAGCGTACCTCGTGGGAAGAAGAGCCCGTAAAGTCTGGCAAACGCTTCCCCTGTCGAATGGCGCTTTCCACCATCAAGTTCACCCCCTGCCCCGACCGTTCAATAAGCCCGCACTTCGCCAAGGCCTCCGCAAGGCGGCGATTCCGGGGATTCTGTTGATCTAAAAGGTTTTCCAGGGTGATCCCAGGTGGGAATCCTCCGGGACTCACCACCTCCATGCGTCTTGGGTACTGCCGCACGAACACGGACCCACCCAACCGATAATCCCGGTGGGCCACCGCGTTGAGCAATGCCTCTCGGACCGGCACCTCATCAAAGGTCAACAAGTCCAGGCGAAAGAGCCCCTCTTGATAACTCTGACGATCATTGCGCAGGTTGATTCGGTTCCACAGGGCATCGTGGAAGAGGAGAAATCCTTCCCGATATTCCTCTCTGTCTGCAGCGGGCCCCGAAGCATCGGTGGGTCGGTATTCAAAAACAACTTCGGCTTGGGCCAAGTACCGACCGAGTGCTGCGCGGATGCCAAACAGGATGAGAGCCGCGTAGGTTATTTGGCCTTCCACGAATAGCTCGGCATTGGTCAGAACCTCCTCGTCATTCCATGCGAGCCGGCGATCGTCCTTGGCTTTCTTGGCCCATCGCGCTCGAAATTCTTGAATGGCCTCGGAGGATAAATCCTTGATGGTGGCCCCAGGGCATGGCTGCGCAGAGAAGTCTGGCCCGATCTCGGAAAAGATCCCCTTCAAGTCATCCGCTGCCATTGCAACCAGATCATCGCCCGCACGCTTCAAGTACCTCCCACCGATCTGCCATGCCGTTCCGGGGAGACGGGGCGGCACATGTACCACCAGAATCCTTCCCTCGGGGAGGATTACCTCCTCTACCGGAATGCGCTGCTGCAATCGTTCGAATAGCCCTGCCTCCGTTCGCCCGGGTTCGGCAAAGGCGGAACTGCCACAGATCAGTCGAGGGCGGCGGTCCATGACGCCCAGAATGATCTTGCCGCCACCCTCGTTGGCCAATGCGACGCAGTAACCAACAAGCTTCTCGAAGTCGTAACGGTTCTTTGCCTCCTTGAATTCGAAGCGGCTTCCCTCAGGAGCTTCGAGCCACAGCCGCAATTGCTCAGGAGATGTAGAAAGGGCATGCAGTGGTGTATTCACGGGTCCTTTCCGCTGTGATTCCGGCATCGTACGTGGCTTATCGGTTCTTCCAGAACGGCGCCAGCCGCCGCACGCCTTCCCGCAGCTGCTCGGGGGTGGCGGCGAAGCTGAGGCGGGCATGGCCGCGGCCACCTTCGCCGAAGGCAAGGCCGGGGATGAGCACGACTTTCGCCTCGTCGCGCAGCTTCAGGGCGAAGGCCACCGGATCGGCGTGGGCCGCCTCCGGCAGGGCCATGAAATGGTAGAAGGTGCCATCGGGCGCCGTGACCTCGTGGCCCAGTTCCTCGCGCAGGGCCGAGGCCAGGGCCTCCCAGCGGAGTTGCACCGCGGCCCGGGCCTCGGCCAGCACTGTGTCCGAATGCTCCATCAGGGCCAGGGCCGCCCACTGGGCGGGCGTGGCCGTGCCCGTCACCGCGTAGCCGTGCACCGTGCGGGCGGGTACCAGCCAGGCGGGGTCGCCCACGGCCCAGCCCACGCGCAGGCCGGGCGCGCCCCAGCCCTTGCTCACGGAGCTGGTCACCACTCCGCGGTCCGTCACATCCCGCAGGCTGGGGCAGCGGGTGCCGAAGTGCAGGTCGCGGTAGACCTCGTCGGAGATGAGCAGCACGCCCCGGGCCACACAGGCGTCGGCCACGCGCTTGAGCGCCGTCAGGCTGCCGCCGCCGCCAGTGGGATTGGAGGGCAGGTTGAGGATCACGGCGGAGGCGTCCGGCGTGGCGTCCAGCACGCGGATCAGCGCGTCGGCGTCCAGACGGAAGCGGTCCTTCGACAGGGGGTAGGGCACGGGGTCGGCCCCCGCCATGCGGGCCAACGCGGGATAGGCCACGAAGCCGGGGTCGGGCATGAGCACCTTGGTACCGGGCTCCACCCAGGCCTGGAAAAGGGAGAACAGCGCGCCCTGGGAGCCGGTGGTGATGAGCACCTCGTCCACGTGGGCGCCATGAAAGGCGGCCACGGCCTGGCGCAGCTCGAGCAGCCCCACGTGGGGCACGTAGGGGCAGGGGCCGGGATCACGCAGCAGGGCCTTCCGGGCCACTTCCGGCAGATCCCAGGTGGGTTCGCCGAGACCCAGGGGGATGGCCCCCGGCGGTGTGCCGTCCGTGATGGCGCGGATGGGCGAGGGCTTGAGCAGGGACAGGCGGGATGCGACGTTCATCTCAGGGCTTGCTCCAGGGCCGTGGCCGCGTCGGTCCGGTCGTCGCGGTACTTCACGATACAGGGGGCCGACACCTGGAGTCCGTGCGCCTTGGCATAGTCCCCCGAGGCCGGGCGCGAACCCGGCACCACCACGGCGCCCTCGGGCACCTCCTGGCGCAGCTCGCGGCCGTTCACCAGATCGTAGATCACGGTGCTGCCCGTGATGACGACGCCCGACGCCAGCACGGCGCGCCTGCGCACGACGATGCCCTCGAAGAGGCCCACGAGGCCACCCACGAAGGCGTCGTCCTCGACGATCACCGGACGGGCACCCGCGGGTTCCAGCACACCGCCGATCTGGGCTGCGGCGGAGAGGTGCACGCGCTTGCCGATCTGGGCGCAGCTCCCCACCAGGGCGTGGCTGTCCACCATGGTGCCCTCGTCCACGAAGGCGCCCACGTTCACGTAGGCCGGCGGCATGAGCACCACGCCCCGGGCGATGTGGGCGCCGCGGCGCACGGAGGAGCCGCCGGGCACGAGGCGCACGCCATCCTCCAGGCCGAAGTGCCGGGCCGGGTAGGCGGTCTTGTCGAACATGGGAAAGCCCGGTCCCGGCATCTCCACCAGGTTCGTGCGGCGGAAACCGCAGAGGATGGCCTGCTTCACCCAGGGATTGGCCTGCCAGCTGCCGTCCGGTCGCCGTTCGGCGGCACGCACAATCCCGCTCTCCAGGGCGGACAGCAGCACCTGGTGCATGGCCGGCGCTTCGGGATCGTTCGCCAGGTCCTCCGGGGAGCGGCTGAAGAAGCTGTGGACGGTACCGAGGTCGACGACCATCAGATCACTCCGGGAAAGGTGCCTTCGGCGGACAGGCAGAGGGCCTCGGCCAGGCGGGTGCGTGTCGCGGCGGAGGCGGGAACCAGGGGCAGGCGCAGGGTGTCTCCGCAGAGCCCGAGCATTTTCAGGGCCGCTTTCAAGGGGATGGGGTTGCTCTCCAGGAACAGTGCGTCCATGAGGGGCAGCAGCTGCTGGTGGAGGCGCAGGGCCTCGGGCCGGTCCCCCCTGCGGGCCGCGGCGATCATGGCGGCAGTCTCTCGCGGCAACGCGTTGCCCAGCACCGAGATGAGCCCTGAGGCCCCCACGGCAAGGGCCGCCAGGGCCAGGTTGTCATCGCCGGAAAGCAGGGTCTTCCCCCTGGGCAGCTGGCGGGCGATCTCTGCGATCTGGGCCAGGTTCCCGCTGCTCTCCTTCACGGCCACCACCTGGGGATTCTCCCAGAGCCGGGCCAGCGTGGCGGGCACCATGTTCAGGCCCGTGCGGCCCGGCACGTTGTAGGCGATGAGCGGCAGGCCGGGTGCCGCGTCCGCCACGGCCGCGAAGTGGGCCACCAGGCCATCGGGCGTGGGCTTGTTGTAGTAGGGCGTCACCACCAGGGCGCCCTGGGCCCCCAGGGCCTGGGCCCGTTTCGTCATCGCCGCGGCCTGGCGCGTGGCGTTGTGGCCCGTGCCCACGACCACCGGGCGGCCGTTGCTCTCCTCCAGGCAGGCGGTGATGATGGCGTCGCGCTCCGCGTCAAGGATGGTGGCGGCCTCGCCGGTGGAGCCCAGGGGCACGAGGAAGTCGACACCGCCAGCCACCACGTGGCGCACCAGCTTGCGGAAGGCGGGCAGGTCCACCTCGCCCGAGGCCGTGAAGGGCGTGGCCAACGCGACGGCGAGGCCGGATAAGTCGAGGGTCATGGTCTTCCTCCGAAGGCGAAGAGGGGGTCGAGCAGATCGGCGGCCAGGTCAGCCATGGTGAAGACACCTTTGCGGCCATGGATCCAGCGGGCCGCCACCAGGGCGCCCTGCGCGAAGGGGGCCCGGGAGCGGGCCCGGTGCGTGAGTTCCAGCACCTCGGCGGGTGCATCGAGGCCCACGGTGTGCAGGCCGAATTCGGCCCCGGCCCGCACCACGCCCAGACTCAACTGGTGGGGCTCCGGCGTGCCGAGGGTCCATTCCGTCTTGCGGGGGCAGCCCGCCATCAGGGCCGCCGCCAGGGTCTTGGCCGTACCCGAGGGGGCGTCGACCTTGAGGCGGTGGTGGTGCTCCACCAGGTAGGGATCCCGGGCGGGATCCAGGGCGGCGAAGCGGCCCAGCACCATGGCGAACCGCGCCATGAGGGCCACGGAGATTGAGAAATTCGAGGCCGAGAGCACGCCGATGCGGCCCGCCACGCGGGCGTCGAGATCCGGGATGGCCCAGCCTGTGGTACCAATCACCAGATCCGTCCCCGTCTCCAGAGCCCATGCCAGGTGCGCCGCCACGGCCTCGGCCACGCTGGCGTCGATGGCCACGTCGGCCTTGGATTCCGGCGTGTCGCCACGGCCCACCTGCCAGGCCAGGGACCCTGTGGCTTCCGCGGCGATGGCGGTCCCCAGACGGCCCTTCCCGAACAGACCGATGCGGAAAGGGGTCACGGAGTCCCTCCCACCAGCACGCGGTGGAGGCGGCGCAGGGCCTCATCGCCCTGCTCCTGGCGCACCACGAGGCTCAGGTTGATCTCGTTGGCGCCCATGCTGATCATCTCCACGTTGATGTCACCTAGTGAGGAGAGCAGACGGGCACCCAGGCCCGGCGTGGACTTCAGGCGTTCGCCCACGGCGGCGATGATGGCCCGGCCCTCGTTCACCTCCACCGTGGCGAAGGCCGAGAGATCCTTGATCAGCGCCTTCAGGGGCATGCCCGCCTCCACGGTGAGGGACACGCTCACCTCAGCGGTGGCCACCAGATCCACGCTCACCCCGCGGCGGCCGAACACTTCGAACAGGCGGGCCAGGAAGCCGCTCTGGGCCAGCATGCGAGAGCTGCTCACCGTGAGCACCGTCACCGGGCCGCGGCTGGCCAGGGCCGTGATGGGACGGCCGGTTCGGACTTCGGCAGAGATGGTGGTGAAGCGGCCCTCGGGCTTTTGCGTATGCCGGACGGTGACGGGGATGCGAGCCTCGACGGCGGGCTGGATGGTCGCCGGGTGGAGCACCTTGGCACCGAACGCCGCCAGCTCCGCCGCCTCGGCGAAGCTCAGCTCAGGGATGGGCAGGGCCTCGGGGACGATGCGGGGATCGGCGGTGAGGACACCCTCGACATCGGTCCAGATCTGCACCTCCGCCGCGCCCAGGGCCGCGCCGAAGAGGGCGGCCGAGAAGTCGCTGCCGCCGCGCCCCAGGGTGGTGGTGAGGCCATCTTCCGTGGCGCCGATGTAGCCTTGCGTGACCACGGCCCGGCCCGGCCCCAGCAGCGGCTTCAGGTGTTCCTGGGCCAGGGGGCGGATCGCTTCCGGCTGGGGCGCGGCCTCGCCGAATACGGCATCGGTGCGCAGCACGGTGCGGGCGTCCACCCAGGCACCGCCCATGAAGGCTGCGAAGATCCGCGTGGACAGGCGCTCGCCCAGGGAGGCGATGGCGTCCATGCTGCGGGGACTCAGTTCGCGCAGCATGGCCACGCCGCGGAGCAGCAGCTCCAGCTCCCCGAAGAGCTCCGTCAGGGCCACATCCAGGGCTTCGGGCACCTCGCCACCGAACAGGTCCTCCGCCGCCTTCCGGTGGGAGGCCATGAGCTTCCGCTGCCGCTCCATGGCGCCGCCCAGATCCCCGGCCTCGGCGGCCTTCGCGGCGTCGAAGAGGCCGTTGGTGGTCTTGCCCATGGCGGACAGCACCACCAGGGGCGATTGGGGGAGAGCCGCCTTCACCAGGCCCGCGACCTGCCGCATGCAGGCCGCATCCGCCACACTGCTGCCGCCGAACTTGAGGACGATCATCGGAGGTACCCCTTCGCATGGGCCAGCTCGGCATTCAGGATGCTGCCACCGGCGGCGCCTCTTTCAGTGTTGTGGCCCAACAAGGCGAACTTCACGCCGAGGATGGGGCAGACCCGCAGGCGCCCCACGTGCACGCTCATGCCCTCGTCCGTCTCCACATCGCGGCGCACCTGGGGGCGGTCCTCCAGGGTGTGGACATGGATGGGCACGGCCGGGGCGGAGAACAGCTTGAGCTGCTGGGGCTCGGGCCGCCAGCTCAACCAGGCCTCCCGCACGGCCTCCAGGGACGGGTTGCCCTTCAACTTCACGCTGACCGCCTCTGTGTGGCCCTCGATGACGGGGACGCGGTGGCAGAGGGCGCTCACGAGCATGGGCGCCAACTCCACCTCGCGACCCGCGAAGCGGCCCAGCATCTTGGGAATCTCCTCCTCCACCTTGGGTTCCTCGTTGCGGATGAAGGGGATGACGTTGCCCAGGATGTCGAGGCTGGCCACGCCGGGATAGCCCGCGCCGCTGATGGCCTGCATGGAGGTCATCATCACGGCCTCGATGCCGAAGGCCTTGTGCAGCGGGGCCAGGGCCATCACCAGCACGGTGGCCGTGCAGTTGGCGTTGGTGACGATGCCGCCGGTCCAGCCGTGGTGGTGGCGCTGGACGTCCAGCAGGCCCAGATGGTCGGCGTTCACCTCCGGCACCAGCAGGGGCACCTCCGGCGACATCCGGAAGGCGGCCGCATTGGAGAAGACCATCGCCCCGGCCCGGGCGAAGGCGGGCTCCAGCTCCTTGGCGGGGCCTGTGTCCAGGGCGCTGAAGATCACGGGCGACAGGGCGAATTCCGGAGTGCCCTCGGCCATCACCTGGTCCCCCAGGCCGCCGTAGGGCTCGCCATCGAGGCGCCAGGCGCAGGCGTCGCGGTAGCGCTTGCCGGCGCTGCGCTCGCTGGCGGCCAGGTGCTCAACGCGAAAGAGGGGGTGGTTGGCCAGCCGGCGCACGAAACGCTGGCCGACGACGCCGGTGGCGCCCAGGACGGTGACGGGGATTTTCGTGGTCATGGTTCAGTCTCCCAGGAAGTGCAAGGCCAATCGGCGGTTGAGATCCACGCCCGCCTCCAGCTCGGCGAGGGTGAGGTGCTCCTCCAGCGTGTGCGCCACGCGGATGCTGCCCGGCCCCGCCAGCACCACGGTGCGGTCCGGCACCAGGGCCCGCAGGGTGGGCGCGTCGGAGCCGAAGGGCATGGCCGCGTACTCGAAGCCGGGAATGGCGGGATAGCGGTCCGGCGGCTCGTCCAGGGAGAGCGCCACCGACCCCTCCGGCGGGGCCAGGCGCCGGGCCTCCGCGGCGAAGGTGCTGCCGGGCAGGGTGCGGGCCATGAGCCGGGCTTCCGCCGAGGCGGGCACGGAGTTGAGGGCCTCGCCCGCCCGGAGGAGGCCCAGGTTCCAGACTTCCGGACCCAGCGCGGGATCTGTGGGCCGGGGCTGCTCCCGCAGACGCTGGAGCCAGTCCAGCAGGGGCCAGGTGGCGTCGTGGCCCAGCTCGGGGCTGCCGCTGTGGGCGGCACGGCCGGTGCAATGCAGGCAGAGGTGCTGGGCACCGCGCTGCCCCGTGGCCAGCTTCAGGCCTGTGGGCTCGCCATTGATGAGGGCGCGCAGATCCCGCAGGCGGTCCGTCAGGGCCAGGGCCGCCGCAGCACCGGCGCTGTCCGTCTCCTCGCCCACCACGCCCAGCCAGGCCAGTCCTTCCCGGCCCTCGGCCAGCAGCGTCTTCACCGCCCCAAGCTGGGCCACCATCTGGCCCTTGGCATCGCAGGCGCCGCGGCCATGGAACACATCGCCTTCCAGGCGCGGCGGCAGATAGGGCGGCACCGTATCGAGGTGGGTGGAGAAGAGCACGCGCGGCCTGCCCCAGAGGGCCAGTACATTGGTGCGGCCTTCCGCCACGGGCTGCTCGACCAACGTCGCGCCGAGCCCCAGCAACAGGGTTCGCAGCTCCGCCAGCCCCGCATCCTCCCGGCCCGAGGTGGTCTCGCAGGCGCAGAGGCGCTGCAGGCTGCCAGTGAGCCAGCTTCGGAGAACAGCGGGGGTGGCGTTCATGGAAACCTCGGCGGGCCGACGGTGCCATCAGGAACGCGGTGGGTAGGGATCCCGCCGCCGCGCCTCAGGCCCTCCGCGCCGGGTGACCAGCGCGACAGCCGCCGGGCTTTCGCCTCAACGTCCAGGGGCCGCGCCGATGATTCGCGAACCCTTCGGCGATCCTCCCCTTTCCCATCGGGTCATCGGGTTCATCGCCCTCGCCGCCGGTACTGATGGGGACCGCTCCTCCATCGGAAGGTCCACCTTCCCATACCGGGGGCCCCTTCTGCAACCGGCTACCTGAATTCTGAAAGCAGGGCCTCGCCCCGGGGCCAGGGTCCGTGCCCCGAGGCGAGGTTCAGGTGGCCGCAGGGACCCAGGTCCACGAAGCGGGCCCCCCAGTCCCAGGCCAGGTCCCGGGCGCGATCCAGGGCCATGAGCGGATCGTCCGCCGAGGCGGCCACGATGGCGGGGAAGGGCAGTCGATGGCGCGGGATCGGCCCGAACGGCCGCAGGCTCTCCAGCCCGTCGGGACGGTCCACGTCGGCCGGGGCGGCCAGCAGGGCCCCCCGGATCTCCCGGTCGTGGCTCCCCGCCCAATGGACGATGGCCAGGCACCCCAGCGAGTGCCCCACGAGGATCGGCGGTTCGGTGCACGTGGCCAGGGCCTCGTCCAGGGCCTCCACCCAGTCCACCTTGTGGGGGAAGTCCCAGTTGGGCATCTCCACCCGGGCGATGTCCCCGAGGCTCGCCTCCCACAGGCTCTGCCAATGGCCGGGGCCTGAACTCTGGTAGCCGGGGACGGTCAGGATCGCGGGCATGGATCACCGGGGGTCGGATCCATGGAACGCCTCCCGGCCCGGAAGATCAAGCCTTACGGGAAGACCGGACCGGAACCAGGGCGTCCGCCAGCTGATGCACGTAACCGCTGAGGTCCGTCACTTCCTTCACGGCCTTGGGCGTGGCGCGCAGCAGCTGGAAGTAGCCCGCGTAGGCGGCATAGGCCAGCAGGGCCCGCTGGCGGGCCTCGGCCTCAGGAAGGCCCAGGGCCATGAAGGCCTCGGCGCCGAAGGCCAGCCGGCGCTCCGTGGCCCGGCGGAGGAAGGGCGCCACGCGGGAATCCTCGCCGGACAGGGCCAGGGCTGCGAAGAAGAGGCCGTTCTCCACATCCTCGAAGGCGGCGAAGAGCAGCACACGCAGGCGGCGCCTGGGATCGGCGATGCCCCCGTAGCGGGTCACCACATCCGCGCTCTGGTCCTGTTCCCAGTCCACCAGGGCCGCCCGGATGAGGGCGTCCCGGCTGTCGAAGTGCCAGTAGAAGCTCCCCTTCGTGACCCCCAGGGCCTGGGCCAGGGGCTCCACTGCCACGGCGGAAACACCTTCCCGGATGATGAGGGCCTGGGCGGCCTTGACCCAGGCCTCGGGGGACAGGGGCGCGGCGGGACGGGGGTTCTTGCGGGGGGTGGGCATGGCGGCCTTGACAGGTGATCCGGTCAGCCTACCATACCATACCGTATGGCAACCATACGCAAGCGTATTGAGTCCCATGATCCGGGAGGCCCCATGCGATCCACGATCCTTCCCCTCCTCGCGGCCCTGGTCCTGGCCGCCACCGGTTGTGCCACGCCCGAAACCGTCCAGCGCCGCAGCAGCCTGACCGCCTACCTGGGCGCCCGGGAGGCTCCTTCCGCCACGGAGGCCGCCGCGCCAGCCCGCCTGCAGCTGCCCCTCCGTCTGGGCATCGCCTTCGTGCCGAATGAGGCGACCGTGCGGAAGGGACACGGTGGCGGGCTGGGTGAAGGGCCGGACGGCTTGTTCTCGCCCGACCAGGAGCTTCTCCAGCAGCAGAAGGTGGCCGAGGTCTTCCAGGCCAAGCCCTGGACCGCCACCTTCAAGGTCATCCCCAGCCACTACCTCACCCGTGACGGTGGCTTCGCCGACCTGGACCAGGTCGCCCGGACCTTCGGGGTGGAGGTCGTCGCCCTCGTGAGCGTGGACCAGGTCCAGTTCAGCAGCCCCCGGTGGTACTCGTGGACCTACTGGACCCTGGTGGGCGCCTACATGGTGAAGGGCGACAAGAACGACACCACGACCCTGGTGGACGCCGCCGTCTACCACGTACCCTCCCGGACCTTCTTGTTCCGGGCCGGGGGCGTGGGCACCGCCAAGGGCAGCTCCACCTGGTCCGGACGGGAGAATGCCTTCCGGCAGCAGGCCCGGGAGAGCCTCGCCCTCGCCATGACCCAGCTTTCCACATCCCTCGACCAGGGCGTCGCCACCTTCAAGCAGGACCTGCTCAAGGGTGCCCGGAAGGATGTGCAACTGATCGACAAGGCCGGCAACCCCCTGGGCAGTCCCGCCTACGACCCCACCCGGCACTGAACCCCACCTTCCGGACAGGCCCCATGAAAACCCTGATCTGCGCCCTGCTTTTGATCGCCGGAGGCTTGGGCTGCGCCCGGATCTACCGGCCCGTGATCCTCGCCATGCCGGCCGCCGCCGCCCAGGGCGAGAAGCTGGCGGGGCAGGTGGTCCTGCAGCCCTGGGGGGACAACTCGAGGTATGAGCGGAAGGCGCTTCACGCGAACCTGCGCGTGGTGGTGTTGGCCCTGGAGAACACCTCCGCGGTGGACCTCGAGATCCTGCGGCTGGATCTTCCCGAGGGCGCGACCGCCCTTCCATCCGAGGCCGCCGCGAAACTCGTGAAGCAGCAGAGCCTCGCCTACCTCCTCTACCCGCTGCTCCCGGGTCTGGCGGGCCTGGGGGCGAGCGACAAGGGCGGTTTCGGCCTCTCGGATCAGGCCCTGTTCCAGGGATTTGCCATCCTCGGCGCGTGCATCGGGATTCCCAACGCCATCATCGCCACCCGGAGCAACCGGCGCCTGGCGGCCTTCTTCCGCGACCAGGCCTGGTCCCCTGGGAACCTGGGAGCTGGCCGGGCCCAGCGCGGCCTCCTGTTCGTGCGCTCCCCGGATCCCTATGCGCCGCTGCCCCTGGCGGTCGTCTACCGGGACGACGGGGGGGAGCGGAGGCTGGCGCTGGTCGCGCCGGGGGCCAGACCGCTCTGAGCCGACCCGGCCGGGGCTAGACTGGAGCCTCGGAGCGCCCCATGTCCCTCGTCATCGCCGGCAAGACCTTCAGCAACCGCCTCGTGCTGGGCACGGGCAAGTACAAGGATTTCGCCACCATGCAGGCCTGCTACCGGGCCGCACGGGTGGAGATGGTGACCCTGGCGGTGCGCCGCTTCGACCTGGCCGCCAAGGGCGAGGATAACATCCTGAACTGGATCCCCAAGGATATCGCCCTGCTGCCCAACACCGCCGGCTGCTACACCCGCGAGGACGCCCTGCGCGTGGCCCGCCTGGCCCGCGAAGCCCTGGGCACGGACTGGGTGAAGCTGGAGGTCATCGGCGATCCGAAGTCCCTCTACCCCGACAACGAAGAAACCCTGGAGGCCGCGAAGATCCTCGTGAAGGAGGGCTTCACGGTCCTGCCCTACGTGAACGCCGACCCCATCCTCGCCAGGAAGCTCTGCGACGCGGGCTGCGCGGCCGTCATGCCCCTCGGCAGCGCCATCGGCTCGGGCCTGGGCGTGCAGAACCCCATGACGCTCCTGCTCATCAAGGAAGTGGTCGAATCCTACCAGCTGCCCATGATCGTGGATGCCGGCGTGGGCACGGCCTCCGATGCCGCGCTGGCCATGGAGCTGGGGGCCGATGGCGTCCTGCTCAACACCGCCGTGGCCGAGGCCGGCGAGCCCACCAAGATGGCCCAGGCCATGGATCACGCCGTGATCGCCGGGCGCCTCGCCTTCGAGAGCGGCCGCATGCCCCGGCGCCTCTACGCCAGCGCCAGCAGCCCCATGACGGGCGTCGTCGGCCGGTAGGGCACACCTCTCGAGCCCAAAAAGAAAGGCTCACCCCGGAATTCAGGGACAAGAAAAGCTAACCGCGAATACCGCGAATGGGCGCGAATACGCGGAGGGGATGGGCCGCCTGGGCCTTCGGCCCCCAGCCGCCCCTGCGGCTGGCCGACCGCGGGGCGGTGCTGCCGGCCTTCAGGAGCCGGCAAATCCGCCCCGTGATCGGAGGCGGGGGAATACCCGTTCGCCTTTCGCGCGCCCGAAGGGCGATTCGCGTTATTCGCGGTTCCATGCTTTCAGCCCCTGCGGTACCCACCCTGGTGACATGGGTTCTGCGGTGAAATCCCTTTCCCGGCAGAACCCGGAAGCGCCAAGAGAAGCGCCCGGCAACCGCCGGGCGCTTCTCTTTCGTGGTGCCTTCTCTTACCGGACCGGGACCGCCTCGCGAAGGCCGACTTCGGTCAGGGCCGCGGCCAGGTGCGCCACGGTGCGGTCCCCATTGTGCAGCTTTTCCAGCCCGAACAGGCCGATGCGGAAAGTCATGAAGTCCGCCGGTTCATCGCACTGCAGCGGCACCCCGGAGGCCACCTGGAGGCCTGCGGCGAGGAACTTCTTCCCGGACTGGATGTCGGGATCCGTGGTGTAGCTCACCACCACGCCCGGGGCCTTGAAGCCCTCGGCCGCCACGCTGGGCAGGCCGCAGCTCTCCAGCAGGACGCGGGCCTTGGCGCCCAGGTCCGCCTGCTCGGACTGCAGCTTGTCGAAGCCGTAGGCCTCCATCTCCTGCATCACCGCGCACACCCGGGCCAGGGCATCCGTGGGCATGGTGGCGTGGTAGGCGTGGCCACCCTTCAGGTAGGCATCCATGATTGCGGACCACTTCTTGAGGTCGCAGACGAAGCTGGTGCTGGTGGTGCCTTCCATCACGCTCTTGGCCTTCTCGGAGAGCATGACCATGGCGCAGCAGGGGCTGCCGCTCCAGCCCTTCTGGGGAGCGGTCACGATCACGTCCACGCCGATGGCCTCCATGTCCACCCACATGCAACCCGAGGCGACGCAGTCCAGCACGAAGAGACCGCCCACCGCGTGGGTGGCCTGGGCCACGGCCTTCATGTAGTCGTCAGGAAGCATGATGCCGGAGGCGGTTTCCACATGGGGGGCGATCACCAGGTTCGGCTTCTCCGCGGCGATGGCGGCCACCACTTCGGCGATGGGCGTCGGCACCCAGGGGGACTGCCGATCCGTGCCGGTGCGGCGGGCCTTGAGCACGGTGTGCGAGGAAGGAATCCCGCCCATGTCGAAGATCTGCGACCAGCGGAAGCTGAAGAAGCCGTCCCGGATCACCAGCGCTTTCTTGCCCGTGGCGAACTGCCGGGCGACGGCCTCCATGCCGAAGGTGCCGCTGCCGGGTACCAGCACAGCGGCCTGGGCGTGGTAGACCTTCGTGAGGATGCGGTTCATCTCCCGCATCACCAGCTGGAAGCGCTTGGACATGTGGTTGAGCGCGCGGTCGGTGTAGACCACGGAGAATTCCAGCAGTCCATCCGGGTCGACATTGGGGAGCAGTGCGGTCATGGCGGATCCTCCTCTGAATCTATTTAAGCCAGTTGATGTCCGTGCCGGCAGGCAGGTGCGGCGTGAAGATCGACAGGTACTGGAGGTCCTCCTCCAGGGCCCGGGTGTCGTGGACGATGCCCCTGGGGCAGACATGCACGTCGCCGGCCTTCACGGGTTTCCACTCGCCGTTCACCAGGATCTCACCCTTGCCGCCCACCACGATCACGTACTCATCGCAGACGGTGTGGAAGTGGTGGCCGATGGTGGTGCCCTTCACCGCCGTGCGAACCATCATCTGTGTGCGTGGGCACTCGTAGACGACTTCGCTATCCACACCCTTCTCGGGCAGGGCTCGCTGGGCGTAGTAGTCGCGCAGGTTGATCAGCACAGCCACATTCGGGGTGGAATCGATCAGTCCCTTGAGGGTTTCTAGCTCACAGGTCGTCATGGCGCAGTTCCTCCTTCAGCTGTGGGGTGGGTGGCAAGGCTCAACTGACTGCCGGCGCCGTGGGGAGAATCCAGGGGATGGCGAAGGCCTGCAGGAGCACCACGACCACCACGATCCCCAGGAGGATCATTGAATATTTGAGGGTCTTCCTGAAGATGTCCGTCTCCCTGCCCACCAGACCTACCGCGGCGCAGGCCACGGCGATGGACTGGGGCGAGATCAGCTTGCCCATGACGCCACCGAAGAGGTTTGCCGAGGTGGTCAGGACGGGATTCAACCCCAGATGGATGGCCGTGACCTGCTGGAGTTTGCCAAACAGGGCCGCCGAGGAGGTTACCGAGCCGGTGAGGAACACCCCCACCAGGCCGATGACGGGGGAGAAGATGGGGAAGGCCATGCCCGTGAGGACCGCCATGGCCAAGCCCAGGGTGAAGGACATGCCTGAGTAGTTCGCCAGGAAGCCCAGGCCGATCACCGAGGCCAGCGTGATGAGAGCGAACCGGAGCTGTATGAAGGTCTTGGCGAAGACCTTGGCGCCGGTGGCGGGGCCGATACCCAGCACGACCATGGAGATCAGCGACGAAAGGAACATGGCCGTGCCGGGGGCCGTGAGCCACTGCCATTTGTAGCTGGCGCCATAGACGGCGGGCTTGGCGACGATGGGCGCGGCCTTGAAGACGACGCCGTCCAGCCAGGGCCAGTGGGGCACGGCCAGGAACCAGTGGTGGGTCTTCTCGGCGTAGCTCTTGAAGAAGGGCGTGCCCCAGAGGCCCATGACCACCATGAGGATGAGGAAGGGGGACCAGGCCTTGAAGATCTGGCCCGCGGAGTAGCTGGTGCTGGTGGCCGGGCTGGCCGCCTTGTCCTCCTCGAAGTTCCAGGTGGTCTTGGGCTGCCAGAAGCGGATGAAGATCACCAGGCAGACCAGGGAGAACACGGAGGCCGTGATGGCGGGCAGTTCGGGCCCGAAGTAGGTGGACACCACCAGCGAGGCGGCGGCGTAGCTGATGCCGGCCACCAGGGCCGCGGGAAGCACTTCCTTGGCGTGCTTGAAGCCCACCATGACCACCACCATGAAGAAGGGGATGATCAGCGCCATGAAGGCCATGTCGATGCCCACGGCGCGCGCCATGGTCGTGGCGGGGATGCCGGTCACGGTGGACATCATCATGGTGGGGACGCCCACGGGCCCGAAGGGCACGGGGGGCGTGTTGGCCACGAGGCAGATGACGGCGGCAGGCAGGGGGGGGAAGCCCAGGCCGATGAGCATGGCCGCGGCCACGGCCACCGGAGCGCCCTGCCCGGCCACGCCCTCCATGAAGGCGGAGAAGGAGAAGGCGATGAGCAGCGCCTGGATCCGGCGGTCCGGGGATAGGGACGAGATGGAGCTCTTGATGATTTCGAACTGTCCTGATTCCACAGTGAGGTTGAAGAGGAAGACCGCCGTCAGGATGATCCAGCCGATGGGGAAGAGACCCGTCACCATGCCCAAGGCGGAGGCCGACAGCGCCGCGCTGACCGGCATCCGGTACACGAGCACGCTGATGATGATCGTCAGAAGCAGCGTAAGCAGGCCCGCCACATGGCCCTTCATGCGCTTCACGGCCAGAGCCCAGAACAAGAAGAAGATGGGGATGGCCACCACCAGGGAGGTGAGGAGCAGGCTCCCCTGAAGCGCGGCGTAGTTCTGGTTCCACTGCATACGCTTGGTCCTTTCTCGTTGTGGTTGGGATGGGACCCACTATGAGTGTTCGAAACCATTAACGATGTGATCATCGTCAATAATTTTGCCAATGCATTCAGGCCTCTTTCGGGGCCATTCCACGGAGACCTGGATCCCGGGCCCGGGGAGGGCGCCATCCCGGCCCGGACCTGGGGGATAATTCCCCATGTCCGACTTCGACCTCCCGCTCCTGGAATGCCGCATCCTGGGCTGCCTGCTGGAAAAGCAGCTGAGCACGCCGGATGCGTATCCCTTGTCCATGAATGCGCTGCTCAACGCCTGCAACCAGTCCAGCAACCGCGCCCCGGTGCTGACGGTGACGGAGCCTGAGGTCCAGGCCTCGGTGGAGGCCCTCATCGCCCGCGGGCTGGCCGAGCACTGGCCGGGCCGGGTCCTGAAGGTGGCGCACACGGCCAAGCCCACCTGGAACCTTTCGGTGCAGGAGGCGGCCCTGCTGGCGGAGCTGCTGCTGCGGGGCCCGCAGACCTCCGGTGAGCTGCGCACGAACACGCGTCGCATGTATGCCTTCCCGGACTTGGCCGAGCTGGAGGGCTGCCTCGCGGCCTTGATGGAAACCGAGCCGCCCCTGGCCGTGCGCTTGGCCCGGGCCCCCGGTGCCCGGGAAGCCCGGGTGGCGCACCTGCTGGCGGGCCCCGTGGCCACAGATGAGGCACTTCCCCGCCCCTCCACCCCTCTTGCGCCCGGCCGGGTGGATCAACTCGAAGCCGAGGTCACCGCACTCCGCGAGGAACTCGCAGAGCTGCGCGGAGCCTTCGAAGCGTTCAAGGCCCAGTTCTAGGGTCTGTTTTGGGAACAGACCCTAGAGGTCGCGGTAAGCCACCTTCAACCCGCGGAGCCCCTCCACCAGGTCGCCGCGTCGAACGGGCTCCACCTGGAGCACCAGGTGGAAGGGCTGAGGGGCCAGATCTTCCGCCGCATCCGCCAGGACCGTCATCAACGTGATCCCGTCCTCCGGGGGTGCGTCCTGGAGCAGCTGGTCCGCGTCCAGGATCAGGAAGGCACCGCCCTCGGGCAGATCGGCAAGGCAGTCCCGCAGGCTGTCCCAGGTGCCCCCGAAATGGGGTGGGAACTGGGCCGCGGCGGCCCATTCGTCCATGAGCCCCTCACGGGTGCGCATGCGGCTGCCCCGCAGCCACCGGAGCATCCGGACCCCGTCAGCCGGGGTGGCGTCCACCAGGGTGGAGGGAGAACCGGACCACACGTGCACGCGCGGTCCCCGGGTCGAGGCGAGGAAGGACCAGTCCATCACTTGACCTCGGTGAAGGTGCGGTAGTGGTCCGCGGTGTACCAGACGCGGCCGTCACTGCCCGTGACCAGCCGCTCCGCCCCGCGGTTGCGGCCTTCGGCCTTGGGCTGCACGTCCCACTCCCGGTATTCGATGCGCTTGCGGCGGGCATCGTAGCGGGGCAGCACGCCTTCGTAGTTCCCGAAGATGCGCCCGCCCACATGGCCTGGCGGCGCATAGCCGTGCTGGCGGATGTAGGCCAGGGTCTCGCGGGCGTGCGCGGGGATCGCGTCGCTCGGCGCTTGCTGCACCTGGGCCGGGGGTTGCGTCGGCGCCGGCGCCTCGGGGCCGCAGGCCACCGGTGACAGCAGGACGGCCAAAGCGACCAAGCCACCGGCCAGGTGCGCGACGATCCTCCGCCAAGGGGTCATGCGGCCTCCGGAAATTGGTCCCAGTCTACCCGTGCCGAAGCCCAAGGAGTCATGCTCGTGGGCCGGAGCCCGCCTCGAGCACACCGCCATGCCGCTTGTCGGCCCGCAGGAGCAGGAAGGCGAAGACGAGCCCGAGCAGTCCCAACCCCGCGAACATGATCTGCGTGGAGGTGTAGGTCCCCGTCTTGTCGCGCAGCCAGCCGTTGAGCAGGGGGAACAACCCCAGGCCAAGGTTCTGAATGGCGGTCATCAGACCGAAGGCGGTGCCCACCCGGGATTCCTCCACCACGAGGGGAACCGAGGGCCACATGGCCGCGGGCACCAGCACAAAAGCCGCTCCCAGGACGACCATCATGGGAATGGGGTTCCAGTGCGTGATTCCCAGCAGCAGGTGGGCGGGTATGAGCAGGAGGGAGCCCAGCACCATGAGCGAGGCGCGCCTGCCGATCCGGTCTACAAGGCCCCCGGCGAAGGGGGCGAAGATCATCGAGGCCGCGATCACGATGCTGGTGACCCCCGGCGCCGTGCTGAACATGTGGGTGAAGTTGTAGAACACCTTGGTCAGGAAGCCGCCCGTCATGGCGTTCACGGAGGGCAGGCCCCACTTGTCGTGGAACATGTCCGCGGCCAGATCCGTGAAGGGGAAGATGGAGCTGTAGAACGTGACGCAAAGCAGCACCACGAACCAATAGGACGAGGTGAACTTCTTGATGTCCGCGAAGACGATCTTGTCCCCGGCGCCGGCCGTGGGCAGGGAGAGCACCTTCTCGCCATGCCGATCCATGACGATGAAGACGAGGTTGCAGAGCACCGAGAACAGGCAGAGCAGGGCCGCGGCCCAGAGCGCCGTCCGGAAGCTGTGGAAGTGGTCCGCGATGAGCTCCTCGGTGTTGAAGGCGAACAGGGTTCCCAGGCGGCTGAT
>Ga0255338_1002647_pt1 | contig 24859 bp, 26 predicted proteins | sample MeOH1_35cm_T4_19_FD_203715 | JGI IMG/M metagenome (GOLD analysis project Ga0255338, IMG submission 203715) | Sandy soil microbial communities from University of British Columbia, Vancouver, Canada - MeOH1_35cm_T4_195 | ecosystem: Engineered > Artificial ecosystem > Sand microcosm > Unclassified ...
AAGATGAGGAAGAGAATACCGGAGTCGAAAAAGTTCTTATTTCGGCAGGAACTTTCGTACTAACGAAGAATACATAAGTAGTTAGATAATTCTGCCGAAGATCAAGTTTGGTCTGGCAGGGTGGCGTTTCGAAGGTGTGACGTTAAGGTAAGTTTTTGGAACTTAATATAGTCCGGATGATTATACCGGGAGAGACCTATTGAAGGCGCCGAAGGAGAAAAACCCCTGCTCGCAACAGGGGATGAAACTCTCAGGCTAAAGTACCGGTTTGGGACGGAACTCTGGAGAGTTTCTCTTATTTAGAGGACACCCAAGGGGAAGGACAAATTTTTGTCTAATCTCTCAGGTTAAAGGGACAGAGGAAGTGCGCCGGAAGGCGTACCCCTCTGTTTTTGTTTTCGCCCGTATCTGTTGACGGGGGTTTGGGAAATTCTAATCTAATGGAGGTGTTTTCGTGACAACTTTGCAAAGAACTTCCTTGTATGAAGCACATGCAAAAGCGGGTGCGAAACTGATCGATTTTGGCGGCTGGGAAATGCCTGTCCAATACTCCGGAATCCTGGACGAGCATCGGGCGGTGAGGACCAAGGCCGGACTGTTCGACGTTTCCCATATGGGTGAAATTGATGTCCAAGGACCAGGGGCCGAGGGTATGGTGAATATGCTGATCTGCAATGATGCAGCCAAACTGGCAGACGGCCAGATCTTGTACTCTCCCATGTGCAATCATGAAGGCGGCATAGTTGATGACCTTTTGGTATACCGATATAGCCAGGAGCACTTTCTCCTGGTGGTAAATGCATCCAACACGGCTAAGGATTTCGCCTGGGTGATACAGTTGGCACCAAAATATGACGTTCAGGTGAACAACATTTCTGCTCAGACAGCGCAGCTGGCCCTTCAGGGTCCTTTGGCAGAAAGAATCCTGCAGCCCTTGACCGATATCGACCTCTCCCGGATTCAGTATTACTGGTTTGACAACGGCAAGGTAGCGGGAGTGAACTGCCTGATTTCGAGGACCGGGTACACTGGTGAGGACGGCTTCGAACTCTACTTCGAGCCTCAATTCGCAGTAAATTTGTGGGAGGAAGTGCTAGCGGCAGGAAAAGAGGATGGGGCGCAGCCCATCGGGCTTGGCGCCAGGGATACTTTACGTTTCGAGGCCTGCCTGCCTCTGTATGGCAATGAACTAGGAGACAATATCAGCCCTTTGGAAGCAGGGCTCGGCATCTTTGTCAAGCTGGATAAACCGGATTTCATCGGCAAGAAAGCTTTGGCTGTCCAAAAGGGGGCCAGTGTACCGCGGAAGTTGATTGGGTTTGAGATGATTGAGAGGGGAATACCCCGCAGTCATTATCCCTTGGCCGTATCCGGCAGGGAAATCGGGTTTGTGACCTCAGGTTCCTTCTCCCCAACCTTGCAGAAAAATATCGGCTTGGGCTTGATTGAAGCCAAGGAAGCCGAAACTGGCAAGGAAATTGAAGTTGTGGTAAGAGGGAAAGGCGTGAAAGCCAAGATCATTTCCAAGCCCTTCTACAAACGCGGTAAATAGCCAAAGGGTTTGCGTTTGAGCAGATAAGCAATAAACACAGCGGTAAATATAAAGGAGGAATTTTACATGAACCCGACAAACCTGAAATATACCAAGGAACACGAGTGGATCAAAGTCGAAGGCACCAAGGCTGTAATCGGAATCACTGATCATGCGCAGCATGCCCTGGGGGATGTGGTTTTTGTTGAACTGCCCACAGTAGGCGATGACCTGGAAATTGACAAACCCTTTGGGGTAGCGGAATCGGTTAAAGCGGTTTCGGATATCTATGCACCGATCAGCGGCACAGTCGCAGCCATAAATGAAGCCTTGCTGGATGCACCGGAAACGGTAAACAAGGATGCTTTCGGTGAAGGCTGGATGGTGGAAATTGAGCTGAGCAATCCAGCGGAGTTGGACAATCTGTTGGATGCAGTCCAATATGAGGCGCTGCTTGCAGAGGAGGAAGGGGTAAAATGAATTTTGTACCTAATTCTGAGCAGCAACGGCAGGAGATGCTCGGGAGAATTGGGGTTGACAGCATCACGGACTTGTTTGCGGACATTCCGGAAAATGTCAGGCTGAACAGAGACCTGAACATCCCAGGCGGCCTTGCGGAACAGGAATTGGTGAGCCACGTGCAGGGCTTGGCGGGGAAAAACGCTAATGTGGGTGAGTACTTGTCCTTCCTGGGGGCTGGGGCCTATGAACACTATGTTCCCAGCTTCGTCAACCAGCTGCTGCTGCGCTCGGAGTTTTACACCGCATATACTCCTTATCAGCCTGAAATCAGCCAGGGAACCTTGACCGCAATTTATGAGTTCCAATCTATGGTTTGTGAACTGACCGGGATGGATGTGGCTAATGCTTCAATGTATGACGGTGCCTCTGCTTTAGCTGAGGCGGGGCTGATGGCCTACGACTCCACCCACAGGAACCAGGTAATAATATCCCAGACAGTGCACCCGGATCACCGCGAGGTTATCCGGACCTACCTGGCCGGCAGGGGAGTGGAACTCTTGGAGGTTCCCTATACGGATGGGGTTACAGATCTCGTCACTCTTAAAAAGCTAATCAGCACCAAGACCGCAGCTGTGCTAGTGCAAAATCCTAACTTCTTTGGCAGTGTTGAGGATGGCGTTCAGCTGGCTGAGGCTGCTCACGCTGCGGGAGCCTTGTTTGTAGTTTCGGTCAATCCGGTGTCCCTGGGAGTACTAAAAGGCCCTGGGGAGTATGGAGCGGATATTGTGGTTGGAGAGGGGCAGCCTTTTGGCAACCCGGTAAGCTTCGGTGGTCCTTTCCTCGGCTTTATGGCCTGCAAAGAGAAATACATGCGGCGGATGCCAGGGCGTATAGTTGGTGCCACTGTGGACAGTCAGGGCCGCAAAGCTTTTGTGCTGACCCTCCAGGCCAGAGAGCAGCACATACGCAGGGAAAAAGCCACATCCAACATTTGTTCCAATGAGGCATTGTGCGCTTTGGCGTTCACCATGCATCTCAGTGCCCTGGGTAAACAGGGAATTGGCCAACTGTCGCGCCTGAATCTGCACAAGGCCCATTATGCGGCTGAGAAGATCGGCCAACTCGAGGGCTTTGAGCTAGCTTTTGCTTCTCCTTATTTTAATGAATTTGTGATTAAGACGGAGCTCGATCCGGCAGTGATCAATGCTCAACTAGCCAAGGAAAAGATATTGGGAGGGCTTGAGCTGGGACGCTTCTTCCCCGAACTTAAAAATCATCTGCTTTTTTGCGTAACGGAAACTAAGACCAGAGGGGATATCAACCGTTTGGTATCCGGTTTGGAGGGTATCAAATGAGACAGACAGAACCGACAATCTTCGAATTAAGTGCCTCAGGCCGGACCGGTATGAGTCTGCCAGCGTTGGATGTGCCTGAAACTGCGGTGGAAAATCTGCTTCCTGCAGGCATGCTGCGGGAAAAAGCGCCTGAACTGCCTGAAGCGGCAGAGGGAGATATAGTGCGCCATTTTACCCGCCTCTCCAATCTGAACCATGGAGTTGATACCGGTTTTTACCCGTTGGGTTCTTGTACAATGAAGTATAACCCTAAAGTAAACGAGGATCTGGCTCGTCTGCCAGGCTTTGCAGGGGCGCATCCTTACCAGCCGGAAGACCTCTCTCAAGGCTCTCTGGAATTAATGTTTGAAATGGAGCGCTATCTGGCTGAAATAACCGGCATGGACAGGGTTACCCTGCAGCCGGCGGCAGGGGCCCATGGAGAAATGACAGGAATTATGATCGTTAAGGCCTACCATGCCCATAAAGGGGAAGTGCAGCGGAACAAAGTGATAGTACCGGATTCCGCGCACGGCACTAACCCCGCAACAGCGGCTCTGTGCGGCTTTAAGATTGTTCAGATTAAATCCGACGCCAGGGGGGGAGTGGACCTTGAAGCCTTGAAGGGTGCGGTCAATGGACAGACTGCCGCTTTGATGCTGACGAACCCAAATACCTTGGGGCTTTTTGATGAGAACATTATGGAGATAGCTGAGCTTGTCCACGCTGCGGGAGGTCTGGTTTATTACGACGGCGCCAATGCCAATGCAATCATGGGGATTGCCCGTCCGGGAGATATGGGTTTTGATGTTGTTCACCTGAACCTGCACAAAACCTTTTCCACTCCGCATGGAGGGGGTGGCCCGGGAAGCGGACCGGTAGGGGTTAAGGAATTTCTTGCTCCCTACCTGCCTAAACCTACGGTGGAGAAAAATTCTGAGGGACGGTTCTTCCTTGAGCATGACAGGCCTTATTCGATCGGCAAGGTCCGGTCGTTTTATGGAAATTTTGGTGTTGTAGTCAAGGCTTATTCCTATATTCGTGCTCTTGGCGGGGAGGGACTTAAACAGGCCAGTGAGAATGCGGTGTTGAACGCCAACTATCTGATGGCGGTGCTCAAGCAGCATTACTACCTGCCCTTTGACCGCCGTTGCAAACATGAATTCGTTATTACTCCAAAGAACTTTAAGAATAAGGGAGTTCACACCTTGGATATCGCTAAAAGGCTGCTGGATTTCGGCTACCATCCTCCCACAATCTACTTCCCGCTCATAGTTGAGGAGGCAATGATGATTGAGCCGACGGAAACCGAGAGCAAAGAGACGCTGGACCAATTTGCGGCAGCCTTGATCGAGATTGCCAGGGAAATTGAAGAGGACCCGCAGCAGGTAATAACCGCCCCCCATACCACGGTTGTGTCGCGTCTCGATGAGGTGGCTGCTGCCCGCAAACCGAATGTTCGCTGGAAGGGTCCCAACAGTTAAGGACGAAGCGCGCATTTCTTGCCGGAAAGGAGTTTATCCTATGGCTATGTCGCCGCAGACCCTGGAATTAGTAAACAGAGCATGGACTGTCAGGGTCCAGAACTTTCCCAGGGAAATCGAATTCGATTATCCTGAGCAGACCGAAGTCATAACCCTAACCGGAAAAGATTGCGGTTTGGATTGCGCCCATTGCGGCGGACACTATCTTGCCGATATGAAAAGCGTTGATGAGGTCAAGGGTGTAGATGGAAGCAAAAGCTGTCTGATCAGCGGAGGCTGTAATTCCCAGGGTAAAGTTCCGTTCCTGCACCAGCTTCCCTTTATTCAGGAACTGAAACAGGGCAGGCGGCTGAACTTCCATGTGGGACTTGTAAATGAAACAGAGGCTGATCGGTTAAAGGAACTGGCGGATGTGGTTTCCTTCGACTTTGTCGCTGATGCTGAAACGATTAGTGAAGTTTATGGTTTGGACCGCCGGGAAGAGGATTATGTCAACAGCTACCGGATTCTGAGGGAGCGGGTTAAGGTGCTGCCCCATATCTGCATTGGCTTAAAGGGTGGGGAACTGGCGGGCGAATACCACGCTTTGGACCTGCTGGAACGGGAGGGTGTTGACGGGCTCGTAATCATCGTGTTTATCCCCACTCCTGACACTCGCTATGCTGAAAAAAGTCCTCCTCCTTTGGAGGAAGTGATTAGATTTCTGGCTGAAGCCAGACTCCGGTTTGCAGACAAGCCGATTTTCCTGGGCTGCATGCGACCTAAGGGCCGCTACCGCCAGGAGTTGGATCTGGCTGCGGTGCGCTGCGGGGTAAACAAGATTGTCGTGCCTACAAGAGCAGCCGTGGAACTGGCCGGGGAACTCGGGCTTAAGGTAATCCGGGGAGAGGAGTGCTGTGTGCTGTGATCAAGTGTTCTGCCGGTACTGCCAAAGTACTGGGTTTTAAGGAGCTTAAGACTGATGCCCAGCCTACTACCGCTTATCTTATGACAGGGGAACGCTGTAGTCATGACTGTTCTTTTTGCCCCCAAGCCAAAAACAGCAGCTCCAGGGCTGACCTGTTGTCCAGGGTCACCTGGCCCGGTTTCCACAGGGAAGAGGTCATTGAGAGAGTAGCCCAGTCCTTTGTAAGCAAGGAGCTGAACCGGGCCTGTTTGCAGGTGGTTGATTCTAAAAATGCTCTGGAAGAAACTAAGCAGTTCTTACAGGACTTACACAGCAGATCCGCAGTACCTGTTTGCGTTTCGTGCGCAGTGGGGACTCTGCAGGCGGTGGGAACGTTGATTGCCCATGGGGCAGATCACGTAAGTATTGCTCTTGATGCTGCATGTGAAAGGGTGTTCGCCGAGAACAAAGGGGGTTCCTGGGCCAGGAAATATAACCTGCTGCATCAAGCATCTCAAGCTTTTCCGGGTAAAATTGCAACTCATCTTATCGTAGGACTTGGTGAGACAGAGGAAGAGATGTTGTGGACAGTTCAGGAAATGCTAGACCTGGGAGTAACGATTGCCTTGTTTGCCTTTACTCCGGTCAAAGGCACCAGGCTTGAGGGGGCAGAGCCCCCGGCCCTCGAGCATTACCGCCGGATCCAGGCCGCCCGTCATCTGATGCTGCACGGTCTGAGCCGGTTTGAGCAGATGCTTTTTGTCAGCGGCAAACTGGTGGATTTTGGGTTGGCCCGGGAAAACTGGCTGGAAGCGTTGGCGGGGGGGGAGGCATTCAGAACGTCAGGCTGCCCGGACTGCAACCGTCCTTACTACAATGAAAAACCGGGTGGAGTCATGTATAATTTTCCTAGGCCTTTGACCTTTGAACAAAGTCAACAGGTCCTGCTGGAACTTAACATTTAGGCAACTGCTTGGGCGGGGATCAAGATTTGTGCTGAGGAAATGGGGTGCTGATTCGTGCAGGAATGGCGCTTAATCACGACCGGTTACTTAAGCGGTGCTATGAACATGGCCATTGACGAGGCTATTATGCAGTTAGCGGCAGACGAGACCGTTCCTCCAACTCTGCGGTTTTATGGCTGGGAGCCCGCGTGTTTGTCCCTTGGGTATGCTCAGAAAGCTGCGGAGGTGGAATGGGATATTTGTAACGAGCGGGGTGTGGATGTGGTTAGGCGTGCTACCGGTGGGAGGGCCATCCTGCATGACCAGGAGGTAACCTACAGCATCGTGGCCCAGGAAAACGACCCCCACGTCAGCGGAACAATTTTGGAATCATACCTAAAGATTAGCCAGGGCTTGCTGTTAGGGCTGCAAAACCTGGGAATAGCTGCTGAAATAGTTTCTCACAAAGACTTGGATAGATTGGGAACGGCCGCTTGTTTTGATTCCCCCTCCTTTTACGAAATGGTGGTGGGGGGCAGAAAGGCCGTGGGCAGCGCGCAGACCAGAAAAAACGGTGTATTGCTGCAGCATGGATCAATTATTCGTAATCTGGATGAAGAGATGTTGTTTGCGGTGTTAGCCTTTCCAAACGCAGAGGTGAGAAAACGAATGAAGCAAGCTTTCAAACGCAAAGCTTGCTCGCTGGAGGAGGTTGTGGACCGGGTGCTGACTGATGCTGAAATTATTGAGGCGGCAGAGGCCGGTTTTACTGAGGCCTTTGAGGTTAAGTTGGTTAAAGACGAACTTACCCCGGCAGAACTGGCTTTGGCCAAGGAGTTAGTTCAAGCCAAGTATGGTACTGAAGACTGGAATAGGAAGCGCTAAGCTAGCTCGGACAGAAGCAGCATGAAAGAAGGTGAAATAACATAAGTCAGTTTCAAATAGCGTTTTTAGGTGGCGGACCTGGAGGCTATGTTGGTGCCCTGCGGGCCGCTCAGCTTGGTATGTCTGTGGCCTTGATCGAGGGAGATCGGGTTGGGGGTACTTGCTTAAATCGCGGCTGCATTCCTACTAAGACTTTGGTTAAAAGTGCGGACCTGCTGCGGGAAATTCAGCATGCTCAGGAATTTGGTATTTCTGTAGGCAAGCCGGAAGTGGATTTTGCCAAGGTGATGGCCCGTAAAGACCAGGTTGTGAATACGTTGGTTTCCGGCATTGGTCAACTGCTTAAGGCAGCTAAAGTTCAGGTAATCTCCGGGTTTGGGGAATTTAAGCAGCCTGGCTGTCTGGAGGTTAAGATCCAGAACGGGTTGGAAACAATCACAGCGGACAAGATAATTCTGGCAACCGGCTCGGTACCAGCCCAAATCCCAATCCCGGGTGTCGATTTGCCCGGCGTAATGACCAGTGATCAAATCCTCTGCGAAACCTCTTTACCGCAAAGGTTGGTAGTTATAGGGGGCGGGGTTATTGGTTTGGAATTTGCGTCAATCTATCAGGCCTTTGGTGTTAAGGTTACGGTGGTGGAAATGCTGCCCTCCCTGGTGCCTAATGTAGATGAAGAGATTTCGAAACGGTTAACCCCGTTGTTAAAGCGGTCCGGTATAGATATTTTGACAAAGACTGCGGTAAAAGAGATAGTAAAGGAAGACTGTCTCCTAGTGCGGGTCGAGTCTGAAAAGGGTCAAAGTGAAATTCTGACCGATCAAGTGCTCGTAGCTGCCGGGCGCAAACCTAATCTGCAGCGCATCGATGTTCAAGGCCTGGGGCTGGAAACTAATCGCGGCGCAATTGTGGTAAACGAACATATGCAGACTAATCTTCCCAACGTATATGCGATCGGCGATGCTGTTGGCGGACTTATGCTCGCCCATGTTGCTTCCGCTGAGGGGATTGCTGCAGTTGAGCATGCTGCAGGTCATGCTGTGAAGATGGATTATCGGGTAATTCCCAGTGTTATCTTCACCCATCCGGAAATTGCAGCGGTCGGCCTGACCGAGCAGGAGCTTAAGGCAGGTGGTTTGAGGTACAAGGCGAGCAAGTTTCCTTTCAGCGCAAATGGTAAGGCCCTGGCCGCCGGGGAGAGTATAGGTACGGTAAAACTTCTGGCTGATGAACAAGGGGTTATTTTAGGGGCCAGTATCATGGGTTCCCAGGCCAGTACTCTGATTCACGAATTAGCTGTGGCCATTGAAAAGAGGCTTACTGCAGAAGAGGTAGCACGAACCGTACATGCCCATCCGACCTTGTCGGAAACTATAATGGAAGCGGCTCATGGAATTAATTCCAAGCCTTTGCACTTGGCCTAAGCTGCAGGTTCACTTGGCTGCATTAACGGAAGTATTTTAATATTTATTTGTGGCTGTAAACGTAACCGCATTCCTTAGGAGAAGGACGCTACTGCCTTGGATAGGTAGTAACCCAGAATACCGCCTCCAAGCGGAAGGGCCAAAGCTCCGGCCCAGGAATATACCTGTAGGCCGAAGGCTAGACTTAGCGGAAGGAAGCCGAGCAGCATTAACACGAATATCCCTTTAGCGGCTGCTTTAGATTGGTCTTCTTTGTTCCAAGGAAACAACTGTATCCATGGGGAGTTCCAGGTTTCACGCCAAAACAGCTCCACGAATTTGCACAGCATGAATCCCATGCCAAACCAAACAGCCCATTTCCACCTGACCGGGATGGACAGAATTATCGCCAGGCAGGGGATAATCAGCTGTAGATAGGAAAATAGGCGGCTCTTGCTGCGCAGTACAGATTTTAGGCAGGCCTCTGTTAAGAGATTAGAGGCGCTTCGCTGTTTAAACAGGGGGTTTGAACGGTAGAATACCAAGGGGCGGTTGTTAACAGCAACCGTCCTGCTCTTTTTCGTGTACACGGAGGCGGCGCGGAGAAACAGGGAGGCGTAGCGAAGTCGGATAGTCTGTTCTCTGGCTGCGTCCTGCCAAAAGCTTCCACGCCAGTTTGCGCGAAGGTAGAGCAGCAGGGAGAGTATCCCAAGTAAAATTGTGGCAGAAAGGGTGAACCAGCCAGTATAGTTGACAAGCAGGAGCACGCTTCCTCGATAATACATTGCACTGAAAAAGTAGAGCAGCCAGCGGACCACTCGCTCCCCCCAACCGCGATAGCGCAATCCTACCAGCTGTTTGCTAAGCCCGGTAACGCTCTTTAACAGCATGCAAAACATGGCCCAGATAACCAACTGGAGCCAGGACAAGCGGTAATGCAGCAGAAAGATAGGGGCCAGGTACAAAAACAGCAGAAAGGTGGTCATTAGATTCATCACAAGGGAATAACCTAAGCTGAGTGTGGTTATCCTTTTCTGCCAAGATCTAGCCTGCAGTAAGAAAAGCTGGTCTGCTTCTTCGACGAACAGCCTGATGTTGCCCAGCACAATGAACAGAAAGAGGAGAGAAGCTGCTGAACTAAACGGTAGAAAGGAGAGCCATGCCGGCGGGGCCTGCCACCAATCGAAGGATTGTTTTATGATAATGAACAACGCCGGAACTACGAGATAAAGTGCGACCAGCCAATCTACGGCCGTTTTCCACACGCTGAACTGAAATTTCCATTCTTTGAGAACCCTGTGTACAAACAGTTTTCCAGTGGGACTCATTCTGCGTACCCCAGCAAGTGATCGAAACAGTCAAACAGGGATGCTCCTGGCAGCCCGCATTCTAATCGGATTTGTTCCAGACTGCCTTGGGATACTGACTTTCCGTCAGCAAGGAGCACAAAGGAATTACATATTCTTTCCGCAGTGTCCAGGACATGTGTCGACATCAGTACTCCGGCCCCTTGTTTTCTGGCCAAATCCAAGAGGGCCAAAAAGTCCTTGGTAGCGCGGGGGTCCAGACCGACGAAGGGCTCATCCACAATAAACACGTCCGGGTCAATGAGAAAGCCAAGGATGAGCATGACTTTTTGCTGCATTCCCTTGGAGAAGCTCACAGGTAAGTTGTGTTTGACCTTTTGCAGGTGAAAAAGAGTCAGGAGTTCCTCTGCTTTCTGCACAAATTTATCTCCGGGTAATGCGTAAGCAGCAGCAGCCAACTCCAAATGCTCCCATAGGGACAGCTCTTCATAGAACACAGGCTGTTCCGTGATATAAGCGTATTTTCTGCGCTCGCCGCAAAATAGAATTTCTCCTTCCATATAGGGGAGCAGCTGCAATATGGCTTTGATAGCGGTGCTTTTTCCCGCTCCATTCGGCCCGATTAAGCCCACTAGGTCACCCTGACAAAGGGAGAAGCTAATGTCTCCGATTACACTGTTGTTTTTGCTGTAGCCCGCATGTCTGATGTCAACCTTCAGCAGTTCCATCTTGTTCCTCATTTCCTAGCTTGTCAGCATTAGATGCTGTGACTGGACATCTAGTGTTCTTCTACAGAATTCTCCTTTTACCTGCTAATTATTGCATCAAGGAGATGCCTGTAGGGAGCTGAAGCCAAAGGAAACTCTGTTCAATTTTCCGAGGAACAGCCTTCGGGTGGAAGCAGGATTTGCAGGTTTGGCGGATAATACTTAGTATTGTTATTACAAATCCTGACATGGTCCCATAGTCGAGGAGGAAGGTAAAATGGATGTTCTAAATGTTGACAGAAGTTTGTTGCTAATGCTGATTCCCTTGGTGGTTGTCCAGCTGATTCTTCAGGTTGTGGCCTTGGTGGATGTCTACAGGCGTGAAACGGTGACCGGCGGCAAGAAGTGGATCTGGGTGCTGGTTATTATTTTTGGAGAAATCATCGGTGCAGCGTTGTATTTAATCTTAGGGAGGAAAGATGCTGGAAATGGCGGAGATTAGATGCCAGGGGGTTGATAAACATTTCGGCAGTCTGAAAGCCCTGCGCGGGGTTACGTTTGAGGTGAAGGAACGGACCTGCATCGGGTTTCTGGGGCCGAACGGCGCGGGCAAGACAACCACGATCAAGATTCTGGCCGGCCTTGCGAGACCCAACCGGGGTGAGGTTGAAGTAGCTGGAGTAAATGTAGCCAATTCCCCGGAAAAGGTTAGGCCATATATAGGCTATCTGCCTCAAGCTCCAGCCTTCTACAACTGGATGAGCGGGGCTGAGTACCTGGAGTTTTGTGCCGGGCTGTTTAAGCTTTCCCGTAAGGAAACTGCCAAAAGAGTCGGCGAACTGTTGGAGCGGGTTGGACTCACGGAAGCAGCCCACCGCAGAATAGGCGGTTATTCGGGCGGAATGAAGCAAAGGCTTGGGATAGCCCAAGCCCTGATCAACAAGCCGCAGGTTTTGTTCCTGGATGAACCGGTCTCAGCCCTTGACCCAATTGGCAGGCATGAGGTTTTGCAGCTCATCCGGGAGATGAAGCGAGAAACTACGGTATTCTTTTCAACCCATGTCTTAAATGATGCAGATCAAATCTGTGACGAAGTAATTATTCTACAGCAGGGAGAAGTCAAACTGCAGGCCACATTGGAGGAATTGCAGGAACGCTATGCGGCTCCGGTGTTTGAAATCGATATAGACCAGGACAGCTCTCTTTCTCTCAGCAGTCTGCAAACACAACCTTGGTATCAGTCGCATCGGATTACAGGTTCGGTGTTAACGGTAGTGGTCAAGGATGTGAAGACGGCAAAAAGCGAGCTGCCCCGCCTGCTGGTAGAGCAGGGAACAGTTTTTACGAGATACCAAATGCAATCTCCGAATTTGGAGCAGGTGTTCCTGCAGGTGGTGAATAATCAATGAAGGCAATGCTGAAAAAGGAATTCTTGGAGATCTTGCGTAGCTATCGTTGGCTTCTGCTGCCGATTGTTTTCGTGTTCTTAGGTCTGGGACAGCCCATTTCGTTCAAGCTAATGCCGCAGATCCTCAAGAACGCAAGTCTTCCGGCGGGGACTGTGATTCAGATTCCGCCGCCGGCCCCAGCGGATGTAGTCTCATCGATATTGGGCCAGTTTAATCAACTTGGGGTTTTAATGGTAATCCTTGTGGTAATGGGTACAGTGGCCCAGGAGAAAGTAAGTGGGGTAGCCGAAGGTGTCTTGGTTAAGCCCCTGGGGAAAGGAACGTTCCTGACAGCAAAGTTTATTGTCTACAGCTTTCTGACAGTTGCTGCATGTCTGCTTGGACTAAGTGGTGGAGCCTATTACACGGACATTCTGATTGGGCATGTTGACTGGCAGCAAATCGCAATTGGCGCACTTGTCTATCTGCCTTACCTTGTTCTGGTGGTAGCCATCACTATCCTGACCAGTACTTTGTTTTCCAGCCAAGTTGCGGCCGGGGGAACGGCGCTGCTCTCAGTTGTGGCAATATCCCTTCTGCCCAAGCTGGGCGCTTGGTCAAATAAGTTGTTCCCAGGGGCTCTTACCACGCAGGCAACCAGCCTGTTTCACGCTGAAACCTTAGATCCAGTCTGGGTGCCGCTCGCTTTTGTTGGCTTTCTAATTTTTGCCCTACTTGCTGCTGCTTGGCTGTCACTGAGGACCCAGGAGTTATAGGGCGCCGGTTTCCATGAGCTGCATGTAGTTTTTAGTGATCTTCAAATTCGCGCATCTCCACACGCTGGAAGACTGAATCGGATAAGGCCAGGAGCAAAACGCCCAGGCACAGGTTAGTTAGCACGACAGCAACTTGAGCTCCCACTTGACCTTTGCCCGCCAGGCTTGCCGTTCCTGCTGCCACAGACCCAAAAAGCATGCCAAATATGGCACCGGAACCGTCTTTTTCAGTGGCCTCGCATACGGCAGCCCTCTCTTTTTCTTATGTAGTTGCTTTACGTGACTATCTCTATAAAAGTGCTTTTTTGTTATTGCATGTAGGAGGACAACTCTCTAGTGAACATTCTTTGCAAACACGTAAAGCGTCCAGGCCTTTCTCAATATTAGCCTTAGATACTTTAAGTTCCGAAATCTTATCTTCGATTTTCCTTAATTGCTTTTCCAGTAGAGTGTAACTCGCTATTATTCTTTGAATTTTGTTTTCTCCGGGTTCAGAACTGTCAAGCAATGCGTGTATTTCTTCCAAAGGCAAACCGAGTTCTTTGCACCGTTGTATAAACTGGAATCGATTTAGATTATTTTCGTTATATAATCTAAAACCACCTGGACTGACTTCTGTCGGAGAGAGCAGCCCCAATTCTTCATAATAGCGGATTGTACGTACAGTTACCCCGGCTCTTTTAGCCAATTCACCAATCTTTAGAAATTGCTTTTCGTTTTGGCTCATCCCAATCATTCCCATTCGTACTATTCTCGTTTTTACTTTAAAATATATTTTAGTATAGCACATACTTCTCTAATTGATTAGAAAGACCAATAAATGGACTGGATTTATGCCCCGGACCATATTGACGTTAACGTAAGGATAATAATATAATTGGTGTAACATTACAATCAGAGCTGTTATTTTTTTGAAAAAGGAGACAAAGCATGGCCTATTGGAAGGGCAAATTTATTCAAGTATTTACAATTATATCTGCTGCGTTAGGTTGTCTGGCCTGACTGCTTCCTGTATTTGTAATACCGCTCGGTCTGGGCGGCTCAATGCTATCAACTTTAACTTTTTTTGCAAAATATCAATGGCTGTTTATAGTCCTCAGTTTCCTGCTTCTAGGGTTGGCTCATTGGATTACATGGAAACGGCGTTCCTTAGTGCATCGGAAACAAAGACTTATTTTGTGGATATCAACCGGATTAACTTTAGCCAGTTTCGCATATTTCCTCTATTCTCTTGGTTTGTTTTAACTTAGTCCATGTCACCAAATGACCCGAGACCAATACTTTTAGGGAGCTGTGGATATGAAGAGACTATTTTTTTCGGTCGTATTGATTAGCCTATTATCTTTGATAATTGCTGGGTGTGCAAACAAAAATACCAGTAATCAAGTACAGTCTATCTCGGTTGTGGAACTAAAAAAACAATTAGATGCCGGGATCGGTAATAATACGGTAATTGTTGATTTGAGAGAGTCTGTTTTATATAATAACGGACATATACCGGGTGCCATCCTTATTCCATTTTCTGATTTTGAAAAGGAATATACCCAGCTGAATAAGAACAAGAAAATTATTCTTGTCTGTCATATGGGATCAATGGGAGATGCTGCCGGTCAGTTCCTTATGTCAAAGGGGTTTAGTCAAGTTTTTAATTTGGATGGCGGGATGCGAGCTTGGGATCAAAAACAGTAAGTTGCAAACATGTCTGTTGACAACTAAAGGGAAGACCACAAAGAAAAAAAGAGTAGGCTTGAGCCTACTCTTTCCATGTAAAAGGCAGTCTTTTAATTTCGCCAGGGTTTTGAATGTCAAAAAGGGCATTCAGCGTTGCTTTGAGTACCTGTTCCTGGGTCTCGGTATCGAATGCCCTACCGGTAACGCAGCCCAACGGGAAACGGATATGCACAGATCTGGGCGGAAGCACTTTTGCCGTCAATCCCTGCATCAGGGAAATACTGATTGTGCTCAGACCGGCAGCTTCAAATTCACGCTGGAAATCCGACGGATTGATGGCACAGCGGTCAGCCGGGTGTGAGCAAAACCGCGTCCACACCTTGTTCCAGTAGCTTACGGGCAACTTGCTGGGCATTGGTTTTTAACGTTTCCAGAAGAGGCTTAAGTATAAAACCCATGAACCCAAAATTAGTCGGTGCTAAAGAGCCGAGGAAACCTTTTTTGACCAATTCTTGTACCCGAGTGACGGGAAAAACGCAGTTAATATCCTTGTCTGCTTCCGAATGATCATAGTGCGTATGACTGATGCGATAAGCGTTAAAAGGAGTGTTAGAGGGCAGCAATCTGTAACTGGCATCCCCTTCCGTGGCACTTACGTCAAAGGGGTTCTGATCGGCCAAATGTACTCCTGCCGTGGTCACCAAGGCTAGGCGGCAGTCAGACAGGGGTTTGTTCAAAGGCTTCCAGGGAATGGGGAGTTCCTTATTATCGATAATCATGGGTTTAACCATTTCCTCGTTTGCTTTAGCACCTAATCAGCTCCGTCCTCAAATATCCTGCTAAATGACTTCTTAGGCTTGTGCTAGCTCTTCACCTAGTGCGGTGCATTTATCCAAGACTTCATCAACATCTTTAGCTAAACAGGAAACTGGTTCAGCAGCTTTCGCCAGTTTGAAATAGGGTAAAATATTGGTTAGATATGCTGCTACATCACTGGTTTCTCTCGAACCGTTTAGCATGATCGCATATTTTTTTCCTGCGAATTGCTCTTTACCTTCATAATTCCAACATTGTTCGAGAAAGGTCTTCACAGGTCCCGCCAAGGTGCCGAAAGGCTGTCCTGAAGCTAAGACGACAGTATTTGCTGCCAGTAAGTCCTCTGGATTTGCATCTGATGCCTTGACAACATTGCATTGACCGCCCGCTTTCTCTACCCCTTTCTGTAGGGCTTCCACCATTTTGGGGGTTATTCCCCTGTAAGTGTGATAAACAACTAGAACATTAGCCAACCTAATCCCCTCCTGTGATTGTTTTAGCTTATTATAAACTAACTCTCACGTAAAGGTCAAGATATATATCGGATTGGGCTTAATGTATCCTTAGTACCCATAATATCCAAGGTACAATAAACAATGCCAACTCAACCCACCATCGCCACGTAAATAAGACTTGGGTTTGCCAAGCCTTATTTAACATCATATTGGCATGGTCAATTGTTTCAACGGCGTTTTCTACGCTAGGAGCTGAATCGATGCCCATCTTGTTACTCCAAACTTTGCATAATCGATTATTAAACACTCGAAATGCAAGAACTCCCGCAACGTACGTCCCATTGCGAGAGTCCTCCGCACTACAGGTTTCAAGTGGTCCTTCCGAAAATTAGTATTTCATGAGCAAAAGTTTTTATACACTGTTTAAAAAACAGCCCCGGCTAAGTGCCGTTGGCTCAATAATAAGGAAACGAGTCAATACTAACTTATATTCATGTCGGACAAGGGGACTATTCCTGTCACCTGGTGCAAGGGGTAATCGGACCTTTTTTACCTGGGATAATCATAACGCGGGTCAAAAGGTTGGGGTATACCAATTTGTCGTTCCAATCTTTGAAGCCAAGGTGGTTCAAATTGTTCTTCAAGAAGCTCCCACCATAAGGGTTCCTGCCCAGGAACAATTCTTAAACGTCTTTCTAGCTGCCTGAGCCAGGGCGGATGGAACTGCTCTTCGAAGCGTTCCCATTCTGGCGGTTCATAACCTCCCCGGTGGGTTATTGGGTAAAGTTGGACATAAGGACTGTAGTAACTGTAAATCGGGACCACGTTAGAATAATACACTTTCTGATTACTCCTTCCACTTTACTTCGATTCATTACCAAGTTATTCCATGAGTATGCCTTGTGCAACTTGACTACCATATTCACATGTGGAAGAAAAGGCCCTCCGGTAAAGTGAAAGGAACGCTTGAAACATTGGCCCAGACCCAGAGCGTGATTTTCGGCATCCAGGGTGAGCATGAAGTTCAAATCAGGAGAATCAATGAAAAGATAGGGTAGTGAAATCCATGGTTTGCTTCCCTTTACTGGGCTAGTGTTTGCAGTAAAAAGTCAACTTCTTTGGAAAAGTCCCTGAATTCGTCCGCGTCGAGTTGGGCAGCGTTGCTGTGCCTGATCAGCAGCTCAAAGCGTTTGTAAACGCGGCCAAGCCGGTCACCTAAGAGCGGATCCAGTTCAATGATCTGTTTTTTGTGGTCATCCCATTCGGACATCTTAATCGGGTGACTATTTTTAGTGTAGGCATAACTTACAGGGTTTGAGTTATTCTCCAGAAGTTGTTGCAAACTGTACCCATGTTCGTCTGTCTGCCGGTAAATTCTACGGTTGTATTTAATTTCTCCCGCCAACAGGCAGGCATAGCGCAACGCAATCTCTTTGCCTTTTTTCTCTTGCATTTCCGCAAGTTGTTGTGATAACTTTACGCTAATATTCAGAGCCTTGGCGCTTTCTTCAGCGGCTCTGGCGGACTGTCGTGTAAACCGTAAAACTAAGAAGCTGAAAATTCCGGTCACGCATATCCCCAGCGCTTGAATTACATAGTACACAAGATCTTTAGGTTCAATCATTGTTCCACCCCTTATTTATAGGTTTGGATAAGGGGCTTGATTTCATTCATTTAATAGCAGCGGGAACGTCAAGACCGCTTGGGGAAAACCATTGAGCGAATCAAAGGGAGTCCCAGAGTGGAGACTTCTGGCGCGGACAAGCTGGACAAGATCCTTAACCTGTTGGAAACGCCGCAGCACAAGGCTAAACTGCCTGTGGAGGAAAACGGGAGGATTACCCTGCTTGACCCGGATGAGATTGTCCTGGCTTCCATCAGCGGCCGCAATGTGGTAGTGAAAACCAGGAATCACTCCTATGAAACCGGCTACACTCTTGCCGAACTGGAGGATAGGCTGGGTTTGCTGCGTACCCACAAGAGTTATCTGGTGAACAGGGAGATGGTGCGTGAGATAATCCCCTGGTTCAATGCGACCTATAACTTAGTGATGAATGACCAGGACAAATCGGAAGTACCGGTAAGCAGAACCTTTCTCAAACCGGTGCGCCAGGCTCTAAATTTATAAGTTAATTTCACTAACCAAAACGTGCGGGTTGCGCACGTTTTTTTGCGATCCCAGCAGACTAACTCCCGCCAAACGACCTATTGGTACCAATTTGCCATCATGTTTGAGGCGTTGTTTATTCTCACTGCTGTTGATGCAGGAACCCGCTCGTGCCGCTACGTGGTCCAGGATATGGCAGTTCTTTCTTTGATCATCGTGGTTGATGCGGTGCTGAAGTGGAGTAACCTGCTCAAGGATAGAGTTAATTCTGCCGAACTTTCCAGCATAGGCAGGATATCTGCAGCATTTTTTTTGTCCTTTTTAGGTTTCTTAACCACCCGGTTCTTGGCCAAAGCAACCCCTCCTTCCTGGTGGATTTCTCCTATTATTGCCAGAAGCAGGGATGTGGTATACATGCAGGAGGGCTGTTCTAGCCCGAGTATGCCTGGAGCATTTGGGAAAAAGTTGCCGGGAGCGGGGCTGCAACGGATATTTCCCGGCTTTCATGGATCCCTTGTGCCTGGTAAGCTTCTGAATTTTTCTTCCCGAGTATTTAAGAATTTCTTTTAACAAAGTCGGCGAGAAGTCCCCTTCCTCTTCAGGGAGGGGATGAATGCCGTCCTAAGAAAAAGAATGGCACTTGGTAAAATGTCCCTGTATAATAGAATCAGTCATAGAGACAAGTCTACAGTGGTCTTCATGTTTATTTTTGGTCGTTTGTGTGGAATGCCTGATCACCTAGTATTGCACATTCCTGAGTTATGGAAAAAAATTCAATATTATTAATTTTCCTGGAGGATATAGGGATATTAGGAAGAATGGATAAATATTAGCGTTTTCGCTGAAAAGACATCTTGTAAGTGCATGGAGGTTTACATGGATTTAGAGGAACAGTGGTCGGAAAACCTGGTTCTAAAACTCTACGTTGCAGGCCAAACTCCCAAGTCATTAAACGCTATTGCCAACCTGAAAAGAATTTGTGAAACACACTTTGAAGGAAAGTATACTCTGGAAATAGTAGATTTATTGGAAAATCTCGAGGATGGCCGCGATGACCAGATCATTGCAATTCCGACCTTAATTCGCAAACTGCCACCCCCGATAATCAAAATCATTGGTGATTTATCAAATGACGAGAAGGTCCTGGCAGGACTGAATATCTGTCCTCAAGAAAAGCAGCAAGAATGAAACGGAAATGCAGACAAGGCTGGAGAGCTTCTCTCCGGTTAGAATAAAAGTTTCGGTCACTAGGGAGGGTTACTGATGGGTACCGATCCAAGTACACTTGAGGAGCTAATTAAGGAAAACAGCTTACTTAAGCAGCAGCTGAGTGAGGCTAATGCGGTTCTTCATGCTATTCGCAAAGGAGAAGTGGATGCTTTCTTCGTTCAGGGAGAAAAGGGTGGAAAGGTATATGTTCTGGAAGGGGCAGAACATATCTATCGTGTCCTGGTAGAAGGGATGCAGGAGGGATGTCTCACTCTTGCTAAGGATGGGACAATATTGTTTTGCAATCAAAACTTTGCCGAGACACTAAAGACTCCTTTGCAGAGTCTTATCGGAAGGTCTATTTATGCTTTTTTGCAACCCTTAGACCAAGAATTTTTTCGGACCTTTTTAGACATGGCTAAACAAAAATTTAAGACGGAATTAAATTTCAGCGCGGACAATGGCACAAGTGTACCAGCTTTGGTTTCTGCGGGGATATGCCATTGTGAAGATGATACTTTTCTCTGCATAGTTGTAACGGATTTGACTGAGCAAAAACGCTCAAACCGTCTAAACTCGTTGGTGTTCAATCAGGCTGCTTCGGCAATGGTGATCTGTGACCAAATTGGCAGGGTTATTAAGGCCAATCCCGCTGCAAAAGAACTGTTCGGGGACAGGATAATGGATGAAGTCTTTGACAGAGTTGTGCCGTTGTATCAAGAGGGAAATGGAACCAGGGTGTTAGTCAGGGAAGTGTTGAGCCAGGGAGAAATACAAGGACTTGAAGTAGTTTATAACAAGAGCTTAAACCTGATGGTAAATGCAAGCTATCTGTATGGAGAACAACCCGGCGAAGAAGTTGGATATGTCATCACATTAATAGATGTATCTGAAAACCGTAAATTCAGACGGGAGATCAGCCGGCTGGACAGGCTGCATTTAGTTGGTGAGATGGCTGCGGGGATTGGACATGAAGTGAGAAATCCGATGACAACGGTCAGAGGTTATCTGCAAATGTTTTGGGAGAAGTCTCAGTTTGCCCAATACCGGGAGTCGATAAATGTTATGATTGAAGAACTCGACCGGGCAAATTCTATCATCACCGAGTTTTTATCCCTGGCAAAGACCAAGAATATTAAAGCCAAGGAACTTAATATGAACGCGATTATTAGAAAAATGATACCACTTGTGGAAGCAGGCGCTCTGAGGCAAGGGCATCAGATCAAGCTCATGCTGCAGGATATTCCTGAAATCATGGGCGATGAGAAGGAAATAAGACAATGTATCCTGAATCTGGTGCGCAATGGGCTGGAAGCGATGACCCAACCAGGGTGCGTCACCGTGAGAACCTACAAGTCGGAAAATACTGTGGTGCTTGAGGTGCAGGATGAGGGCAGTGGCATCCCGATAGAAGTGCAAAACAAATTAGGCACCCCCTTCTTTACAACCAAGGATCAGGGAACTGGTTTGGGGCTGCCGGTGTGTTTTAGTATTGCTAAAAGGCATGGAGCGGTGCTGGATTTTCTTACCGGGCCTAAAGGGACTGCGTTTTACATAAAGTTTCGCAATGTTGTGCAGCAGCAGTTAACTATTACAAACGAGGACCTCTTTTCAAATAAATAGGGGCCAAGCCTAATGTGGTTAAACTAAAATGGCTGGAGCAGATTGCTCTCAGCCATTTTAGTTTAGTTTTCACTTAGGTTTCCGTATTTAATTACCAACGGTTTGTTCGAGTGGGCTGGTAGCAGTCCCGGCAATAGACAGGTTTTTCACCGGATGGTTGAAAAGGTACTTCGGTCTCTTTGCCACAAGCCGAACAAACGGCAGGATACATTTGACGTGGTTCTCTACCACCACGTTGATTGCCATAACCCCTGTCCCCTCGACCCTGTGACTTTCTGGCCTGCCGACATTCCGGACATCTGCCCGGTTCATTGGTGAAGCCCTTTTCAGCAAAGAATTCCTGCTCCGAAGCTGAAAAGATGAACTCTCGACCGCAGTCTTTGCACGTTAGTGTTTTGTCTGTGAACATAAAACCTCCAGGAAATTTATTGGCCGCTTGTAGGGGACTTTAAAATTCCGAGCCATCAAGGGTCGAGAACATTTAGGTTGACCCACATTAACTTACGGACCTATTGCTAGTATGACCATTAAAGGGAGTTTATATTTATTACTGAAGGGAAATTATCAGCTTTCCAGGCCCTATGCCTGATAAACTCAAGAAAACTCGATATAGATGAGTACCCAATTGCCCGCAAAACCATATAATGCTGAAAGGAGACCCGATTTTTCGAAGATTGGTGAAGGGCAAGGATTGTGAAAGATGCCTAAGTGTGATGCAGTTTTTGAGGGTGGCGGGGTAAAAGGTATCGGGTTGGTAGGAGCTGTCTCTGCCATTGAAAAGGCGGGCTTTAAGTTTGTTAACCTAGCAGGTACTTCGGCCGGAGCAATTGTAGCTTCCCTGCTCGCCGTTGGCTATACAGGGGATGAGATCGGAAAGATACTCCACAAGCTAAACTACAATGATTTTAGGGATGAAACCTTTCTGGATAAACTTGGTCTGCCTGGGAAGGCACTAAACGCTGCATTTTACTTGGGCATATACAAGGGCGATTTTTTCGAAAAATGGCTTGGGGAACTACTTAAGGCCAAAAATAAAACTACCTTTGGAGATATCCAAATGGCTGATGCATCCGCTGAAAAATACCGCTATAAGTTTCAGGCTATTGCCTCTGACATTACGGACAAGCGCTTAATGGTGCTGCCCGGAGACCTACGGGATTATGGGCTTGATCCTGACACTTTCCCTATAGCTAAGGCGGTCCGGATGAGCATGAGCATTCCCATGTTTTTTGAACCAATTGCCTTAGCCGACACACAGGGTAAGCTGCACTATATTGTGGACGGTGGTGTCTTGAGCAATTACCCCATCTGGCTTCTTGATGACGGTACCAGCGATCCCCAATGGCCTACTTTTGGTTTTAAACTTAGCGAGTTTGAACCAAGGAACTTGAAAGGGCCAGATAATAGCGGTAAACCTGGCATTCTAGGGTTCCTCGAGGAGATCGTTGGCACGATGCTTGATGCACACGATAACTACCACATTTCTACCTCTCACGGAGACTATGACCGGACCATCAGTATTCCCACAAGTATTGAGATAGCTAACAGCACTAAAAAGATAGGCACCACGGATTTTGGGATTACCCCTGAGGAAAGCGATGCATTGTTCAACAATGGGGTAGCAGCGGCGCAACAGTTTCTAAGCACCTGGAACTTTGACCTGTGGAAGAAAAAATATAGGCAAGGATAGGTATGAAAAAGCCGCAGGTTTCTGCGGCTTTCGAAATTATTTGGGGCCTTTAATATCAGGTGAAGTAACATCTTAGTTGCCAGGACAGGAAAAATTTATTAAAATTAATATTTATTAGGGAAGATTAGGCAGGGCGGTATTTTAATACCTCCCAAAAATGAAATTGATTGGGTATGGAGGGCATCAAAAGATGAGCGCTGCGGAGACTAAAGAGTTTCAAACTGAGATCAGGCAATTGTTGGACATCGTAATCAACTCGCTGTACACGGACAGGGAGATTTTCCTGCGGGAACTTATCTCCAATGCTAATGACGCTATGGAAAAGGTTCGCTATTTACAGGTTATCGGACAGAAGGTACAAGCTGAAGACCTGCCCCTTGAAGTGAATATAACTACGGATGATGAGAATCATACCGTTACCATCACTGACTCCGGGATTGGAATGACCAGGGAAGAACTAGTGGAGAACCTGGGTACAATTGCGCATTCCGGCTCAAAGGAATTTATTCGGCACTTAAGTGAATCCCATGGGGACTCCAATGATCTAAAACTTATCGGACAGTTTGGGGTCGGTTTTTATGCCGCCTTCATGGCTGCGGATAAAGTGAGTCTGTATACCCGATCCTATCAGCCTGAGTCAAGCTCTTACCTTTGGATTTCAGACGGCAGGGGAAGTTATACAATCGAAGAAGGGGAAGAGCTTGCTCGCGGTACTAAGATAGTACTGCACCTCAAAGAAGATGCGTATGATTTCGGCAAAGAGGAGACTGTACGGCGCATCATTAGGCAGTACTCAAGTTTTGTACCATATCCGATCAATTTGAACGGTGAAAAAGTAAACACAGTCCAGGCGCTTTGGACCAAAAACAAAAGTGAAATTTCAGAAGAAGAATACACCGAGTTCTATAAATTTATCGGAAATGCTTACGATGAGCCCCAATTCAGGCTGCACTTCTCTTCCGATGCACCGTTGAGCATCAACGCGTTGCTCTATGTTCCCAAGGAGAACATGGAACGCTTTGGATTTGGGCGGATGGAGCCCGGGGTAAATCTCTATTGTAAGAAGGTGCTCATCCAGGAGCAGGCAAAAGACATCCTGCCGGACTGGCTGCGCTTTGTCAAGGGAGTGGTGGACAGTGAGGAACTCCCCTTAAATATTTCCCGCGAGACCATGCAGGACAGCGCTTTGGTAGCCAAACTTAACAAGGTGGTTACCGGTCGTCTGCTCAAGCACCTGAATGAACAGGCCAAATCCGAACCGGACAAATACAAGGAATTTTGGCAGAACTTCAATATGTTTATCAAGGAAGGGGCGGCCAATGACTTTACCCACCGCCAGGAACTGGTGAAGCTGCTGCGCTTTGAGTCTTCGAAGGCCGGGTCGGGTGAACTTGTCTCCCTGGCCGATTATCTAGAACGCATGCCGGAAGGGCAGACCGCTATTTACTATGTGAACGGTCCAACCAGGGAGGTTATTGAAGCCGGCCCTTACCTGGAAGTGTTCCGGGACAAGGATTATGAAGTGCTGTACACCCATGAAGCTGTAGATGATTATGTCTTGAATATGTTAGGTGAGTACGAGGGTAAAAAACTTGTTTCAGCTGATGGGGCAGATCTAGACTTGAACGGTAACGAAGCCAGGGAAAAGGAGGTTCTTGCTGCAGACCAGGTGCAGGCCTTCACTTCCTGGCTGAAAGAGATCCTAGGGGGCAAGGTCACTGAGGTGCGTGAATCGAAGCGGCTGGTGGACAGTCCTGCCATCCTGTTAAGTCCCTATGGTACACACAGTATGCAGCGGATGATGCAGATGATGAACCGTGATCTAAACAGTGCTGCTCCTGGAGTGCTGGAAATAAACGCCGCTCATTCCCTGGTTAAGCGGCTGAATGAGCTGCGTATGCAAGGGGACGAGTTCGCAAAGGTTGCTGCCGAACAGCTCTATGAAAATGCCCAGATTGCTGCCGGCATGATGGTTGACCCAAGGAGTATGGTTGCCAGGCTGAATGAAATTCTGGAGAGGGCGTTAGGGTAAAGCCGGCGGGTCTAGACAATGAAACCCATATTCGGCACCCCTGGGGGTACCTTCAAATGTTTTGATCACCAAAAGGTAAAGCACAATTTATCTCCACAGACAAGATCGGTATAATCGTCACCCTGTACATACTCACTCTTGTAGAAATC
>Ga0255338_1002648_pt1 | contig 24843 bp, 31 predicted proteins | sample MeOH1_35cm_T4_19_FD_203715 | JGI IMG/M metagenome (GOLD analysis project Ga0255338, IMG submission 203715) | Sandy soil microbial communities from University of British Columbia, Vancouver, Canada - MeOH1_35cm_T4_195 | ecosystem: Engineered > Artificial ecosystem > Sand microcosm > Unclassified ...
ATTTCTCGGAAATTCAAGGCGGCGGTTTCAAGTCGCTGCAAGAAGGCCAGAAGGTGCGTTACGTCGCAGGCGTTGGCCAAAAGGGCCCCGCAGCGACCAAGATCGAGCCGATCTGATCGAGCCGAATCGAATCGCCTAGAAAAAGCCCCGCCTAGCGGGGCTTTTTTTTTACCGACCGGGAATCAGCGAGGCGCCTGCGCCAAATCATCATGCCTGTGGTCGAACCCATCCTTCTTGCCGCCGTCCGCGTCTCGTCCTTCGACGGCCAGCAACCGCTCACCAATGCGAGTGGCTTTTTTTTCGAGCGCGACGGGCGGCTCTTCGTGGTGACCAGCCGCCATGTGCTGCTCGATGAGCCGAGCAAACATCACCCCGACCGCATCGAGATAGAACTGCATAGCCAGCCGGAGAACATGGCCGACTCGATCGGCTTTTCGATTCCGCTGTACCGCGATGGCCTTGCGGTCTGGCGGGAAGGCGAGGATGGCGGCGGCCCGGTCGATGTCGGGGTGGTGGAGCTGGAGCGCAAGGCGCTGCCGCCGAAGCTTGTCTACAGGGCTTTCACGCCGGAGCACCTGGCGCGGCCGTCGGACCACGTCGAGGTGGGCGATTCGCTGTTGATCGTGGGATTCCCGCTGGGTTTTCATGATGCGCTTCATCATCTGCCGGTGGCGCGCCAGGCGGTGGTCGCATCCGCTTACGGATTGCGTTTCCAGGGCCAGGGTTTTTTCCTCACGGATGCAAGGACCCATCGCGGCACGAGCGGTGCGCTGGTGGTCTCGCGCATGCGCGATGGCCGGGGCGAGAAACTGGACCTGCCGTGGATGCTGCTGGGCATTCACTCTGCCCGCTTCGACGTGGGTTCGCGCGACCTGGCGGAGGACGAGGTGCTCGGACTGAATTCGGCCTGGTATGCGGACATGCTGCTGACCCTGACCGAGCCGGCGAAGGTGGCGCCAGCAAGGACGGCTCCGGGCGCGGCCGCGCCTGTTGCCCCCACGCCAGTCACGCCGTCCGCCGGGTCGCCTTCCCCGGCGCCTTCCACATCTCCAGAGCCGCCAAAATAAAGGTGATGATGCTGCGCCTATAGGAGTAGAGTGGGGATCAATGTAACTGCGGAGCGCATCATGGACGCCAATCCGATTGCCAGCTACAAAGGGTTCGATTTGTACCCCCTTGTGTTCAAGCATGCGGTGGTGCGCACGTGGCCGGAGCGCAGGCCCGACAGGACCTTCGATGCCGCCGTTGTGATCTGCCGCGAAGGTGGTGAACCCGAGGGCGAGAAAGCCCGTACTTTCCGCCTGGATACAGTGCCTTGGGACAATATTGGTGCCGCGCGCCGTGGTGTCGTCCGATACGCCGAGGACATCATCAACGGCGCGATCCCCGGGCAATCCGTCGTATCGCTCTGACGCCTGTCGCGATATGCGGCAGGGTCCGCTGTGGTGCGAGGGTGGAGCGGATTCGCGCGCCGCGGCTGTATCGCCCATCGGCCAGGCGATGGGCCGCTTATCCGCCTGGCCGGTGCCATGATAGATCTCGTTGCCTTCGTGAAGCCCGTGCTTGATGAGATCACCGGGCAAGATGTCAGGACCTGGATGACAGGACAGCGCGTAGTCACCGCGAACTGGCAGATCCCTGATGCCGGAAGCCTTGCCTGGTCCGCCAGGACGCTTGAAATCGAGATGGCGCAGGAAGTCGCGGAACAGCTGAGCAGTGCCGACCAGCGCGCCTTATATCAACTGCAACGCAGCCTTGACCGGTTTTTGCGCGCACGCCTTGGTGTCCATTGCAAGCAGGACAGGCCAGGGAAAGCGATCGCGATTGTCGTCGATCGCCTGATGGCTCCCTAGCTTGCCCCGCGTGGCCGCGCAATGGGCCCCGGCATTGTCCAGTGTGTGCGAATCTTCACGAGGCCCGCATCGGCGGCATCCAGCCGCCTGGAGCACTACATGAACAATACGCCTTCCGCCAGCTACAAGGGATTCGACCTCTATCCCCTGGTGTACAAGATTCAACCCGCGCAATCGTGGCCCAGGACCAAGCCTGACCGCAGCTTTACTGCGTCAGTGGTCATTTGCATCGAGGGTCATCGGCCCGGCAGCGAACGCACTCGCGTGTTTCGCCTGGAAAGCACGCCGTGGGAGAATATCGGTACGGCGCGTAGGGGAGCCGTGAAGTTCGGCGAAGATATTATCAACGGGCTGATACCCGGTGAGTCGGTGACCACGCTGTAAGGGTTGTGCCGGAGATGATTCCGGCGCAGCGGCGCGGCGTTGCCCAGTGCGACGTCCGGTGCGATGCCCGTGGCGTCGGGTCTACCTGTCAAATATTGCCGTGCGCATCGCGCCGGCCCGAGAGCGCATACGTCATGAACAAGGTTGCCACACCATCCAATTTCCTCTGCACGCTACCGGGGCAAGGCAAAGGCATCGCCTACCACGTGGCTGTCAGCTTTCTGGACTCCAGTCATCCGACAGGCGTGCGTTTCACCAGCTTCGTCGGCGACGGCAGGCGCTCGTTTGGGGTTCAGGCCAGGGAGGCCGCCCTGGCCGGCACGGCGGTCGACAGCTTCGAGGCGTTGTGCCGGCTGGCGATCGGGCAGGCGATTCGTGACAATTTGTATGACAAGGCCGGCGAGGGAGACTTCGTGCTGGACCTGGACGCGGAACCCTGGGAGGGCGAATTGCGCCCGGTCGGCTCTCGCGTTGGCACCAGCATCCCACGCATGCGTTTTCCCGGCTGAGCTTCCGCCGCTCGCGGCGAAGGCACGGGCGCGTTGCGCGCCGTGGCCAGGCGTAATCGGAGCTTAGACTCCGAACGCCGGGCTGCCGAAGCGTGCCAGCAGCGTTTCAATCAGTGCCATGTCTTCCGTGCGCGGCGTCCTGTCTTCGGTTGCGCGCGACGGGCCACAGTAGGTGGCAGCCACATGCCTGCGTACGGTAAGCACTTCATCGGCCGGGCGTTCCACCGTGACCTCGGGTCCAGGCACGTGGCGGTAGCTTCCGCCTACCCAGCCGCCCGGCGTCAGGTGCATCTCTTCCCATTCTTCGCTGATCGACATGTTTCTTCCTTTCATAAGAGAGTTGGGAGGGGGCCGCGGGTCTACAGCCTGACGGCGCGGCAGCGTGTCTGGCCTTGGTCTCAATACTTGTGACGGTAATTGATGCGGCCCTTGGTCAGGTCGTAGGGCGACATTTCCAGCGTCACGCGATCGCCGGCCAGGATACGAATGCGATTCTTCTTCAGGCGGCCGGACGAATATGCCCACACCTGGAAACCGTTTTCCAGAATGACGCGGAAGCGGTTGTCCGGCAATACTTCCGATACTTGTCCACCAAATTCCACCAGTTCTTCTTTAGCCAAGGATGATCCTTTTGCAGCAGGTGCTGCTGCACATTAGGTTTAGACGCATGCGGGTTGCTTTTATGTGGCCGGCTTATTGCAGGCGCATGCCGGCAGCGACGCTCTCGGCCGCGCGTCGGGCGGCCTGTTTTGCCTGGGCTTCGGTGCCATGCGTGGCATGGCGCATCGAAACGTTGGCAACGATGCATTCGGAGCCGTTCTTGTATTCGGCGATCAGGTAGGTCGCAAACCACACGCCTGGCTCTTGTTGGATTGGGTACACCGATACGGTGTACGGATTGCCGCGATTGCTGCGGTTGATGCCTTGATTGAAGCTTTTATTCAAAGTGCTGCCCTTGTGCGGGCGGACGATCTGAGGCAACGTTGAGCGCATCTCATGGTGCGCCGCGTGCTCTCTTGGGGCGATCGGTCGCCGTGATTGAGTTGCCAGCCGCATCAGGCCCGGCGCTGTTGCGCCAGGAAGGTGGCTGGTGATGAGTGGACCGTGCTTGCGCAGGCTGATGCGCCAGGTACATGCGCACAGGTTGCGGAGCGGACATGCCGCCGGGTCGGAAGGGTGATGGGCGGTTGCCGCCCTGAACGAATCGGGTGTACGCCCGACAGGCCGCCGTTAATGTTCTGATGATGTACGGCGACCGGCACGTTTGCGTCGATGACTAGATGTGATCGGCAAACGGCCAAGACCGTCAATGATACCATTTTCCGTCTATCGGCGCTTGCGTCCGGATTTGGGCGTACGATAGGCAAGGTGTTGCGCGTGGCGCCGCTTGCGGCACTTTCGTGGCGAAGCGCCGCCAATCGTATCCCAGGGATGCCGGGGCCGGGCGCCGGGCAGGCCGCAACCGCGCGAGGTGGACGATGCCAGAGAGTTTTTTCTATAAGGGGCACTACGTCAACTTCGAGTTGACGCAGCGCACCTTCGGTCAGTGGCACTGGATCTACACCCTGGACACGCACGGCCGCTTCGAAAACCAGGGCAGCGCATTCGGCACCCGCGAACTGGCCAAGGCCGACGCGCTGGAAAACGCCAAGGCACGGATCGAGCGCCTGGTCGAATAGCGTCCTGAATTCCGGTTACAACGCATTCCGGATTCGGCGAGCCAGGCGCTCGCCCTCCTTATTTCCCTTCGTTGGGAATGTTGTACTGCTCGCGCAGCGCGGTCGTGAAAGGCCTGATCTTCTCCAGGCAGGCGGCGCTGTCGCCGCCTTCCATGGTCGAGAGGTCCCAGTTGCATCCGCCTGCATCCGGCGCCTGCCAGCATACGTCGCCAAAGCAGGCACCGTTGCACTCCGTCCATTTTTGCTGCTCTGCGCGGATCATCGCGCGCAACTCCGCCTTGTTCTTGATTTGTCTTTCCATGGTCGTCTCCTGTGTTTTCGTGGGGAAGTGTTGCCGGGCGTGGCTGCGGCTGTGCCGGTCAGGGCGGCCGCGCGATGGACTGCAATTCCGGGCGAATCGAGGGGCCGGGGCGAAGTCCGTGCGTGGATGCCGGCGGATGCCGCGTCGTGGAAAGACGCCGGTGGGGCATCGCTGGGGCGCGCGGGCATCGGACGGGAGAAACAAGCGCGGGGCGGGATTACTTTCGTTTGACGAAGGTGGACATATCGTCGATGACGGTCCTGGCATAAGACACGGCCAGGTCGATGGCATCGTGCGGCGTTTGCGCGATATGCTGGAGCAGCGGGGGCACCAGCCTGAGCGAACCGCTGTCGCCGCTGACCTGGGTGATGGTCACTGTCGCGAGAAATTTCGCTCGCGCGAGTTCGGCATCGGGGCTGTCGTCGAACGAGCGACGCACATTGGCCGAAACCTTGAACCCCTTGTAGATCGCATGATTTTGAGACATGTTGATCTCCTTTCTTCAACGAGCATACGCTGTTTGCCCGGTGGTGTCCGATTTACTTTTCCGCATAATGGAAGACAATGCTGTTATCGCGCGATAGCGATACCGAATGGCGATTTTCATGGTGCGAAACGCTTCCCGGTGCGCGTGATAATTCCCTGAATGCGGGAGTAAGCGGGTATGCTGGATCTGCCGCCTGGCAAGCAATGCAGTAACTCACTCATGGAGCATCACCATGGCCAAAGGTCAATTACGCGGCAATCGCGAAACCAAGAAGCCCAAGCAACCCAAGAAGCCGGTCGCCCCTGCCGCCCCGTTCGGTGCTGTCCAGTCGCGCGTCGGCAATGATGGTGCAACGGGCAAGAAGAAGTAATCGAGAAGGGATTGAAGCGGTGCGTCGGCCGGACCTTGCCATTCCTGCCCCTTGGCGGGAGGCCCGGGTGTTGCCGCTATGCGCGCGCCCAGCGCCTGGCATTGCTTGATGAAGCGACGTTCGCTAGTCAGCGTCAGGGCGTTCAAAAATAGCGGGAGTGCAAGATGAGGCGTGACATGTCCTTCGCGGACCGGGTGCTGTCAGCACTGCGGTCCGACAGCCAGGCGATGATGACGGATCTTCAGCTCGCCAAGGCGCTGGGCAATGCCGAGGCATCCAAGCTAAGTCACCATTTGCTGCTGCTTCAGGATTCGGGCCTGGTGGCCAAGACGGCCACCTCGGGATGGCGCCTGACCTGGGCGGGACATGACCGCGCGGAAGCGCACAGTGCGTCGTAGCGGGAACATGGCCGGCCATCCCGCCGGAGAGCATATTACGCGCGATAAAACGACAAGGCCCGCAGCCATGGCGGCACGGGCCTGAAAACGCTATCGCATCGCTGATGCTATTTCTTGTCGGCGGGTTGCTCGGTTCGCGGATCGAACTGGCCGGGCTGGGCGGTCCGGCCTTTCTCGCCGGGTTGCTGGAAGTGCGTCTTCCAGGGCGTGGCCGGCGTTTTCCGCTGACCAGGCGGCCTGGGACAATAATTCATGAAGTACCCCCTCGGTGACCGACAGTGCCGGACCGGCACCTCCTCAGTGTAGGCGCGTGCCTGCGCTTTCCCTAGCGCTGTTACCAGTCAGGCACCCGCCAGCCCGTGTCATTCCTCCTGGAATGCTTCCTCGCGCTTGGCCTTGATCGACGGCAGCGCCACAATGCAGACCAGCAGCGCCGCGGCAATCAGCAATCCCAGCGACAGCGGACGGGTCACGAACACCGTGAACTCGCCACGTGAAAGCAATAGCGCCCTGCGGAAATTCTCCTCCATCATCGGCCCCAGCACGAAGCCCAGCAGCAGCGGCGCGGGCTCGCACTTGAGCTTGATGAACAGGTAGCCGATCACACCGAAGCCAGCCGCCGTAAATACGTCGAAGGTCTGGTTGTTGACCGAGTACACGCCGATGCAGCAGAAGGTCAGGATGGCCGGGTACAGGAAGCGGTAGGGCACCTGCAACAGCTTGACCCAGATCCCGATCAGCGGCAGGTTCAGGATGATCAGCATCAGGTTGCCGATCCACATCGAGGCGATCAGGCCCCAGAACAGCGCGGGGTTGCTGGTCATGACCTGCGGGCCCGGCTGGATGTTGTGGATGGTCATCGCACCCACCATCAGCGCCATCACCGCGTTGGGCGGAATGCCCAGCGTCAGCAGCGGGATGAAGGAGGTCTGGGCCGCGGCGTTATTGGCCGATTCCGGACCTGCCACGCCCTCGATGGCGCCCTTGCCGAACTCATGCGAGTACTTAGAGGTCTTCTTTTCCAGCGAGTAGGCCGCGAACGAAGCCAGCGCAGCACCACCGCCCGGCAGGATGCCCAGCGCGGAGCCCAGGAAGGTGCCGCGCAACACGGCAGGCGCCATGCGCCTGAAGTCGGCCTTGGTCGGCCACAGGTTGGTGACGTGATCGGTGAAGGTCTCGCGGTGCTCCTTCTGTTCCAGGTTGGCGATGATCTCCGCGAAGCCAAACATGCCCATGGCCAGCGCGACGAAGTCGACGCCATCGGTCAGTTCCGGAATGTCGAAGGAGAAGCGTGCCGCGCCCGAGTTCACGTCGGTACCGACCAGGCCCAGCAGCAGGCCCAGCACGATCATGGCTACCGCCTTGGGCAGCGAGCCCGAGGCCAGCACCACGGCACCGATCAGGCCCAGCACCATCAGCGAGAAGTACTCCGCGGGCCCGAACTTGAACGCCAGTTCCGACAGCGGCGTAGCAAATGCGGCAAGGATCAGGGTAGCCACGCAGCCGGCAAAGAACGAGCCCAGGCCGGCGGTGGCAAGCGCCACGCCCGCTCGCCCTCGCCGTGCCATCTGGTAGCCGTCGATGGTGGTCACCACGGACGACGATTCGCCCGGCAGGTTGACCAGGATGGCGGTGGTGGAGCCACCGTACTGGGCGCCGTAGTAAATACCGGCCAGCATGATGAGCGCGGCCACCGGCGGCAGCGTGTAGGTCACCGGCAGCAGCATGGCGATGGTGGCCAGCGGCCCGATGCCGGGCAGCACGCCGATCAGCGTTCCCAGCAGGCAGCCGAGGAAGCAGTAGCCAAGATTTTGCAGTGTCAGCGCCGTGGAGAATCCAAGGGCCAGGTGTTCGAATAGTTCCATGAGGCTGTCTCCCTCGCCTGCAGTGAAACCCGGGCGGAGCATCCGCCGTAAGGCGGAGTCCGCATACCAGGCCGCGCGCTGTGTTTTGAATTGGCGCGCGAATCGGAGGACGCCGGCGCAGTGGGTCGCTGTGCAGGTTTCCCCCGCAGATCGTCATCGACAGCAGGTGCGCGCACGTCGGGCGCGCCTCAATGGCTTACCAAGCACGGTAGGCTTGCGTGCTTTCATCCGGCTTTCAGCGGACGCCGCTGCGGGTATGTCCCGATGCATTCCGATGCGCCGCAAGTGGCGCTTGCGGTTCTCGCATGACGGAAACACCGACGCCCCGCGCAAAAGACGGGGCGTCGTCACATTGCCAGCCAGCCCGGCAGCCTGCCTTTCCGCTTACTGCTTCATTGCATCCTTGCCCATGGCGTCCTTGCTCATGCTGTCCTTACTCATGCTGTCCTTGCCCGCCTTGTCCTTGCTCATCTTGTCGCTGCTCTTCTTCATCTTGTCCTTGCTCATCGCGTCCTTGTTCATGGTGTCCTTTGCCATGCTGCTGTCGTTGGCCATGGGCGCGGCATCCTTCTTCATGGCGTCCTGGGCGAAGGCGTGGCCCGCAAACAGCATGGTGGTTGAGAGCAGGGCGGTTGCGAACAGTTTGTTCATGGTGTTCTCCTTGGGGTGATAGCCAGTGTGCAAGCCGGCGCCATGCCGGCCAATTTCAAGCGGATCAGGATCCGCCGAACCAGTTGTATCCCTGGTCTTCCCAGTAACCGCCGGGATACGTGTTGGTGACGTACAGCGCCATGATGTGCTTGGGGTTCTTGTAGCCAAGCTTGGTCGGCATGCGCAGCTTCATCGGAAAGCCGTACTTGGGCGGCAGTGTCTGCCCGTCGTAGGTAAAGGTCAGCAGCGTCTGTGGGTGCAGCGCGGTGGGCATGTCGATGCTGGTGAAGTAATCGTCGGCGCAGCGAAAGCCCACATACTTCGCGCTGGTGTCGGCACCCACGCGATGCAGGAACTCGGAGAAGGGCGTGCCGCCCCACTTGCCGATGGCGCTCCAGCCTTCCACGCAGATATGCCGGGTGACCTGCGAGGTTTGCGGCAGCGCGTAGAGCTGATCGAGCGTCCAGGACGCCTTGCGTGCCACCAGGCCACCCACTTCCAGGCGGAAGTCGCCGGCGTCGACCTCGGGCACTTCGTCTTCGCCGTAGAAAGCATTGAACGGGAAGGGCCGCGTGATGCGGGATTCGTCGTAGGTAGGCGCGAGCCGGCCGGGATCGAACAGCCAGCCTTGCACGCGATCGTTGAAGCGCGATACCGCGGTAAGGAAGCGTTCCACCGAGGCATCGTCGGTCAGGCTGCAGCCGGTCAGCATCGACAGGCCGCCCAGCGTGACGGCGCGCTTGGCGAACAGGCGGCGTGAGGGCATATCGAGTTCGCGCACGGCATCGCGCAGGATCAGGTTCCGGTCGAGCGTGACGATGGGTTTGGGTTTGTTCATGGCGATTCTCCGCGAGGCGGCTCTCTGGATTCGGCGGGATGGCGTTCAGCGGCCGCGCAGCATGATCAGCAAGGTGCGCGGCACCAGCGCAACCATGGCCACATGCACGGCGGTGAACAGCACGATGGCGCTCATGCACACGAAATGGACCCAGCGCGCGGCGTCGTAGCCGCCCATCAGGTCGCGCAGCAGCGGGAATTGCACCGATTTCCAGATCGCCAGGCCGGACAGCACCGTCAGCACGATGACCAGCACCACGCCGAGATACATGGCCTTCTGGGCCGCGTTGTATTGGGCCAGGTCCGGGTGCGCCAGCCTGCCGCGCAGCGCCGCGGCCACATCGCGCAATGCCTCGCGCACCGACAGCGGCAGGAAGCGGCGGCGGAATCGTCCGGTAATGACGTTCATCAGCAGGTAGAACAACCCGTTGGCGACCAGCAGCCACATGGCCGCGAAGTGCCATTGCAGCGCGCCCCCCAGCCATCCGCCGAGCGTGATGCCCTTGGGGAAGTGCAGGCCGAACAGCGGCGATGCGTTATAGATGCGCCAGCCGCTCATCACCATGATGATGATGGCGATGGCGTTGAGCCAGTGGGTCAGGCGCACCCATGCCGGCTGGATGGAGGCGGACGCATGTCCGTGGCGGCCGGGCGCGGGCCGCGATAGCTGGGAGGCAGTATCCACCGTCGTTCTCCAATGTTCCCGTGGCGGCAGCGCGTGCTGATGCAAACGGTTTGTGTGCCTTTGTCGACGGTGGCGGCACGAACTTACACGCGAAACGGGAAATTTTTCTGGCACGCGGGCGCGTCGGCAATGGGTATCCCCAAAGTCAATCAGCTGGCTCGGCGAAAGGAACAACGGACTGTCGGGCGACGCATGGGCGGCTACCCATGTTTCACAGTAGCACCGTGCCGACGGGACGCCAAAGGTAATCCCTGCCTGGCCGCTCCGGCCAGGGAAGTCCGGGCGCGGGTGCCGCTACAATGCTGGCGGGCAGCGCGTCCAACGCAACGCTGCGCGTGCTGGCTTCGGCCGCGCCGCGCCATCCGTCGCCCAGCCACCATCCACAGACCCAGGATCTCCGCATGCCTCTGACCGCCGAGCAGCTTATCGAATACATGGACTTCGCCAATGGCCTTGCGCAGGCGGCGGGCAACGCCAGCCTGCCGTACTTCCGTAGCGCGCCTGCGGTGGAGGACAAGGGCGGCCGCCGCTTCGATCCGGTCACCGAGGCCGACAAGGCCGCCGAGCGCGCCATGCGCGACCTGATCCGGGCACGGTATCCGGAGCACGGCATCCTGGGCGAGGAAGAAGACCGCGTGGCCGGCAGCTCGCCACTGACCTGGGTGCTCGACCCCATTGACGGCACCCGTGCCTTTATCACCGGGCTGCCGCTGTGGGGCACGCTGATCGCGCTCAACGATGGCCAGCGTCCGGTGCTCGGCATCATGGACCAGCCGTTCACGCGCGAGCGCTTCAGCGGCGACGGCCGGCAGGCCTGGCTTAACGGCGAGCTTCTGCGTACGCGGCCTTGCGCCGACCTGTCGCAGGCCAAGGTGATGTGCACCACGCCGGAAATGTTCGACGATGCGGCGCAGTTCGCCGCATTCCGCCGCGTGGCCGATGCCGCCAGGATGCAGCGCTATGGCGGTGACTGCTACGCGTATTGCATGGTCGCCGCGGGCCATGTGGATGCCGTGGTGGAAGCCGGCCTGAAGGCCTACGATGTGCAGGCGCTGATTCCCATCGTGGAAGGCGCCGGGGGCGTCGTGACGAGCTGGACCGGCGGCGACGCACAGCAGGGCGGCACCGTGGTGGCCTGCGGCGACCGGCAATTGCACCAGCAGATACTGGCGCTGCTGAATGCGCCTGCCTGATCACGTCGAAGGCCGCGGCTGAGGACGCAGGGCTTGCTATCATGCTGGCCGCGACGTCCGGCGCGGGAAAAGCCATCCCGGCCCGGACTTAACTATGCAGTAGGGAAGAAACCAGAAACATGATGTCAAACGCTTGCGGCCTCGATTTCGGCACGTCCAATTCCACGGTGGGCTGGTGCCGGCCGGGACAACCCACGCTGTTGCCGCTGGAAGATGGCAGGTTCACGCTGCCTTCGGTGATCTTTTTTCATTCGGAGGATCCGCTGGTCAGCTACGGCCGGGCCGCGCTCGGCGACTACCTGGCAGGCTATGAAGGCCGGCTGATGCGCTCGCTCAAGAGCCTGCTGGGCACTTCGATGATGGAAGACAGCACCGAAGTCATGGGCCAGGCCATGCCTTTCCGCAAACTGCTGTCGCATTTCATCGGCGAACTCAAGCAGCGCGCGGAGACCTCGGCCGGCGCGAGTTTCGACAAGGTCGTGCTGGGGCGCCCCGTGTTCTTCATCGACGAAGACCCGAAGGCCGACCAGCTTGCCGAGCAGACGCTGCGCGAGATTGCCGCGGACGCCGGCTTCAAGGACATCGAGTTCCAGTACGAGCCGATTGCCGCGGCCTTCGACTACGAAGCCACGATCTCCCGCGAGGAGCTGGTGCTGGTGGCCGACATCGGCGGCGGCACCTCGGACTTCTCGCTGGTCCGCCTGTCGCCCGAGCGCGCCGGCAAGACCGACCGGCGCGGCGATATCCTGGCCAATGGCGGCGTGCACATCGGCGGCACGGATTTCGACAAGAGCCTCAGCCTGGCGAGCGTGATGCCGTTCCTGGGGCTGGGCAGCGAACTGCGCAACGGCAAGGCGATGCCTTCGGGGCAGTATTTCGATCTGGCCAGCTGGCACACCATCAACCTGGTCTACACGCGCAAGGCGTGGTCGCACGTGATGGACAACTATCGCGATGCGGCCGACAAGGTAAAGCTCGACCGCCTGATCAGCCTGATCAAGCAGCGCGCCGGCCACTGGCTGGCGATCCAGGTGGAAGCGGCCAAGATCGCCTTGTCGGGCGACGCGCAGACGCAACTCGACCTCGGACGTATCGCGCCGGGAGAATCCATGGCGATCACCCGGGCGGACTTTGACCAGTCCATTGGCAAGCTGGTTGGCAAGACCGAGGTAACGGTGCAAGCGTTGCTGCGCGATGCGGGCGTGCAGGCGGACGCGATCGACACGGTGTTGTTTACCGGCGGCTCGAGCAGCGTGCCCCTGCTGCGCGAGCGCCTGTCCGAACTGATCCCGGGGGCACAGCGGATCGAGGGAGATTTGTTCGGCGGCATTGGCTCCGGCCTCGCGCTGGATGCGCGCCGCAAGTTCGGCTGAGCGCTTCGCGTCCGGCAGTGACCCATTGAAGGCCGGCGCCGAGCGCCGGCCTTCATGCGTTCATCCCCTCATGCTAATGTCCCATCTTCGCGAATACGCGCTTTCGAAGAGGCACCACATGCATGCGGGTATCGTCGAAGCCAGCTACGGCTCCGATCCGGTCGGCCTGGTCAGCGGCTTCCGCTTCCTGCCCGGCGAGCCGGGCCAGCCCATGGATTCCGCCGCCGCGGCCATGTGGCTCAAGCAGCCCCCGCGGGGCGACGAGTTTCTCTGGCTGCACTTCAACCTGTCGCACAGCGCCTGCGAGCGCTGGCTGAAGAACCAGCTCGACCTGCCAGAAGGGTTTTTCGAAGCACTGCGCGAAGGCTCGCGTTCCACCCGCATCGAACGGCTGGACGTGGCGCTGCTTGCCGTGGTCAACGACGTGATCTACAACTTCGGCGTGAGCTCCACCGACATCTCCACGCTATGGGCCTGCGCCGACCGCCGCATACTGGTGACGGCGCGCATGAAGCCCTTGCGCTCGGTCGACCAGTTGCGCGCCTCGGTGCGGCAGGGCGAGCTGTTCCACACGCCGCTGGCGCTGCTGGTGCATTTGCTGCGCGACCAGGCCGATGTGCTGGTGCGCATCGTGCGCGAAACCAGCGGCACCGTGGACCAGGTCGAGGATCGCCTGCTCTCGCAGCGCCTGCATGGCAACCGCGCCGAACTCGGCTCCATGCGGCGCGGACTGGTGCGCCTGCAGCGGCTGCTGGCGCCCGAGCCCGGCGCGCTGTTCCGCCTGCTCAACCGTCCGCCGGCGTGGCTGCAGGAGCAGGATATCCAGGACCTGCGCGACTCGACGGAAGAGTTCTCGCTGGTGCTCAACGACCTGGCCGCCCTGGTCGAGCGCATCAAGCTGTTGCAGGAAGAAATCGCGGCCAAGCTTAACGAGCAGACGAACCGCACGCTGTTCACGCTGACGCTGGTCACCGTGCTGGCGTTGCCGATCAATATCGTGGCGGGCTTCTTCGGCATGAATGTGGGCGGCATTCCGCTCGCCGATCATCCGCACGGCTTCTGGGTGCTGGTGGTGCTGGTGGCCAGTTTCACCGTGCTGGCCGGCCGCTGGGCTTTCCGCAAGCAGGGGGATTACTAGCGTCCCGGGGACGGGTTTCATGCGGACGTCATAACCTGCTGCTAGCCTGCCAGTCACCGCGTTGTTGCGAACAGGAGTGAGCGATGAGACCAGACGAGAACGAGCTGATTCGGCGCATCCACCGCGAGGTGGCCGATCACTATGACGAAGAACTCGAGCTGGAGCTGGAAGACCACCATGTCGATACGCTGTTCGGCGAGGGCGGCGGTGGACTGGACGATGAAGAGCGCGCCGCGCGCCGACTGTATTTCCGCGAACTGTTCCGCCTGCAGGGCGAACTGGTCAAGCTGCAGAGCTGGGTGGTGGAGACCGGCCACAAGGTCGTGATCCTGTTCGAGGGGCGCGACGCGGCGGGCAAGGGGGGCGTGATCAAGCGCATCACCCAGCGGCTCAACCCGCGCGTGGCCCGTGTGGCCGCGCTGCCCGCGCCGAACGATCGCGAGCGCACGCAGTGGTATTTCCAGCGCTATGTCTCGCACTTGCCCGCGGCGGGCGAGATCGTGCTGTTCGACCGCAGCTGGTACAACCGCGCCGGCGTCGAGCGCGTGATGGGCTTCTGCACCGACGACCAGTACGAAGAGTTCTTCCGGTCGGTGCCGGAGTTCGAGCGCATGCTGGTGCGCTCGGGCATCCAGGTCATCAAGTACTGGTTCTCGATCTCGGACGAGGAGCAGCACCTGCGCTTCCTGAGCCGCATCCACGATCCGCTCAAGCAGTGGAAGCTCAGCCCGATGGATCTCGAATCCCGCCGGCGCTGGGAGGACTACACCCGTGCCAAGGAAATCATGCTGGAGCGCACGCATATCGACGAGGCACCGTGGTGGGTGGTGCAGGCGGTCGACAAGAAAAAGGCGCGCCTCAACTGCATCCATCACCTGCTGCGGCAGATGCCCTACGAGGAGCGCGCGCAGCCGCCCGTGGTGCTGCCGCAGCGAGAGCGGCACGAGGACTACATGCGCCAGCCGGTGCCGGACACCATGATCGTGCCGGAAGTCTATTGATCATCCGGGCAGGGGGCGCCAGCATTGCCCTGCCCGATCTCCGGGCGTCGCAGAAGCCTGCGCTTCCGCCTCGCCTCGGTCCGTCTTCTTCGCCTGCCGCAACTCGGCCTCGCGCTGCGGCCTGGCTTCGATGATCTTCCGCCGGCGCTTCTTCTTGCGTGTATTCCACGCCTTGCATTCCGGGCGCGTGCACAGGCAGCCCCTGCAGTAGCCGGTCGCGTCGTCGAACTTGCAGATCTTGATGCAGGGCGATTTCACGCTCATGTGGCGCTCCCGCAATCGGCGCGCCGGAGGATGAAGTCGGCGACATCGTCGCGCACCGGGGCCAGCCAGTGCAGCGGGTCGGAGAAGGCACCGATCAGCAAGGTGTGGGAGAGCCGCGCATAGCTGCGGTACTGCACAGGCACGCCGTTGCGCGCCAGGCGCTGGGCCATTTGCGCGGAGTTGCGCTGCGGATTGACCAGGCGGTCGCCTTCGTCCACGCCGATAAAGGCGGCCGGCGAACGCGCGTCGGCGTGGTCGATAGGCTGGGAGCCGGGCGGGTAGTCGGGGTGATGGAACACCGGCTTCGCCTGCGGATTGACGATCGGCAGGAAATCGTAGGGCCCGGCCAGCCCGATCCAGCCGCGCAACTGGCCGGGGCTCAGGTCGACGCGGGCGAGCCAGCGCGCATCGAGCGCGAGCATGGCGGCGTTGTAGCCGCCCGCGCTGTGTCCCATCACGAACAGCCGTTGCGGATCGCCGCCGTAATTGGCGATCTCGCGCCGTGTCCAGGCGACGGCACGGGCGTTGTCCACCAGGAAATCCGGATAGCTGGCCTCGGGGTAGAGGCGATAGTCCGGAATCACGGTCAAGATGCCGCGCGCGGCCAGGGCTGCCGCGACGAAGGCGTAGTCGGCCCGCTCGCCGCTGTTCCAGGTGCCGCCGTAGAAGAACACCACCACCGGCGCCTTGCCGGAGCAGGCCGGCTCGCGGGGCGCATAGATATCGAGCTTGCCGCGCGCGCCGTCGGCATAGGGCACGCTGGCGGTGAGGGCATAGGCTTTGCTTTGGGTCAGGACATTCAGCACGTCCGACGTGGAGCACGCGCCCAGCCCCACCAGCGGCAGCACCGGCAGCAGTGAAAGCAAGCGCGGTCTGGGCATGGGCTGGGCTTCCTGGCAGGTGATTTTTTCAAGCGCCGCCGGTCATTCTTGCATATACCTTGCATAGACGTACGGTGTCCCCTTGTTGTAGCGCGCCGCGGGACCTGGCGCCACGGGTTTGCCGCGCGCACATGAGTGGGGCGCAGCAATATGGATGCCGCGCCAGCGTGCCCGCGCGGACCTGCCGCCGGCGTCCTTTCGTGAACGCGCTCGCCATGGAGATATCGCTTGTTCGGCACCTGGGCATGGATCATCGGCGCGCTGCTAGTCGCCATCGGGCTGATCGGCTCGGTGGTGAAGCGCCTGCCCATTTCCTTCTCCGCGCTTTACCTGCTGTTCGGCATGTTGCTGGGCCCGTTCGGCTTCGGCCTGATTCATTTCGATATCACCCGTCGCGAGCATGTGGCGGTGCTGGAGATCGTTACGGAAATCGCCCTGCTGGTCTCGCTGTTCGCGGTGGGTTTGCGCTTGCGCGCGCATCCGCGCGATCGCATCTGGCGCCTTCCGCTGCGGCTGGCCACGCTGGGCATGCTGCTCACCATTGCCATGCTGGCTGTCATCGGGATCTGGGCAATGGGGCTGCCGCCCGGCGTGGCATTGCTGCTGGCGGCCATCCTGGCGCCCACCGATCCGGTGCTGGCTTCCGATGTGCAGGTCGACGACACGCAGGACCGTGACCGCACGCGGTTCAGCCTGAGCGGGGAGGGCGGGCTGAACGATGGCTCCGCCTTTCCCTTCGTCATGCTGGCGCTTAGCCTGCCGGGCGCTGCCTGGCAGCGCTGGGTATGGCTCGACCTGCTGTGGGCCACGCTGGCGGGACTGGCGGTGGGCTGGGGGCTGGGCTGGCTGTGCAGCCGCGTGGTGCTGGCGCTGCGCAAGCGCCTGGGCGGCGCCCTGGGGATGGAGAGCTTCTTCACCATCGGCCTGATCGGGCTGGCTTATGGCGCCGCGCTGGCGGTGCATGGCTACGGCTTCCTGGCGGTGTTCGCCGCCGGCATCGCCATGCGTCACGTTGAACACGAGGAGAACCAGGACGTCGCGCCCGACGAAGTGCTGGGCGCAATGACGCCTGCCGAACACGAGCGCGCGGCAGTGCACCAGGACAAGGCCGCCGCTTACCTGGCGCATACCGTCAGCGAGTTCTCGCTGGACCTGGAGCGGCTCGCCGAGCTCAGCGTGATGGTGGTGGTGGGCGCCTTGCTTTCCACGCGGCTGCTGCGCGGGGAATACCTGGCCCTGGGGCTCGCGCTGATCCTGGCCGTGCGTCCGCTTGCCGTCGCGATATCCACCATCGGGGTCGCACTGCAGCCAGCGCAGCGGCGGCTCATTGCCTGGTTCGGCGTGCGCGGAATCGGCTCGGTCTATTACCTCGCCTTTGCCCTGGCGCACGGCGCCGATCCCCGCTACGCGGCCCTGCTGGCCGACGCCACGCTGTGCGTGGTGGTGCTGTCGGTGGCCCTGCATGGTTCATCGGCGACGCCGCTGATGGCCATGTACCGGCGCTGGCGCGGTGCCGCCAAGGCCTGAAGCCGCCGGCTTCGCGGCCACCTCCTGCACGATTGCGCGGTCCGCGCCGTACCCATGCCAGGACGGTTTGCACGCTCTGCAATGACGCCGGTTCCTAAAGCTCTTGTGCCCGGATGCCGATATTTGTGCTGGTCCCGGCATCTTCCGCCGGTGCCGGTACCCAAAGAACAAAAATCGGAGCTTTCAGTATGACGGGAACCACTTTCCGCCGCCGCGCAGGCTTGCTCGCAGCATGGCTTGCCGCCGCCTCGGTCGCCGCCTGCGGCGGCGGTGGCGATGCACCCGCTACCAGCCAGACGGCCGTGCCGACCAGCAGCGCACCCGTTGTGCCCTCTGTGCCCGCGGTGCCGGTCATGCCGGCCCTCGCTCCGGCCTGCGGCGGCTGCAGCGCCGCGGACGGCAGCAATTACTCGGGCTCGGGTGTCGGCGTCTGGTCGGCCTCCAATACCACCGGCGCCGCCGCCGATCTGCCGATTTCCATCGGTGGCGTGAGCGGAAAATCGGTGACGCTGCTCTACACCAACGGCGCCGCCGAGCAAGCCATGCCGGCGCTGTCGCTGTCGGTCATCCAGTCCGAACTGGCCAATCTTTCGATCCAGTCGGCCGAGTCGTTGTCGTCCACGCAGGACGAGCGCACGCGGCGCGATATCGCCGAGTTCAATCGCGCCGGCTGGGCGGCACTGGCCGGCGGCAAGCGCGTTGCCAGCTTTTCCGAGATGGCGCCGCCGCCGCCGCACGCTACCGCGCTCAATTCCACGAAGACCTGGTATCACACTGACGGCACGCGCCGCCTGGCTACGCTGACCCAGCAACTGCCTGCAAGCGATGGGACGGTCGTCAACATCTGGGTGGAAAACGCCGAAGCGTCCAACATCGGCAGCCCAATCGTCAACGAACTGCTCACCAGTTTCGTCAGCGCTGGCGGCATCTACGACATGCTGACCCAGGTCGGCGGCCCGCTGTGGGGCGCGCACAGCTACAACAACCTGATTGCCGCCAGCGGCCAGCCGATCGATATCGTCATCCTCAACTTCGACAAGAACGGAAAGGCGGGCGGTACCGTGGGTTATTTCTGGGGACTGCATAACCTGACGGCTGCCTCGGATGCGCGCAGCAACGAATCGCTGTCGCTCTATCTCGACTCCGAGACGCTCCAACTGGCCGGCGCAGCAGGCATGAAGGCAATGAAGATGACCATGGCGCATGAGGGAATGCATATGCAGAACTTCTATCGCCGCGGCGTCAAGGCCGGCCAGAAGTATGCATTCGATACCTGGCTGGAAGAAATGTCCGCGATGATGATGGAGGACTTCGCCAGCTACAGCATCGATTCCAGCTATAACGCGATCCGTGACGTGCGCTTCCTCGACTACCTGTCGCAAGGCAATGGCAACTTCAACTGCAATCTGCTGCAGTTCACCGGTTTCGGCGCGACCTGCGAGAGCTATTCGGTGTCGGGCAGCTTTGGCGGCTTCCTCGACCGGCAGCTTGGCCTGGCCTTCTACAAGGATCTGCTGAACCGCACCAGCAGCATGGATTCGAAGACCGTGCTCGACCAGGCCATCAAGGCGGCGCGTCCGGACTCCGGCTTCGACCAGGAACTGTTGCGCTGGACTGTCACCAGCAACTCGCTGATGCCCGCGGCCTCGTCGCCGGCGCGCTACGGCTACCCGGCCCGCGTGGACGGCGGCTTTATGCTGCCGCTGATCGATCCGGACCTCGCTAAGTACCGCTCGGTGCGCAAGCTGCCCAGCGCGGTCGCCGCCACGCTGCAGCCGTACGGCAGCTTCCCGGTAGTCCGCGGCAATGTGGGCACGACGTACAGCGAAACGGTACGCGTGCCGGCTGGCACCACGCTGTCCGTAGTGGTGTACTGATACTGAACGCGCAACGCGCGGACACGCCGGATCCCCTCCGGCGGTCCCCGGGCGGCGGCATCCGCCGCCCGGCCCGCCAACCCATCGAACCTCATGCACCGAATCCTGATCCTGATCGCCGCACTGTCCGTCGTGCTTGCCGCGTGCGTGCATGCGGTGCCCGCCGGCAGGTCCATTGCATTGACGGGCACGGTCATGGTCAAGGGCAGCGCGCTGTTCCAGCAGCCTATGCTGGTTACCGCCGACGGCGAGGCATGGGTTCTCGAAAAATTCCCCGTGGAACAGGCCCAGGCCCTGGGCAGCCAGCGGGTGACAGTAACCGGCGTGGTGCTGCGCGCAAACCAGCCAGGCACCTGGGCGCCAGCCATTCGCGTCGAACATGTGGACGCCGCGCCGGGCGAGCCTTCGCGGTAGGCGGACGCCGGCAGGCTGCAAGATCCTGAGGGCGCACATGAAGTCTTTTGACTGACTCGCACAAAGCACGTCGCCCCCGTGCCGGCGCGGCAACGCTATCCTTGCGGCTGTCTTTCCGCGCCTCCCAGCCTTATGACCTTCGTCGTTACGGATGCCTGCATCCAGTGCCGCTACACCGACTGCGTCGATGTCTGCCCCATGTCGTGCTTCCACGAAGGGCCGAATTTCCTTGTGATCAACCCCGACGAATGCATCGATTGCTCGATGTGCGTGCCCGAGTGCCCCGTGGGCGCGATTTACTCGGATGAGGATTTGCCAGCCGGCCAGCAGCATTTCCTGGCCCTCAACGCTGAACTCTCGCGCCAGGCTGGCTGGAAGCCGCTGCTCAAGGCCAAGGGCCCGCTGCCCGGGCACGAACAATGGGCCGGGCGGGACAACAAGCTGCCCATGCTGCTCAAGGATGCCGCGCAGTCCTAGGCCTGGCCGCGTCCCGCGGCGTCCTCGGGAAAGGCTTCATCCAGCGTCAGTATCGTACCGGTCAGGCTGCCGTCGTAGCCGGGCAGGGCATCCACCACCTGCCGGAAGCTGCCGCTCCTGAGCGCCGCCACGGCGCCGGCAAGCGCCGGGCTCTGCAGGCGCTCCCGCTCGATCGCAAAGAAATACCGCTCCTTGAGCACCGGCACGAAATCCAGCCCGAAGCGCCGCGCCGCCGTTTCCACGCCGAACCCCGCATCGGCCATGCCACTGCCGATATAGGCAGCCACCGCCGCATGGGTGAACTCGCCATTGCTGTAGCCCTCGATCCGGCTGCTGTCGATGCCGCGTGCTTCCAGGATCAGATCCAGCAACAGCCGCGTGCCGGAACCGGTCTGCCGGTTGACGAAGCGCACATCGGCGCGGCACAGGTCCTGCAGCGTGTTGACCTGCAGCGGATTGCCGGGGCGCACGAAGATGCCTTGCGAGCGCACCGCCAGGTGGATCAGCAGATGCGTCTCCGGGCGGATCCACGTGGCGAAGCGATCCAGCGTCTTTTGCTCGAATTCGCCGATCGGGACGTGAAAACCCGCTATATCGCAAGCGCCCTGCGCAAGTGCCGCAACCGCCTCAAGGCTGCCGCAATACTTCAGGTCGTGGCGAACCTGGTGCGCATCCAGGAAATCGTGCAGCGCGGCCACCGCGAAACCATGACTGGCGTGCAGCCGCAGCGTGGGGCCTGACTGGTCGACCAGCTTCTTCAGCTCTATCTCCAGTTCCGACGCCAGGCTTTCCAGCGTGGGGGACAGCCGCGCGGCAATGCGTTTGCTGGCCCACACCAGTTGCTGGGCCAGCGGCGAGAGCGCCGTGCCGCGGCCCCGTGTCTTGGCAATCAGCGCGCCGCCGAAGAGCGCCTCCGCATCGCGCAGGATGCCCCAGGCGTAACGGTAGGACAGCCCGGTTGCCTGCGCCGACTGGCTGATGCTGCCGGTGCTTTCAATCAGGCCCAGCAAGGCCACGAGGCGGGACACGTCAAGTGCCGGGCCGGCGCCTTGCTGGTCGTCGCGAATTTGCAGATGGGGCAGGATCGAGATACGAATCATATGAGAAAAATAGCATATTGCTCGAACGTGGCCAACTGCCTATAGTCCGCTCAAAGAGGCAGATAAACCGAAAAAAGCCAGCTAAAACAGTAAGGCAACATGGCTTGTGCCCGTTCAGCGCCCCCATGATATGAAAAAAATAGCATATATAGCGGCAACCGGAAACCGGTTTGCCGCGCCCCGCAGCAGTTCCTGGCCAGACGCGCAAGCCAATGCGCCACACCGTCTGCCCCCGGCCCCGGACTTTGGATCCATTTTTAGCGCCGGGCCGTGCTGCGTCACCAGGAGACCCGATGTCCTCACCAACTGCTGAAGCCCGTCGCGACCGGATCGCGCACATCGTAGCCACGCGCCGCGACATGCCCGGCGCCTTGTTGCCGATCCTCCACGAGATCCAGGACGCGGTGGGCTACGTGCCCGCCGACGCCCTGCCCGAGATTGCCCGCGCGCTCAACCTGTCGCGCGCCGAGGTACACGGCGTGGTCACCTTCTACCATCACTTCCGCGACAGCAAGCCGGGCCGGCATGTGATCCAGGTCTGCCGTGCCGAAGCGTGCCAGTCGGTCGGCAGCGAGGCGCTTGCCGCCCACGCCGAGCGCGTGCTGGGCTGCGGATTTCACGAAACCACCGCCGATGGCGAGTTCACGCTGGAGCCGGTGTATTGCCTGGGCCAGTGCGCATGCGGCCCGGCCGTGATGGTCGGCGAGCAACTGGTGGGCCGCGTTACGCTCCAGCGTTTCGATGCTCTGGTCAAGGCTTGCGCGGATGCGTCGCAGGATCGGGCAGCGGAGGTGCAGGCATGAGCGTTACCGTCTTCGTTCCCCGCGATTCCAGCGCGCTCGCCATGGGCGCCGACGACGTGGCGCGCGCCATCGCGCGCGAAGCCGCGGCGCGCGGCGCCACCGTGGAGCTGGTGCGCAACGGCTCGCGCGGCATGTTCTGGCTGGAACCGCTGGTCGAGGTGCGGACCGCCGCCGGACGCGTGGCCTATGGCCCGGTCACGCCGGACGATGTCGCCGCCTTGTTCGACGCCGGCTTCCTGGCGGGCGGGGCGCACGCGCTGGCGCTCGGCCCCACAGGGGAGATCCCTTTCCTCAAGGGGCAGGAGCGCCTGACCTTCGCCCGCATGGGCATTACCGACCCGCTCTCGCTGAATGACTACATCGCGCATGAGGGCTACGCCGGCCTGACCCGCGCGCTGGCGCTGGACGGTGCGCAGATCGTGCGCGAAGTGACCGATTCCGGACTGCGCGGCCGCGGCGGCGCAGCCTTTCCCACCGGCATCAAGTGGCAGACCGTGCTGAACGCGCAGTCGCCCACCAAATACGTGGTCTGCAACGCCGACGAGGGCGACTCGGGCACCTTCTCCGACCGCATGGTGATGGAAGGCGATCCCTTCATGCTGATCGAGGGCATGACCATCGCCGGCCTCGCGGTGGGTGCGCAGCACGGCTATATCTACGTGCGCTCGGAATATCCGCACGCCATTGCCATGCTGGAAGCGGCCATCGGCATCGCCCATGCCGCCGGGTGGCTGGGCGACGATATCCGCGGCAGCGGCCGGCGCTTCCGCCTGGAGGTACGCAAGGGCGCGGGCGCTTATGTGTGCGGCGAGGAAACGGCGCTGCTCGAGAGCATCGAAGGCAAGCGCGGCGTGGTGCGCGCCAAGCCGCCGCTGCCGGCGATCGAAGGTCTGTTCGGCCAGCCCACCATCATCAACAACGTGATCTCGCTGGCCACCGTGCCGCTGATCCTCGCACGCGGCGCGCAGTTCTACCGCGACTACGGCATGGGCCGCTCGCGCGGCACGCTGCCGTTCCAGATAGCGGGCAATGTGCGGCAGGGCGGGCTGGTGGAGAAGGCGTTCGGCGTGACCCTGCGCGAACTGCTGGAGGACTATGGCCAGGGCACGCGCAGCGGGCGGGCGATCCGAGTGGTGCAGGTGGGCGGTCCGCTGGGCGCCTACCTGCCGGTTTCGCGGCTGGATACGCCGATGGACTACGAAGCATTCGCGGCTTTCGGCGCGGTGCTGGGACACGGCGGCATCGTGGTGTTCGACGACACCGTCGACATGGCGAAGCAGGCGCGCTACGCGATGGAGTTCTGCGCCATCGAATCCTGCGGCAAATGCACGCCGTGCCGGATCGGCTCGACGCGCGGCGTCGAGGTGATCGACAAGATCATCGCGGGCGACCAGCCGGTCAGGCACGTGAAGCTGGTGCGCGACTTGTGCGACACCATGCTGGGCGGATCGCTGTGCGCCATGGGCGGCATGACGCCGTACCCGGTGCTGTCGGCGCTCGACGGATTCCCGGAAGACTTTGGCGTGGCCGTGCCCGCCAAGGCTGCCTGAACGCAGCGCTACGGCATACCGAACCGGCGCTGCCTCTGCGCCCTCTGAATCACCAGTACGCGGCCCGCGGCCGCAGCGGGAGTCCGCCTTGAATACACGAAACGAAATCGATTTCGGCACGCCGCCCAGCGATTCGCAACAGCAGGTCACCCTTGAGATCGACGGCGTCGACGTCACCGTGCCCGCCGGCACCTCGCTGATGCGGGCCGCCGTGCAGGCGGGCGTGAACGTGCCCAAGCTGTGCGCCACCGACAGCCTCAAGTCCTTCGGCTCGTGCCGCCTGTGCCTGGTCGAAATCGAAGGGCGGCGCGGTTTCCCGGCCTCGTGCACGACCCCGGCCGAAGCCGGCATGAAAGTGAAGACGCAGACCGACAAGCTGGCCGACCTGCGCCGTGGCGTGATGGAGCTGTATATCTCCGATCACCCACTCGACTGCCTGACCTGCCCTACCAACGGCAACTGCGAACTGCAGGACATGGCCGGCGTGGTCGGCCTGCGGGAAGTGCGCTACGGCTATGACGGCGCCAACCACCGTGCCGAGGCCAAGGACGAGTCCAACCCGTACTTCACCTACGATCCCTCCAAGTGCATCGTGTGCAACCGCTGCGTGCGCGCCTGCGAGGAAACCCAGGGCACCTTCGCGCTCACCATCAGCGGCCGCGGCTTCGGCTCGCGCGTGACGGCGGGGCAGGGCGACAGCTTCATGGATTCCGACTGCGTGTCGTGCGGCGCCTGCGTGCAGGCCTGCCCCACCGCCACGCTGGCCGAGACCTCCATCATCCGCATGGGGCAGCCCGAGCACAGCAAAGTCACCACCTGCGCCTACTGCGGCGTGGGCTGCGCCTTCAAGGCGGAGATGAAGGGCAATGAAGTGGTGCGCATGGTGCCGTACAAGAACGGCCAGGCCAACGAGGGCCACTCGTGCGTGAAGGGCCGATTCGCCTTTGGCTACGCGACCCACAAGGACCGCATCCTGAACCCGATGATCCGCGCCAGGATCACCGACCCGTGGCGCGAAGTGTCATGGGAAGAAGCCATCAGCCACGCGGCCTCCGAGTTCAAGCGCATCCAGGCCAGGCATGGCCGCGACTCCATCGGCGGCATCGTGTCCTCGCGCTGTACCAACGAGGAAGGCTACCTGGTGCAAAAGCTGGTGCGCGCCGCCTTCGGCAACAACAACGTCGATACCTGCGCGCGGGTTTGCCACTCGCCCACCGGCTACGGCC
>Ga0255338_1002650_pt1 | contig 24838 bp, 26 predicted proteins | sample MeOH1_35cm_T4_19_FD_203715 | JGI IMG/M metagenome (GOLD analysis project Ga0255338, IMG submission 203715) | Sandy soil microbial communities from University of British Columbia, Vancouver, Canada - MeOH1_35cm_T4_195 | ecosystem: Engineered > Artificial ecosystem > Sand microcosm > Unclassified ...
TTATATCAAGGCATCGGGGGTGACTATAACTCTGGCTACAGATTAATGCGTACGAGAGCCTCCCCTAATCCCCGATCAGACAAGTGTTTGGATACGCGACAGGCCGCCCGGGTGTGCGGCTTTTATTGTCTCATCTACGGTTTAGCGCGTTCACCGACTGGTATTGACACCGAGGAACGAAGGCTCTACCATCAACGCTGATGGTGGAGGGAGAGCTGCCGGCGGAATTGTGTGATCTGACACCGTTTGAAAAGTCAATGGCTGTCGCGGCGGTCGCGCTTGCCCGTCAGATTCAGCGTGAGGCGGCTCTGCTGGGCTGCCAGAAGAATGGGCTGGCGATGCTGTACATCGTCCGCAACGGTGCCCGGATCGGCATCAAATTTCAGCGCGATTATGGAGAGCTAACACTTCCCCCTGATTCGCAGTATGATAAGCAATAACTGAATATCCGGTCGAACTTGGTTTTCAAGCGGCCACTCTCTAAATCAGAGAGTGGCCGCTTTTTGTTGTCTATGGAGGTATCACATGTCGTTCACTCTCAATCGTTCGTGGCTATTGCGCGCGCTTGTGTTCGTCGTGGTTCTGTGTAGCGCCTTCCTGGGCTGGTGCGTGCCGGCGTTCGCACAATCCGGCACGGTGAGTCAATCTCCCCCCACGGATCTCAGCAGCCTGCTGCTGTGGATCGCTACGGGGGGTGGGGCGGCTGCTGTTATCAGCTGGCTGGCAATGCGCTGGGCGTGGTTCCAGGCTCAGCCGGGGGATCGCAAGTCATTACTGATCCTGCTGGCTACGACGTTTCTGGCGGTGCTGGCGAAATTGCTGATCGATCTGCTGCCGGCCGATGTCATCACCACGCTATCCCCCTATGTGACGGTGCTGATCGCAGTCTTCAGCGCCTGGGCAGCTAGCCAGGGAGCATACAAGCTGCAGAAAGCCGCACGGAAATCCGAATAATTGCAACGTGGGGGACCATGACGACGATTCAGCTTGACCAGGTCCTTTTGATCTTAGGAGTGGCATTGGCAGCGAACACAATCGGGGGTGTAGGTGCAACCGTGATCGCAGTGTTGACGCAGGAAAACCGCCATGGCCGCGCAATCGCTCAGCGTCAGCGTGAGCACCAGCAGGAAATGGCGGATGCTCAGCGAACGTACCAGCGCGAAAAGGCCGCGCTGACCCAGGAGATCGCGACGCTCAAAGGTCAGATGGTCATCCTCGTCCAGCTACTCCAGGCGCGCAATGTGCTGACCCCCGGCGACGCCATGCAGATCACGTCCAACCGGACCGACGGCGTCTACACCGCGATGGTGCGGCTGTTTAACAAGGAAAGTCTGGAGATACTCGCGGCTGACGTCGGGTTGAGCATAGAGGATATCCCCGACGGGGGCCAGCCGGTCGTCGCCCTGCGACTCATGCAGGAAGCCCAGCGGCTGGGGAAGTACGACGAGCTGGTGAACGCGATTCAACGTGCCAGGCCAAACGCCGTATTGACTTAGGAGAAATATGAGTTACCCAATTCTTGCCCAGCGCGACGTGCGGTGGAAAGATAAAAGCATCGGCTATTCGAGTGAAACAGTCGGGGTGTCCGGCTGCTTGTTTATGAGCCTCCTCATGATGGTTTGCCGGGATCAGCCCTTCCTGCCGGCATATATCGATAGCTTCATGGGATGCCTGAATGGGCATAGTAACTACACCCAGGGCGGCGCGGCCTATCTGCAATCCTTTGATGTGTCGGCCTGCCGGCCGGTGGAGTGGGGCCCATGCGTTTGCCAGAACCCGCAAGCTCGCAGCTATATCGGTGAGGATATGCCGGCGTCGGAGCTGGCGGCGCTGGTGGCTTGGCTGAAGTCGGGTCAATCTGCCCTCATTGAGGTGGATGATCGCGGGCCGGCGGCTACCAATGTCAAGCTCACACACCGGGACCACCAGCATTTTGTGCTGGGGGTTGGCATCAATGCGGCGGGGGCTATTATTGTTCATGACCCCTGGCATGGGGATGAAGCGACGCTCGTCCCGCGCTATGGCCCCACTAATGAATTTGCGATTTACCGCGCGATTCTCTATAAAACGGTCGCTACCCCAGCCAAGATACCCAAGCTGACGATTACCCCGGATAAGATCGCTGCCGGCAAGTCGGCGGTAATCGCCTGGTCGGATACCGATGGGGCATCGGCGATCCGGCTAAATAGCGCCGGCGTGACGGGGCCAAGTGGTAATAAAACCGTGGCGCCTGGTGCAACGACCAAGTACACGCTGACGATTACCTATCCCGACGGTGCCGTTACGACACTCGAGCAAACACTGACGGTGACCTCAGCGCCTGCGAAGCCCCATCGCGCCGCCTCGGGTGATCACGTCCTGGCAAACGGCGGCTTTGCGGATTGGGCGGTGTCGAAGGGGCGTAATGTCGTCACGGTGATGAACGATGAGGTGACCGCTGCGCGCCTGGCGACTGGCGACCCAATGACCTGGACGCCGGATAGCCCCTATCCCCTTGTGTTCTATCGCCAATATCATGAGACGAATCCCTGGAGCCCATCACAGATGATTGCGCAGCTGGGCGGCATCCTCATGCACAACAATCCGAATGTGTGTATCTCACTCGAAAACGAATGGGATAACGGAATCCCCGGCGCGTCGAACACCGCTGACGGGATGAACAAGTTCCTGGACTGGTCGCTGGAATGTGTGCGCCAGCTCAAAGCGCGTGGGTTCCCCAACGTAGTCGTCCTGAACAGTTCGATGGGCACGCCGGACTTCACGAATCAGGCCGTGTGCGATGTCATCAAGTCGAAGCTGGCGCCAGAGTGGAACAACGGCAATGTACGCTGGCTGGGTCCGCATCTGTATTCGCCAACGCCAGAGTGGATTTATAAAACGATCCCCTCTTCTTTTGCGATGAGTGCTCCACGCATCATCCGCGGGATAGTGGGCCGCGACAAACATGAGGCAACCTGGGTTGACTATGCGCTATCAGCTCGCTCTGCTGAGATGGTCGCGGAGCTGGCAACCTTTAATGACTCGCCCACCTATCAGGATTGGTTTGAGACACGGTGGCACTTCTACTTCACCCGCTGCGGCCTATCACCCACCGCGCCGGGTTGGATCGTATGCCTCGAATGGGGCCTGGATGAGGGTGGGGCGGGCGGCTTTAAGGCGCACGGCTGGACAAGAGCGCAGGTGCAGGCCTATAACACCCGCCTGCTTGATCTTCAATCTGCGCCAATGGTCATAAATGGCATTAGTTATCCGTCGCGCTTCAAAGCTGGCACCTACTTCCAATTGGGTGATAGATCTACCGAGAAGGGTCATTGGGGTGGCTACGACATGGCAGATTATGAGCCGCTGTAGCCCAGCTTTCGCGGAAGTAGCAGGATAGTCATGAATAACCGGCAACGCGTCTTTGTGGAGGAATACCTTAAGTGCTGGAATGCGTCTGAGGCAGCCCGCCGCGCCGGTTATTCAGAAAAGGGCCTTCGCCAGACTGCACATAAATTACTGACAAGGGCTGACATTTCCGCGGAAATAACCCAGCATTTGAAAGAGTTGCAGATTGGGGCCGATGAGGTGCTGGTGCGTCTGACGGAGCAAGCGCGCGGAAGCATGGCCGACTTTATCAACCCGAAGACCGGCACGATTGACCTGGTCAAGGCTGAGAAAGCCGGCAAGCTGCAACTGATCAAGAGCTTTAGGCGTTCTACTGGCAAGACCCGGATGGTTAGCGTGGAGCTCTATGATGCTCAGGCTGCGCTTGTGCAGCTTGGCAAGCATCTAAAGCTGTTCAGCGAAGAGGTGCAACACACGGGTGAGCTGACGATCCGATATGTCAATAACTGGCGAAATACTACTGCCGATGCCACACCCGGGCCAGATGTCCGTGATGAGACGGGCGAAACGGTTCAACCTGCTGAGGGCGGGCAGAAGGTGGCGTAAGACGACGATGTGCATGTCTATCTGCCTGGAATCGTTATTGGACCCGGCTACGCGCTCTCCGGAGGTTATCTGGGCGTCGCCGACCTACGATCAGTCGCGCACGGCGATGGAGGAAACGCGCCGCGCAGTCGGCAACAATGGCATCTTCAACGAGAGCCGGATGAGCTGTGTCCTCCCCAATGGGGGGCGCGTCGTGTATCGCTCGCTGGATAAGCTGGATACACTGCGGTCCAAAACTGCCGGCGGTGTCGTAATCGACGAGGCGCCGTTCACCGACGGGCGCGCCTGGCATGAGGTCGTGCGCCCAACGCTGATCGATACCGGCGGATGGGCGTGGCTGATCGGCACTCCAAAAGGACGCAATTGGTACTGGCAGGAATGGGAGAATGCGCAATCCCGTCTGGATTGGGCGCGTTTCCACGCTCCGACGCTGGGTGTTGAGATTACCGAACGCGGCCTCGTGCGCAAGCCGCATCCCCTGGAGAATCCACACATCCCCTTTGCTGAGATTTTGGACTTATACAACACAATCCCGGAACGCGCCTTCCGGCAAGAGATCCTGGCTGAGTTCGTTGACGATGGCGGTGGAGTGTTTCGGCGCGTGCGCAAGGCGGCAACTGCGGTGCGCCAGGACGCGCCGGTGGACGGGCACCGCTACGTGTTCGGAGTGGATTGGGGACGCAGTAATGACTATACGGTTATCTGTGTCATTGACGTAAATCTGCAGGCGTGCGTGCATATTGAGCGCTTCAATCAGATTGACTACGTGGTCCAGCGTGGCCGGCTGAGAGTGCTGTATGAACGCTTTAAGCCCATCATCATCATGGCGGAGCTCAATTCCATCGGACAGCCTATCGTCGAACAGCTACAGCGCGATGGATTGCCGGTGCGCGGTTTTACAACGACGATGGCGACAAAGATGGAAATCATTGAGGCGCTGGCGCTGGGCTTTGAGCAGAGCAGGATCAAGATATTACTGGACGAGATTCTGATTGGTGAATTGCAGGCCTACGAACAAGAGCGCCTGGCATCGGGAGTGCGATATAGCGCGCCCGCGGGAATGCACGATGACTGCGTGATGAGCCTGGCACTGGCCTGGAGTATCGGGCGGAATTTGACTGGCACAGGAGGCGGGTGGGGATAATATGAACAAACTACAGCAGTGGTTAGCAGGTGCGCTGGGGATCGCCGCGAAGGCCGAGGTCCCGCTGAGCCGGGTACGCTGGAGCGCGTATGGCACGCATGCGGGGAGTGATGCCAACAAGTTCAGCGATACGCCGGCCGGCTGGATCAACGCCGCGCACGCCAACGTCTGGGCGCGCAATAGCATCCGCGCGCGCGCCTCGGCAGTTGCCCAGACGCCGATGCGCCTGTATCAGTATGACGAAAAGACGGGCGAAGAGACGGAAGTAACCGAGCATGAGGTGCTGGACCTGCTCGAGAAGGTAAACCCGATCAACTCGAATAAGTCCTCATTCCGCAGGATGATCGAAACACAACTCTCGATTCATGGCGATTGCATCGTCGTCAAAGTGCGCGGGCTGGAGAGGGTGCGCGAGCTATACGTGCTCCCGCGCCAGCTCTGCATCCCCGAGCCGGACGATAATAAATTTATCGCCGGCTATCGCTGGCTGGTGACCGGCGAACTGATCCCGCCGGAGAATGTCATCCGCTTCTGGTACCCCAGCCCGGACGGCTCCATCGATGCGGAGTCGCCCACTTCCACGGCACTGCGCTATATCAATCCGTACGGCGTGGCGGACATCTCAGCAGAAGCCATCGACCGGCGTGGCGGACAGGGTGGGGGCATTGTCAGTTACGACGCGCTGTCAAACAACATCGACATCGAGCGCATGAAGTCCGAGTGGGAACGCAAATACTCGGATCCGCGCAACGCCGGCGTTGACAAACACATGCCACCCGGAACGCGCTACGAATCCGGTGCGCTCACGGCCCAGCAAATGCAGCGCGAGGAACGCATGATGCGCCTGGCGCACAACATCATGGCGTGTTACTTCGTCCCGCCCGCGAATGCCGGCGATATGAGCGATGCGTCTGTACTGGCCAACGCCGCGATGCAATCCAAGACGTTCTGGGAATTGTTCGCTTTGGATGAGTTGGACTTTGTCGCCGAGGTATTCAACAATGAACTGCTGTGGCGTGAATGGCCGGGATCATACGAGAGCGGGCTGTATTTCAAACACGATGTGAGCCAGGTCGCTGCACTCAGCGAGGACGCAGACGCCAAGATGAATCGCGCCGTCGTTGGCGTACAAGGGAGCATTATCTCGATCAACGAGGGGCGCGATCTGATTGGGATGGAGCCGGTGGAGGACGATCCCCAGGCCGACCAGGTCACGTTTACGGTGGAGCAGAAGCCACAATCTACACCGGGAGCGGGCGAGCTGATAGCGCCGGAAGTTCCATCCGCGAAGGCGTTTCCCATGGAGCAACGCAACGGCGTCATGATCGGCTTCTTCTTGAGCACTCACGACGCGCGGCGCATTGTGCCGGCAGACAATGAACTGCCGCCCAACGCGCGCCGAGAAGAAACATTACACCTGACACTGGCATTCCTGGGCAAGATACAGGACCTTGAGCCTCAGAGGCAGGAAATCACGAGTGTTGTTGACACATTTGCGGCATCCCACAGCCCGATGGCTGGACACGTCCAGGGGATCGGTAAGTTCAACGGGGTAGAGGACGGCGAGTCTGATTGTATTTATGCCTCGTATGATGCAGTGAACCTGGCTCAATTCAGGACTGAGCTGGTGGCCGCGCTGGCCAGTGCCGGCATTCCGGTGGCGATGGATCACGGCTTCGTGCCGCATATCGCGCTGGCGTACATCCCTCGATCAGACGCCATACCGGACATGACGATGCCTGACGCGCCAATGACATTCGCAGCGCTTACCCTGACATGGGGTAACGAGCACCATGTGGTGCCGTTGAGCGCAGGCCACCCTGTTCCTGCGGCGGATGCCACATTACCAGTCATAGACTTTGTTGGGATGAAGGCGCTCACGCCGGATGGGGCAGGGCAGATCGAGTCGATCCATCGTTTCGGTGAACATGGCGGGTTGACGGCGACTAAGGCGGCGCCGGTGGTGATCGTTGCCGGTAAGGCATATCCTGCCGGCAGCGTCAAGGTGGTGCTTACGGAGGTGACAAATGGCGAGTAGTGTGAAACTGATCACGATAGAATCTGCGAAACTGCAGGGGGTCAATGGACGTCTGCGTAAGGTTCCTGAAGAATTGTCGCGCATCGCCACGCGTGAATTCAGGACGTTTGGGCGTGGCATGGTGGAGGAGTTGAAGCGCGAGGCGCCGTTCGTATCCGGCGAGACAGCGAACTCCATTCGCTTTGCCGTGCGCAATGCCGACACGCGCAATGTGCGCCTGGAAATCACAGCCGGCAACAAGAACCGCCCGCCGGTCATCATCAACACGATCCTGAACGGTTCCAGGCCGCATACCATCACGGCGAAGCGGCCCTGGCTGCCCACCAAACACGGCCTGATCCCTATGCTGCTCTTCCGCCGCTCTGCGGGAAACGGTGCGCCATCTGCGCCGGTAGGCAGCCGTGGCGCCGCCGGCGAGTGGGTGATGACGAAATCTGTGCGGCACCCGGGCACCAAGCCCAACGATTTCTTCAACCGGGCGCTCAATACGATGCAGCCGACGCTGGACAATATGCTGACGCGCATCGGGAAGTTAGTGATCGAGACATTCCAGACGAAACAGTAGGATTGACAATCCGGCGCATCCGTTCTAGTATTTGTCTGTAACCGAATATCCGGTCGAACTCAGTCTCACGAGCGGCCGCTCTCTGATTTAGAGAGTGGCCGCTTTTTTATTGTCATGGACACGCCAGTAACCGAAACCGATCCGCAACTCGATACCATCTCCGTCAAGGCCGCCGGCGATACCACGCTGGATGTGCTGGGCGCACCGTATGGGATGGATAAGCGCGGCCAGGAGTTCACCCCCCAGACGGATTTCGGAGACCTGCCCATCATCCCGGTGATCTATTACCACGGCTGGGGCGTAGATGACGGCGAACGCATTGGCTGGGCCTACAAGGCGCAGCGTGATAACGCCGGCCAGTGGTATCGCGCCGAACTGGATCCGGCTAACCCGCGCACCCAGAAGCTGATTGCCGATGCCCGCGCCGGAAAAGTTCGGGCGTCCAGTGATGCGATTTCGCACCTGGTGCGGCCTGCTGAGGCACTCAAAGGTCTGGGCGGCAAGATCGCTCGCTGGGTGATCGGCGCACTGTCACTGATGGATAGCGCCACGTATGAGCACGCCATTAACCCGCGCGCCATCGCGCTGCCGGCGGTGCGCGCATATTACGAGCAGTTGTTTAACGGTTTGAACGAAGAGACTTCGGGCGAGGCAGAGGCCGTCAAAGCCGGGGCCGTGTTTGCGAGGCGCAACCGCGACCGTATCCAGCAGATGAAGGCCATGCTTGACGAACTGTTATCGGAGTTCCCCGTAGATGAAGCAAATTCTAATGACCCTGCCACGCAGGGAGGAACGAAAGCAATGGAACCGAATACTACGCCCGAAGTCACGCCGCCGGCGGTAACACCCCCGGTAACTCCCCCGCCCGCTGCGCCGGTGGATATCCACGCACAGGTCGAAGCGGCTGTGAAAGCTGAGTTGGATAAGCGCCTGGTCGAGTTGAATCGTCCAAAGTTCGGCGCGCCGGCCGCCAAGGCCGACATGAGCGTTGACGAGTTGGCCGTGAAAGCCTTCAGCCAGTACCTGCGCACCGGCAAGGACGACCTTTACGAAGAATGGGCCGTCAAGGCCGCGCTCAACGAGGGCACGACCTCGCAGGGCGGCTACCTGGTGCCCACCAAGTACAGCAATGAGCTGGTGAAGCCGCTCACGCTGGGCAGCATCCTGCGCGCGGCCGGGGCCCGGGTGATCCCCGTGGACGGCACGAACAGCTTCAAGGTGCCAACCCTCACGAATAGCACCAAGGCGATTCTCACCGCCGAGGCGACCAACTATAACGAGGTGGAACCCACCGTCGGGGAAGTCACTGTGACGCCATGGAAGTACACCAAACTGGTGAAGACGTCCGAGGAACTGCTGGCTGATAGCCGCATACCGGTTGAAGCGATGGTGACGGATGATGCGGCTAACGCGTTTGTATTGGCCGAGAACGACGCCTTCACCGTCGGCGCCGGCACGACCGCGCCGCAAGGCATCACCGTGGGCGCCACGCAGGGCGTGACCGCCGCCGGCACCAGTGCGATCACCGCCGAGGAAATCATCGACCTGTACCACGCCGTCCCGCAACAGTACCGCGACCGTGCGACGTGGTTGATGAAGGACTCCACGCTGAAGCTGATCCGCAAATTACGCGAAAACGGTACGACCGGCGCGTTCCTGTGGCAGCCCGCCATCTCCGCCGGGCAACCCGAGACGATCCTGGGACGACCCGTGTACACCTGCCCGGACATGCCGGCTGCGACGACCGGCAATGCCGCCATCGTGTTCGGTGATCTGACGTACTACTGGATCTTCGATTTCGGCCAGCCGTTCGTCCAGCGCCTGAACGAGCTGTACGCGGCCACCGGCCAGATCGGTATCCGTTGGTTCCGGCGTTTCGATGCGCACGTCATGCTGGCCACCGCCATCCAGAAGCTGGTGATGGCGTAAGTTTTTGGGGGTGATTGATGGCTTACGTCACAACCGCAGACCTGAAGGCATGGTTGGATATCGGCTCAACCGCCGATGATGTGCTGCTGCTGGCATGCATTCAGACTGCGCAGGGGTATTTCGAGTCGCAGACCGGGCGCGTGTTCGAGATGAGCACGGCCAGCACGCACGCCTTTGACGCAGTACGTGACGTAAGCCCTGACAATCTGACGCTCTACCTGGATGCTGACCTGGCCGAGATCAGCACGGCCACGAATGGTGACGGGGCGGTCGTCGCCTCCACTGAGTTTGTCACTGCGCCGCGCAATGCCGGCCCCTACTTTGCAATCACGCTCAAGCGCTCTACCGGCAAGACGTGGACCTATGTCACGGACCCGGAAGGTGCGATAGAGATCGCAGGCAAATGGGCGTTCAGCGTGACGCCGGCGCCGGAAATCGTGCATGCCGTGAAGATCATCGCCGCACAGTTGTACCAGCAGCGCGCGAACGCCAGTGACGCGGACAAAATCGTGAGCGCCGATGGGGTGGTGATCGTGCCGTCGTCCATTCCCAAAGTTGCAGCGGATGTCATCCGTAAGTATCAGAGGAAGACATTCTAGAGGTAGATATGCCGAAATTCAGGAAACGCCCAGTAGTGATCGAGGCCGAACAGTTTGATGGAACAGTGGCATGCGCAATCAGGATTGAGGCGTGGGCTAATGATGGGCGCGTAGGACACATATTTGCTGACAGGGATACAAGCGAACGCGCCATCATGCTCATTGCTACCCTTGAGGGAAATATGGAGGGGCGGCCACAGGACTGGATCATCAAGGGCGTGAATGGTGAGTTCTATCCGTGCAAGGCAGATATTTTCGAGAAGACATACGAGGCTGTGGCTGAATGAACACACGTCTGAATCCGACCGTCAATGGATTGCCACATCTGGGACACGCCTATCTGGCGCTGGTGAACCAACACGAGGCACATTCAACCGGCGGAACATTTGATCTGCGGTTCGATGACTACCAGGGGCGCTGGTTGAAAGATGTCGGCGAAGCGAAGATGCGCGAATACGCGGCGGGGTGGTTGGAGGATTTTGAGTGGCTGGGCATCAAGGCGGACCGCGTGATCTATGAATCGGAGATTCATGATTACGTTGAAAGCCGCGTTGGGCTGGCGTTCCCTGGCCTAAAAGACCCATACGAGGTGGCCGGAACGCCCGTTCTCATCCGCGAGGATTCACCTCAGTATCCATACGTGCCATATCTCACGGCAACGATTGCCTTTATGGACCACATGGAGGGAATTGACACGCTAATCTGTGGCGACGAGCTACTGAGTCGGTACGCGTTGTACTGCTGGATGAGCGAAAAGATGGGACTGCCGATTATGAAGCATGTCTTCATGCCCCGGTTACGCGGCAATGGTGAACTGGATACGGTGAGCAAGACAGCGGGGACGTACAAGATTCGGACGTTCCGTAAGCGTGGTTATTCGCCTGAAATGGTTCGCACAATGTTGGCCTATGCCTGTTTGAAAGACCCGCACGGCCAATGGGCGGTAAGCAACATTAGGCCACAGCCGAGATTAGTGGGGACAGAGGGCGCATGTTAATCCAAATCGCAAAGCAGCTTGAGGTCTTCCACGGACATCCCGTAATACCATGCCTCATGTTCAAGCGTAGTTTTCCCTTGCTTCAGATAGAAGAGGATTGTTTCAATATCAGTTTTGTGTGGTCCGGCGACGCCAACGTAAACGTCGGCTTTCGTCCTCTTCTTCTTGCCTTCCTGCGTTTGGTTGGTTTGTTCAGTTTTCTCTTCCATGAGTTCATTATAAGGCGGTGGTTCGATGAGCTTCCTGCATGACGACGAATACAACATCATCATGGATATCCCGGCCACCGGCCCGAACCCCAACGCACCGGACCAGATTGCGCGCGCCATTCCCCTGGATGACCTGAAGCGCCTGCGCGATGCCGGCGCGCAAACCGTGCTGGAATTTGTCTCATGGCGTAGGGTCGAGCCACAGGCTGGCGTGTACGACTGGTCGTTCAGCGACGAGCAGGTGTCGCGTTGTATGGCTGCCGGCATGAAGGTGTTGATCATGGCGCCCAATGACGTGCCGGCGTACTTCCCGGATGACTGGTATGTGAAGGCCTGCGACGGCACGGTGATGCGCGAGCGCCACTCAGCGAACCTGGTGCAGTCCTGGTCATGTCTGTCGCCGTGGAATGTTGATGCGCAGTTGCGCCAGAACGATTTTATTGAGCGGTTGTGTGAGCGCTACAACGGCAATGATTCGCTATGCATCTTCTCCCATAGCCAGGAGGGCGAATCGCTGCTTCCGCCGGCGGCATACGCGATGTTTGATGACCATGCAATCGCCTCGTATCGCAAATACGCGGGCGACAAAATGGCGCTCCCAAATCCCAAGGCATTCGCAACGCAGCGTTGGCTCTATGAGTCACTCCTGCCGGTCGTGGTTACGCAGCAGACGATCTATTGCCGGATGCACCCGGCACATGAGTGTTGGCTGAGTCTGCACCCCGTGTACACCAGCTGGCCGGGCAGTGGAGTGCATGACATCTACAGCTATTTCGCGGAAGTGATGGACATGATTCAGCCAAGGACACTGAACTGGTTGATCTTCAGCTGGTTCTCATCTGACTTCCAGCAGCGCTTTGGGGCGATGGCGCAGGCGATCCGCAGGATGGGCGTCAACATCATTACAGGTTCCGAGTGGTCACAAGGGCTGATCGATAACACGCCCAAGGCAATTCAGAGCGGTTTCCGCGCTTTATTGACGGCGCCTCTACATCCGTACCTGGCAAAAGAAGCGGTTGAGCCGTGGGAGTTTGATGCTTTCCGCGCCAGCCATCAGCAGTTTATGGAGGCAAACGCTTGAGCATTTACTGGGCGATGCTGCTGGAGCGCAGCGTTGATAACGAGGTGGTCGCGAATGTGATGGATATCGCCGGCGTGTGCGCGGTGGCCGGGTACATTCGCATTCCGATGTCCTATACCCGCACCGACCAGGCGCGCAACAACATCGTCGATGTGTTTCTGAAGCACTCCAGGGGCGACGATGACGTGCTGGTGATGCTGGATAACGACCACATGATGCCGCGTGACGTGGTCGTGCGCCTGGCCAGCCAGGTAGATGCTACGCACGAGATTGTTGGTGCCCTGGCGTTCCGGCGCAGCCTGCCGCATGACCCGTGCTTCTTTATCCGCTCGCCGGATGGCAATGGGTTTGACGTGACGACCCACTTCACCAACGGCCTGATGCAGTGCATGTGTGTCGGAACCGGCGCTATCGCGATTCGCAAGAGCGCATTGCTGAAGCTCCAGGTGGCCGGCACGAAGCGGCTGTTCTTCCGCTACAGCTACAACGAAGCGAGCGAGGTCCAGCGCAGTGAGGATTTCGAGTTCGGCGTGCTGTGTGAGAAAGCCGGCATCCCGCACTGGGTGGACACGTCGTTCTATATCCCGCACCAGACGCGCAAGTACGTGGGGCCGGAGGATTTCTACGCGGTCCTGAAGGAGGCGAACGATGAGCCAGATAAAACAAACGCTCGCTACGCTCGCATCGGCCTCCGTTTTAGCCGGGACGATTCCGGTGACGGGGCTAGCGCTCAGCACGTTGAAGCAGTCAACGCATAGCGCCGATCTGCCGGTGCGGGTTCTGTCGCTGATCCACAAGGGCGATGCGACCGCGAAAGGCAGCACGTTTGGCGCAACTTCGGCGATGACCGTGCGCTGGACGGTACATGACCTGCTGTTGTGGAAGGCGGTAGGGCAGGGCGAGGGCCTAGCGGAATACGAGCCTGATCTGGCCGATTACATGGTTGGGTACGTGGACTGGCTGCGCACAAACAGGATACAAGGCAACAAGATGACAGTTGAGCTGGTGAGTATGACGCCGGGGGTGTTTGAGTGGCCCGCCGGCGGGGGTAATCAATACTACGGAGTAGATGCGGTTTTAACCGTGAATGAGGTGATTTGAATGGCACAAACAACCGGGGCTTTTACGCTCAGCAATCAGAAGATCGAAATTTCTACGTCGGGTTGGCCCACGGGCGCAATCGACATTTCCGGTGTCGCGAACTCGCTGGAAATTTCCGGGGGCGATACCAGTATCGTCAAGGCATTCACCTTTGGCACCGGCACGCCAATCCTGGCGCCAGGCACGAAAGACGACCTGAAAATCAAGGCCAAGATGTTGTACAGCGAAAATACCGACGATAACTACGCGACGATTGCCGCTGCATACGAGGCAACACCCTCTACGCCCGTTCAGTTGCGTTTCAGCCCGAAAGGCGGCACGACTGGAAACTTCCGCTTTACGACTGGCACGGGCTACATCGTGAGTCATCCGTACCCATCCGGCGACGCCGAGGGGAAGGACTTCGCAACGTATGAAGTCACCTTCGACGTTCCGAGTATTACACGGAGCACTATCTAATGGATAAACGCTACATCCCAGAAGATGAAATTGTGCGTGTGCCGGCAGGCGGTGGGTATAAGGAGTGGTTCGACGTGCTACCGTTCGCCACGCTTGGAAACACATTTGATTCTGCGCGCTACACCGATCCGCGCGAGCGCGTTGCAGCGCTGATCTGTGGGATATTGGTCGATTGGTCGCTGATTAATAAGGCCGGCGAGAAGCTTCCGATCACCCCTCAGGTTGTGATGCGGCTCAAGAGCGAGCTGATCGAGCCACTAATGGCACAACTCACTGGGTTGACCGAAAGTTTTTTATCGCTCACGTCAGCGATCCAGAAAAGGACGTAATCCGTCTACTGCTGGATGAATACAAGCCAGAAGATATCCACCAGATACCCTCATTGTCCGGGGTGAACATCGGACATCTGGTAAACGAACTCACGCTGACGGCAATGTGTGAACACTATCACGCGCTGCCGTCACAGGTGCGCGCTGAACGCTATGATGAAATGATGCGTGTATGGGAGTTGCGTAGCGAGCTATACAAACACAGAGGTTAACGTGGCGACAAGAGAAGAACTGGAACTCATCTTTAAAGCGGTAGATCAATCATCGCAAACGATTGCCGCAATCTCCAAGTCGCTTGATAAATTCGAACTTGCAATCAAGGCCGTCTCGGATACGTTTAGTGCGCTCGCAGCGGTCTCGGGAGATGCGGTTGATGGGCCGCTTGCGGATATGCGCGGCCGGCTGGACGACGCCACCAGGGCATTGAATACGCTCGCAAAATCCAGTGAAGAGGCCCGCGCGCGCCTGGGTGGTGTGGAGGACCAGGCCGAGAAGACGGGAGCGAGCGGAAAGACAAACCTGTCGAACATCGGGAACGCATTGACGGCCCTGGGCGCCGCAACCAGCGAACTTGAGAAAATCCCCCTGATCGGGTCGGGTGTCAGTCAGCTCGGAAGCGCATTCGCGAGCGCCGGGGGCGTGGCCAGCGCGGCCGGCGTCGCGGTCAATGTGGCGTGGGCGCCCATCGTCCTGGTCCTGGGGGCTGTCGTTGCCGCTATCGGCGGCGTCGCGGCGGCGTTTGTCGCGGCCGGCAACGCGGCTGCGAATGCGGTGCAGACAGCGGTTAACTGGGGAACGACGATCGACGACATGCAGGATGTCACCGGTGTCAGCGCAGAGTTCGGCTCGACGCTCGCCACCGGTGCGCGCATTGCCGGCATGGACGTTAATCAGTTAACGGATAACCTCACGGTCCTCTCGCGCAAATTGAGCAACACCGGCGACGACGGCGAAGACGCGATGGCCAAGCTGGCCGGCGCCTCCGCGAAGGCCGGCGATCAACTTGCGCAACTGGCGGATGACCATATCCGTGCCGTGACGGATGCAGAACAGTCACTCGCGCGCACAGTAGGGGATGCCAGCCAGGCACTGACACGGTCGCTTGAGGCTGCGCGCAAACAGAACGAGACAGCCTCGGCAGCTTACTATCAGCGGCTGAATGACCTGGCTGAAAGTCACGCGCAAACCGTCATCAATCTACAGCAATCCATCTCCGACGCGCAGGCAGACACGCAGGACCAGCAACAGCAACGCCAGGAGCGACTCAACGAGGACCTGGCAAAGGTCGACGAGAGCGCAGCGGCGGATCGTGCCGGCATCCTGAGCCAATATGCCAACGCGAATACAGACCTTGGAAAGGCTGCCCGAGATTCGGAGCTTGCGGCACTGGATCAGCGTACTCAGAAAGAGAAAGAGAAACTCACCACTGCCGCGAAGGCCGAAGAGGATCGCCAGAAAGCTGCGGATGACAAGAAACTCGCACGCCTGCGCGAACAACTCGCGCGAGAGGATACGGAGTATTCCAAGCAGACGGAACGATTAAGCGCTGAGAATCGGCAGCGCGAACAGGATTATCGCGAGTCGGTGGCGCGCATGACATCTGACGCCGCGGTAAGCCTCTCGCGCGCCCAGGCGGATAGCGCTAAATCGATGCAGGACATGCAGCAGCAGTACCTGCGTCAGATCGACGCGATTGCGGCCTCCACCGCGGCCGCCGCGGCCAACATCGGGAAAGCGACCGACGCGACCTCCAAAGCGTTCGAAGACCTCGGCATCAATATCGAGGAATTCGACAAACTCAGCCCGAACGAAAAGATACTGGCGCTCTTTGATGCGCTGCTAAAGGTACCGGAAGGGTTTGAGCGCTCCTCCGCAGCGCAGGCGCTTTTCGGACGCAACGCCGGCGCGATGCTGGATTTGCTGGATATCTACAAGGTAGAGGGATGGGAAGGGTTAAAGAAGAAAGCACAGGAATATGGGTTGTATCTCTCGCAGGATCAGGTTGATGCAGATAAGAAATTCCAGCAATCAGTCAACGAAACAAAACTGCGTCTGGCTGCGCTAGAAATGAAAATCGGCACTGATCTACTGCCCGTATTCCAGAAACTGTTGGATGAATTTGAGGAATTCTGGGAGAAACATGGGCCCGAGGTCATCAAGGTGGTGGATCAGCTCGCGACGATCCTGGTGCCGGCGCTCACGACAGGAATAGGGGACGCTGCGCAAGCTATTGATGATCTATTGACTTCTGTCCAGCGTGATCCTTTCGGGACGCTAGGACGCGCGGCGCTCGACCTGATCGGCGTAGGGGGACCGCTACGCCTGGTGATCGAGGCATTGACCGGGATAAAACAGATTCTGGATTTCAAGAACTATCAGGGCAGGATGAATTCTCTCGGTATCATTACCACCACCTATGCGCAGGGTGGGACAAACAATTACAACTATTCGCCCACCTATAGCTCGTCGCCGACTAATCCGTCGATGGATTTTGCGATGATGGAGGCACTCTCTAGATAATGGCAACATTCACATTGATCGATGCGGCAGGAGGGTCTTCAACTCTGAGCAGCTTGGGGCTGATCGTAGAACGTGTGATCGGCTTAGGAATGCCGGATGTCACCAATATCGCGACTCCCTACGCGTTGCTGGATGGCTCGATGTTCCAACGCTCGCTGGTTCAATCCAAATCTGTTCAGATTATCTGTGCGATGCAGGGCACGTCACTGGCGAATTTACACGCACTTAAGAAGGCATTGATCGGTAAACTCAATCGCGACGCGACGGCAGTGCAGGTGCCGGTCTGGCTGCGCTACGACGGCTCTGGAACGACATACGAAATCCCCCTCTATTACGAGGCCGGAATCGACACGGAGATGGACGGGCTGACGTTCAATCGTTTCGCGTTGCGTTTCACGTGCTACGATCCCTACTGGCGCGCGGTCAGCGATTCAACTGTATCACTTTGGGGAAACACCACCATAGCGAATGCAAACTATATCCTCCGCAAGACCGCCGGGGGAGTGTGGAGCACGATGGGGGGGTTGGATGGTGAGGTGTATGCCATTGCGCTTGATCCATCTACTGGCTATCTATGGGTGGGGGGCGATTTCACCATCGCGGGTAGCACAACGGTATATCACATCACATACTGGGATGGGTCGGCATGGCACGCTGTTAATGGGGCCGGCGTCAACGGAATAGTGAAAGCGATTGTCTGCGGCGGTGGATATGTCTATGCTGCGGGTGCATTTGAGACGGCTATGTCGCCAGGAACATGGCTGGGGGGTATTGCGCGTTATAACTCTGACGGCACTGCTTTAACAGCCCTTGGCGGGGGGCTTGCGGCATATGGCGGCGCGTATGACGTTCGCGCACTGGCGTTATTGCCAGACGGGACATTGTACGTGGGCGGGAATTTCTCAAGTGCGTTGGATGCCGGAATAAACCCAATTGCCAACACGGCGTATATAGCCAAATGGAATGGCAGTGCATGGGTTAGTGTTGGTAATGCGAACAATCCCGTTGTGACGCTCGTCGCGCGTGGCACTTCGGAGATTTATGCAGGCGGAACGTTTACGCTGATCGGAGGTGTTTCGGCAACTGAACTAGCAAAGTGGAACGGGAGCACATGGGTTGCATTGGGAACCGGCGTAGATGATACGCCATATTGCATGACCATTGGACGTGACCGAAACGTCTACATCGGCGGCGCGTTCCGGGTCGCAGACGGCGCCACCGCGCTGAGGGTGTGCAGGTGGAATGGAGTGGGGCTATACCCGCTGGGTAGCGGCGTTGGTGGGGCTGCATATGATGGCGTAACAATTGTGCGCTCTATGGCGGTTACAGCAGATGGAACACTATACGTTGGTGGAGTAGTGTTTATGACGGCGGGTGAGGTTTCTCTAACCTCACCGATTGCGGTGTGGAACGGAAGTGCATTTGTCCCAGAAGATATCGATCTACCAGGCTCGCCAGCCGTGCGCGGAATGGCATCTGATAGTGACGGGAATCTCTATATCGGATTTAGCACGAGTGGATCGGCGGTTTCACCAGGTCATACTACGGTAACGAATGGGGGTACCGCGCGCGCGTATCCAATTCTGACAATCAATATTACCGGCGGCACGTTGCGGATACGCGGTTTGTATAACTACACCGAAGGCAAAATGATTTACGTGAACTATGTCATGGCAAGCGGAGACACGGTCACGCTAGATCTTACGCCAGGTCAAAAATCCATGCATTCAGCATACTATGGCGATGTATCTGGATATATTCTGCCATCATCGGACCTGTCGACATGGTCATTGTTGCCGGGAAGTAATGACATCGGGCTGCTTATAAAAACCAATTCGGGAAGCCCGACGGTAAACATATGTTCGCTCGCGTGGCGTAATCGAAACTGGAGCGCTGATTAATGAGCGCTACATATCAACTGTGGCTATATGATCCATTTGGGAACAATCGAGTTCTGATCGAGAAATGGACACGTCTTGTGTATACCCTCGTGGTGAATGATGCCGGAGCATTGACGCTGACCATGCCAGCAGCGCTACCGTTGGATTATTTCACCCAGGACGCGCGATTACAGGTGATGCGTAGCGTCAATGGTGCGCCGTTTGCGCTGGAATCGGATGCTCCATGGCTAATCAATTACGTGAGAGCATACACTGAAAACGGCGCACGATTACACGAGATTCGCGCGACACGGCCAGTAGCATTGCTCGAGGGTCGTATTGTTGCTGCGGCATCTGGGTCTGCGTATGCACAAAAGACAGCGGCTGCGGATAACATGATCAAGGCCATTTGCCGCGAGTCGCTGGGAACCCTGGTGCTCGACGCCGGGCGGGACCTGTCGTCCTATATCAGCGTTCAGGCGGACATGTCGAAAGCGCCGTCCATCACCAAGGATTTCGCACGGGCATATGTACTGCGAACGTGCCAGGAGATTGCACAAGCAAGCGCAGATCACGACACCACTCCGACACCATTGTTTTTTGATGTGACGCAGGTTGGATCTGGCCTTGTGTTGCGAACATACACCGGCCAACGCGGGAATGACCACACATACAACTCCGGGAACCCAGCAGTAGTTCTGTCTGAGGAACGCGGAAACCTCATCAATCCGTCCCTGGAATACGATTACTCGAACGAAAAGACATACATCTATGCAGGCGGACAGGGAACTGGCACGAGTCAATTGATTGGTACCGCATCGGACCCCGTACGGATTAAACGATCACCTTTCGGAAGGCGCGAGGGATGGGTGTCGAACACGAACGCGACGACCACAGCGAGTTGCAACTATGAGGCTGCGACCGCATTAAGGAAGGGGAGGCCATCAATCACGTTCTCTGGAACGATCCAGTCCATTCCTGGCGCTGAGTATGGCGTGGATTGGGGTTGGGGAGATAAACTGACGGCAATATCGAACGACATGCAGATGAATTGTAGAGTCGATACATTGAGCGTAACGGTTGAATCTGGGAAAGAGCAAATAGACGGGAAGCTGAAATATTCGATATGAGCAACATTGATCGGTTTCAAGTCCAGATGACGCGCCGCATTGGAGAGATTGAGGATGTCGTTGCGGGGCTAACCACGATTCAGGTCCCGAGCGGTAGCGGTGGACAAGGCTACGACGTCAAAAGCTATGGCGCGGTTGGAGATGGCGCTACAGATGACACGGCAGCGATTCAGGCTGCCGTGACAGCCGCCGCAGGTAGTGAAGTATTCTTCCCGCCTGGTATTTATAACATTTCAGCACCAATCGACTTGACAAATCTTAACGGCACAATCTTGCGGGGTTCTGGCAGGGCCGTGACGGCAATCCAAAACACCAATGTCGCTGGAGGAGTTGCCATCCTGACGGGACCGATTCGAAGCCTGGGCATCGAAAACATGAGAATATCAGGCGCCCCAGCGGGGGGGAGCGGAGCATGTATTCATATTAGCGGATATGTCACCCATGTCTCATTAAGTCATCTATATGTTGAAAATGGCGAATCGGGAGTTGATCTGACGGGTGCAAGTGGCATAGATGTTGTGATGATAGACGTGAGACGAGATTCAGGAGATAAGGGATTTCTTCTTGCTACCACAAACGTATTAAATCAAGTTACGGCCATCAATTGTTACGCGAATCAAACGAATGGATGGGGATGGCATATTGCGGGAGTAGCAAATTCTGTATTGATTGATTGTAACGCTGACAACAACGCGAGTGGTGGATATACACTTGTCAATGGAGTAATTGTGCTTATCGGGTGTGACGCAGAGGTAAATTCAAACTATGGGTATATGGTTTCTGGCGCAGGCACATATCATTTTCTGGGCTGTCGCACGTACAATCAGAGCCAACCATTTTACATAAACGCAGCAGCGCGCGTCAGTATCGAGAGCTGCCGAACAGCCAATACTCCCTCTGCGCAATCCATTTTGCTGGGCGCGGCTGCCACGCTACAAACAATCCTGGGAGAAAATGATTTAGACAAACCGCTATATGTCAACGCGGCGGCAGTAATAGATTACCGGCAGGGGGGCAAGTGGTCGGTTGGGGGAGGCGCGTCCGTAACTATGCATTTGTCTGGTACGGCGACGTGGAACCCAGCGAACGTTGCAGGGGGGGGATACACAAGTACAACATTAACCGTGACAGGTGCGGCGGTTGGTAACACTGTCACGGTTGGTTTTTCGATTGCGGTCCCCGCAGGTTGTTTGTTGATCGGTGCTGTCACAAGCGCGAACACAGTGACGGTAACGTTGCTGAATATGACAGCCTCCGCTGTAGATCTCGGCTCGGGGACGCTAAGGGCAGACGTGTGGGTACATTAGATAAAAGGAGCGAAGACATGAAAAGCACAACGGTTCCATATTATGGCGAGCTATCGCCGACGTTCACGGTAGACGCCGTGATCAACTCCGGCGCGCAGGAGTCGCAGGCAATCGACCTGGGGAGCCTAACCCTAGTGGGGGTAGTCACGCCGGCATCCATCACTGGGACTACGGCGAGCTGGGAGGTCTGCGTTGCCGGCACCACGTACCTGGACATATATGATGAATTCGGCAATCTGGTCACGACCACACTGGCGGGATCTCGTTTTACCGTGGTAGATATTCTAGATTTTATCGGTGCTCAGGATATCAAGGTCAAAATGGGATCCGCGCAGGCCACTACGACGACGCTAACACTCGTCGCAAAGCATTAGCTGAGTTAGCGGTAAGGGACGATTAGTGCAAATTGGCGGAGGCGGCATGAGGATAACAGGTAATGCAGTGGTAGACCGGGCGATCTTGGGCAGGGCAGAGCGGCGGAGCACGTACACTCAGCGGATGCTCGCGCTGTTCGGTGCGTCCATAATCGGTCTGTGGACGCAGGGCGAGGCGTCGGGCACGGTGTGCCGGGACGCAAGCGGGGATGGCAGGAATGGCACTTACACCGGCGTGCAACTCGCGCAGCCGGGCGTGGATAGATTCACGTCTGCACGGTACGACGGCGCGACGAGTTACGCGAATGTCTATAGCTCGTCGCTGGCGACCGCATTGAATGGCACCGAGGGCACGTTGGGAATTTTTGCAAAAATTCCGGCGGCGGCTTGGTCGGATGGAGTACTCCGCTATTTCGCGCGATTTGCTGTAGCAGCGAACTCGAATGAGTTCAGTATCCAGAAAGCGGTGGGGATAAACTCGTTGACATTCCAGTATTTTGCGGGTGGCGTCGGGAGGTCGCCGGGGGTGACTGTATCCACCACGAACTGGTTCCACGCGGCTCTGACGTGGAGCAAATCTGGCGATAGCGTCGAGGCATTTGTGAATGGAGTTCCTGCCGGCGTATTATCCGGTCTTGGTGTGTGGTCGGGTAGTCTAAATTCTGATCGGTGCTGCATCGGTGCATCGATCAAAACACCATCGTTCGTTTTTAGTGGATCACTGCAATACGCGATGTTGCTCAACCGCGCAGCGACGTCTGCTGAAGTCGCGCAAATGGCGAGGGCGGTGTAACGATGTGGATTGGATATTTACTCGTGGAACTCTCTGGCGCGTTCGCGGGGGGAGTCTCAGCGGCTCAGCAGACGGCAATCGATAAGGCCGTTAAAACACTCAACAAAATCACCGAGCAGCAACCATACCAGCTCTGGCACTATCGCATGAATCTTGCGAAAACGGCGTTCATCGGATGTGCGCAGTGGTCCAGCAAACCATCGAAGTCCGACCTGGTCGCGGTCATCAATCAGTTCAGTGGCATCTCCACCACGGTGCTCAATAGCTCAGTCGCTATGACGATTTTTAACGGTGAAACGTGGGATGCATCAGGTGATGCGTGCCGGGCATATCTCGCGGCGAATCTGGCCGCGTGGGAGAGCGCTGAGGCGTGAAATGGAATGGATAAAAACAAGTGACCGTTTACCACTCCTGGGGCAGCCGGTTTTGGCGCTCTCCATGAACAGTGGCCAGGAATGCGGACCATCATTTGCGATCCTGAGCACGCATGAGGTTATAGAAAACGGGATCACTATTATCGGTTGGGGATCAGCATACGATTACTGGACAACGGTTGCACCAGACTACTGGATGGAATTGCCAGAGCCGCCCAATTTACGCTAATCGGCCATTAGTCGCAGTCCGGCAGGGGAGCGCCCAGTCGTTGGGCCGCTTAATAGTATTTTACTAAACCATTGTTGTGTAAAATACTCCATAGGGCCAGAAATGCCGGGGAAGGGGCGCATTTCGCGGTCTGTAGGGCCTCTCGGGCCGTGGCGCTTAGTACTAAGGTCGGGCTGGTCACGGTCGTCGAGCGGTCGCTTTCGATAAGGGGCATTATCATAAGCTTTTTATGCGGTCCGTTCGATCAACCATTCCACATCTTCAGGCCAAGATTGTAGCCGTCGCTCACCGGGGGCACTATTGGCCTGAAAGATGGCCTCAGTGCGAGCGTACAACCGGTACGCAAATACTATTTCACCCCAGGCCTGCTGTGCCCATGGCCTGAGGTGGAACCGACTAATCTCCCCCATGTCACTAAACTCGATCTTCTCAAACAGCTTGCTGAGGGCTTTCTTCTTATTGATGTCGCGCATTTGCTTTATGGCACTGGAAAGATCGTTCAGGTTATTCATGAGCTTATCGACATCATCCTCGCGTACCAACTCGGACTGAGCGACCCTGAGTGCTCGCTCCAGCTCAGCATAACGGGTGTTGTAATGCTCGCGTTGTACCTGGCCAGATAGCAATAAGTCCATCAACACTTCCATCTGCCGGCTAAAGGTATCGATATCACGTCGCGCTTTCAGCTTGCGCTCATCTCCGACGCGCTCGGCCACTGAGCGTCGAATCATGTCGCGCATCTCCGGCGGAAACTGAATGCCGGCCATGTGCTGGATGATCTCGGTATCGGCGCGGTCACCATCGATATAGGGCCCCGAGCGACGGCTACGGTAATAATGCAGACCATGACTGACGTCGGCCCGCAGGCGGACATCGCCCCAATATGCAATCGGCGTTAATAATGCAACCCATTCAGTTGCCTTCCGGCCGACCAGCTGGTTTTTGAACCGCCTCTCGATGACGGCGCAGGCCTGCATCTCGTCGATCAACGGTTCAATCGCTGGACCGCGTTGGGCGTGCATTGCAGTCGCGTATCGCTGAAGGTAGGTACCCTCGCCGTGCAGAATGATGCGGGCGTTCTTCGAGCGGAAGCGTTGACCCACAATCGCATAGCCTGCGTAGAAGAGCACATTCCCTACAATACTTCGAATAACCTCGCGGCTAAAGCGCTTAGGGAGATGGTCGCGCCCTTCATGTCGCATTTGCTGATCGTTCGCCTTGATCGCCACAGCGTCATAGGATAGACCAGCGGAATACCAGGTCAGGATCGACCGAACTGTGTTGCCATGCTTATCGTGTGGCACATAATACGCATCCTGCCCCTTCCCGCCTCGCTTCATGCCAAAAGGACACATCCCCCATGGCAGCATCAATTTATCGCGGAAGTAGGCAGACGTCTGTTTCATCAGGTCTGAGGTATTGTCGCTCTGGTACTGAGCTACCATGGCGCGTGAGTTAATATCCAGAATCGCCGAAGCGGTAAAGCCGGTGCGGTCAGTATCGATCCCATCCCAGCAGGTCACGAATCGTTTATTGCTTTCCTTGCAGGTGTCCACCAGTTCGCCGATCTCTCGCACGCTGCGTGCCGACCGGTCGATCATGAAGACGACCAGGAATCTGCACTCGGGGTGCTTGAGCGCCTCTTTCAGTCGCACCCAGTCGGGGCGATTGTGCGTAGTGCGCCCAGAGCGATGTCCGCCGGCGTCCTCGTAGATGGTGAACTTGGTCGCGCCGATCTCGGCCGCCTTGGCGTTTACCGCGTCTCGCTGTTTTTCAATACTAATGGTTTCGCGTTCGCGTCCCTTGCGGATTTTTGATCGTCGCAAGTATCCGACGCCTTCGTAGTC
>Ga0255338_1002651_pt1 | contig 24833 bp, 25 predicted proteins | sample MeOH1_35cm_T4_19_FD_203715 | JGI IMG/M metagenome (GOLD analysis project Ga0255338, IMG submission 203715) | Sandy soil microbial communities from University of British Columbia, Vancouver, Canada - MeOH1_35cm_T4_195 | ecosystem: Engineered > Artificial ecosystem > Sand microcosm > Unclassified ...
TTCACGCCCTCGCCCTTGGTGACGGCCCAGGCGGCGGGAGCGTCGACGCGGGCGATGCCCCACGGCACCTCGGCGGCGTCCACGCCGGCCGGGAGCGGGAAGACGGGGCGCGCGGCCGGAGCGGCGACGGCGGGAAGGGCGGCGCGGACGGCTTCGAAGGAAGGGAACGGAGCGCGGAAGACCGGGGCCTCGAGCAGCCAGTTCCTATATATGTCCTCCTGGACGTCGAGGACCTCGGGCATGGAGGCGGCCTTCTCGGCGAAGGCGGAGAACATCTTGGCCTCGGGGAGCTCGGCGACGAGGGCGCCGATCTCGGAGAGGTCGTCGGCCTTGGCCGCGCCGAGGGACTTGAGGGCGGCCTCACGCTGGGCGGCGGTCGTGCCGTCCCGGAACGCGATGAGATAGCGCTTGGCGCCCGACGCGGACGCGCACACCGGCAGCAGCACGGCGAGGACCGACAACGCGATCAGTTTTTTCATGACTCCCCTAAACGTCGTCTCAGGATCACCGTCGACGATTCCGAATCTAGCATACTCCGGTCCGAAAGGCCTAGTCGAAATTGGGTCCAATAGGTCACTATTTTTAGGCCCTATGGGAGCCCCATATTGACGCCTTTGCGGGCGCGGTCTATACTGATTCGCATGATCGAACACCTCGCCGTGCTCTCCCTCCTCGCCGCCGCGCCCGCCTTCGCCCAGCCCGCCGCCGATCCGCCGCTCGTGGACGCCGTCAAGGCGGGAAACGCCGCGGGCCTGAAGGCCGCCATCGCCGCCGGCGCGGACCTCGGGGCCAAGGACGCTCACGGCTGGACCGCGGTGATGTGGGCCGCGGGGCACGCCGACGAGGCGACGCTCAAGCTCCTGCTGTCGGCCGGCGCGGACGCCGCGCCGAAGGATGAGCCCGGTTTTTCCGCCGTCGTCGAGGCCGCGAAGGGCGGCAAGGCGGCCAACATCGCCCTGCTCGCCGCCAAAGGCCTCGACTGCTCGGCCAAGGACGCCGCGGGAGTCCCCGCGCTCGCCTACGCGGCGACGGTCTCGACGGGGGCCGTCTCGGCTTTGCTCGCGTGCAAGGCCAAGGTGAACGCGGTCGACACGAACGGGCTGACGGCCCTGATCCGCGCCGCCCAGCTCGGCCGGAGCGCGGCCGCGAGCCGGCTCGTCGCGGCCGGCGCGAAGGTCGACGCGAAGGACGCCCTCGGCTACACCGCCCTGATGTGGGCCGCCCACGGCGGCTGGACGGATACCGTGAAGGTCCTCCTCGCGGCGAAAGCGGACCAGACCCTGAAGAGCGGCGACGGGCTGACGGCCCGGGAGCTCGCCCTCAAACGCGGCCACGCCGCGGCCGCGGATCTCCTGAAATAGCCATGCGGGCGCTGTGGGCGGGCGCCCTCGCCGCGGCCCTGTGCGCCGCCGCGCCGGCCTCCCCGCCCCCCTCGCTCGACGAGGCCGCCGCCGCCTTCCGGGCGGGCGAGCGCAAGAAGGCCCTCGAGCTCCTCGCCGCGGCCCGGCCCAGCGAGGGCGGCGCCGAACGGCGCGAGCGCGCCGCCTTGCTGTACGCGGACTTGAAGGACTACGCCGCCGCGGAGTCGATGATGAACGACCTGATCCGCGAGTCCCCGGACGAGCCGCGCCTGCGCCTCTACCTCGCCACCATCGTGGCGCGGGCCGGGGACCGCGCCGCGACCCTCCGGGCGCTCGCCGAGGCGCGCGGGCGGAACCCGACCGCCCTGGACCGACAGCGCATGGCCTTCCTGCATCAGGACTTCAAGGATTACGCGCCGGCGCGGGAGCTCCTCGACGGCCTGATCGCGGAGTCCCCCCGGGACCTGAGCATCCGCCTCGACCGCGCCTCGCTCGCGGCGCAGAGCGGCGAGCGCGACGCCGGGCTGCGGCACCTCGCCGCCGCGCGCAAGCTCGCGCCCGGGCCCGAGGAGCGCCGCCGCATGGCCGGGATCTACCGCGACCTGAGGGAGCTCGGACCCGCCCGGGAGCTGCTCGACGGGCTCATCAAGGACTCGCCCGGGGACGGCCGGCTGCGCTTCGAGGCCGCCTCGCTCGCGGAGCGCGCCGGCGACCGCGCCGCGGCGCTCGCCGCCATGGCCGAGGCCCTGCGCGCGGGCCTGGACCTCGACGGGCGGCGCCGCGCCGCGCTTTTCTACCAAGGCCTGGGCGAGAACGGGGAAGCCCGCGCGGTCCTCCAGGGCCTCGTCAAGGACGCGCCGCGCGCGCCGGGGCCCCGGGTCGAGCTCGCCGAGTTCGAGGCCCGCCGCGGCTCGCGCGCCGCCGCGCTCGAGGCGCTCGCCGAGGCCGCGCGCCTCGAGCCCGACCTCCAGGAGCGCCAGCACATGTCCCTGGTCTACGAGGAGCTCAAGGATTTCAAGACGGCGCGGCGCATGATCGACGCGCTGATCGCCGAGCAGCCCGAGGACCCGCAGCTCCGCCTCAACCGCGCGTACTTCGCCGCCGACGCCGGCGACCGCGCGGGGGCGCTCGCGTTCCTCGACGAGACCCTCGCCCGCGCGCCCGACCCCGACGACCGGCGGCGCATCGCGACGCTGTACGAGCGGCTCGGCGAGCACGCGCGGGCGCGCGCCGCGCTCGACGACGGCGCGAAAAAAAGCCGTTGACGAAAACGGGAGCCGGGGCTATACTGCGAATGAGGACGACATGAAGAAAACACTGGCGAAGTCGGCCCGGCACCACAAGGTTTCCTCTCGGAAAGCGAAGGGCGGCAAGGCGCTTGAGTTCGAGCAGGGCTGGAACGAGCTCGAGGCGCAGCATGACCGCCTGAAGACCGATTGGATGAGCCTCGCGGTACAGCTCGGGATCGGCGGGTCCGATAAAGCGGCTTACGACTAGGACTGCGGCTCGGCCGGGCGCAAGCGCCCGGCGCTAGTCCTCTTCGGAGTCGGCGCGGCGCTTAAGGCGCACGGTACGCTTGTGGGTCCGGTGCCCGAAGCGCGCGACGAGGGACTCCGCGAGGGCGAGAAGCTCTCCCGTCCATCTGCGGGCCTTGAGCCCGTCGAGCAGCGCGTGCCCGTCCAGGCGCGAGACCTCGTCCCATAACGCCGTCTTTCGCGCCTCCGCCTCCAGTTCCGAGTGCTGCTCCGCTTCGCCGGTCTTCGTCGGCAGGTGGATCTCTTCCTTGACCGTCACCGAGGCCTGGGCGCGCTCCCCCGCGATCACCGCGAGGCCTTCGGCCTCGGCCAGGTCGGCGAGCTCCGTCTCGACCCTTTCGCGCTCGGCCTCGACCACCTTCAGCTCGTCCTTGAGGCGCTTGCGGCGGCCTTCGATCTCGGCGTAGCGCGCGACGAGCTTCACGCCTCCGTCCTTCGCGCGCTCCTCCGGAGGCAGGGCCGCGACCCGGTACTCGTCCCGGAAGATCGGGCACAGGTCCCGGTACTCGCACCAATCGCACAGGGCGGATTGCTTCGTCGGGAACTCGTGATCGTGCTTGATCCTCGAGATCAGCTCGGCCGCGTCGGCGAGGAGCTTCGCGCGCGCGGCGTCGTCGCGGATGGAGACCAAGGTCTTGCCGTGGCGCACGTAATGCCACTTGAGGCGGACCACCTTCGTGTCGGGCCACTCGCGGCGCACGGCGAGCTCATACAGCGCGAGCTGCCAGTCCTCGTCGGCGTGCTGCTGGTTCGGCAGGGACTTGGCCGTCTTGTAGTCGACGATCTCGAAGGCGCCGTCCGGAGCCAGCGCCAGGCGGTCCACGAAGCCCTCGATGCGGTACTCGTGCCCGTCGACCGTGATGGGGAAGCCGACGCGCTTCTCGATGGCCACCGTGCGGTCCGCGGAGAAAGGATGATGGCCCTCATGGTACAGCTGGACGCAGTCCCGTCCGACCTTCCGCCAGTCGTCCTTGGCGAAGCGCGCGTCCTTCTCCACGACCGACTCGTCCCAGCCCTCGGCGAACTCCCGCTCGTAGACCTCGTGCAGGTCCGCGAGCGAGGGGACCTTCCCCCCCGTCACGAGCGCGTACAGCTCCTCGAACGTCGAGTGCACCGCCACGCCGACCACGGTCTCCGGCGTCTTGCGCATCCGGGAGATCTTGTCGACGTAGCGGTACTGGTAGCGCCTCGGGCAGTTCTGATAGACCGAGAGCTTCGACGGCGAGAACTTGGAGGACTTGTCCTCCTCCAAGTGCGGCTGGTCCATGTCCTTAGATCATCTCCAGGAGCGCGAAATGCAGGTACTCCGTCTCCGGCATCGACAGCAGGATCGGATGGTCGAGCGCCTGGCCGCGAAGCGTGACGAAGCGCATCGGCCGCTCGGCCTTCGCCTGCGCGTTGCGCAGCATCAGCACGAAGTCCTCGCGCGAGACGTGATGAGAGCACGTCGCCGTCGCGAGCAACCCGCCCTTGGGCAAAGCCCGCATCGCCTGGCTGTTGAGCTTGGTGTACAGGCGCAGCGCCTGCGGCAGGTGCTTCTTGGCGGGAACGAGGCTCGGAGGATCCAGGACGATCATGTCAGGCTTGAAGGGCTGCTGGCCCCGCGCGAAAGACTCCAGCACGACCTCCGCGTCTCCCTCGTCGGCGGACACGATCCCGTCCACGCCGTTGAACTTCGCGTTCTCGCGGGCGAGCTGCACCGCGGGGCCGGAGCTGTCGAGCGCGAGCACCGACTTCGCCCCGCCCTTGGCCGCGGCGATGGCGAAGCCGCCGGTGTAGCAGTACAGATCGAGCACGCTGCGCCCCGAGAAGTAAGGCCGCAGGAAGGCGCGGTTCTCGCGCTGGTCGAAGTAATGCCCGGTCTTCTGGCCCTCGCCGAGAGGGGCCGCGAAGCGCAGGCCGTTCTCCGTGATCGGAACGCGCTCCGGCACCGCGCCCATCAAAGTCCGGCATTCCAGAGGCAGGCCCTCGAGGGCGCGGACCTTGTGGTCGTTCTTGAGGAAGATGCCCTTCGGCTTGACGAGCTCCTCGAGCGCGGCCTGGATCCACGGCATGCGGCGCTCGATGCCGGCCGACATCACCTGCAGCACGAGGTACTGGCCGTAGCGGTCGACCACCAGGCCGGGAAGCCCGTCGGACTCGCCGTAGCAGAGGCGGTAGGAGGTTTCCCCGGGCAGGGCCTTCTCTCTATACGCGATGGCCTCCGCGAGACGGCGGCGGAAGAACTCCGCGTCGACCGGCTCCTTCGGATCGCGGGTGAGCACGCGGCCGCCGATGAGGCTGTTCGGGTTGTAGAACGCCATGCCGAGCGGGGTCCCGCCCGCGTTCACGACGACGCCGAGGTCCCCGGGCACCGGCGGATGGTCCGAGAGGACCTCCTTGATCTCGTTGGAGAAGATCCAGAGATGTCCCGCCTTGACGCGCTTGTCGCGGTCCGGGTTGAGGATGATGCGCAGCGGCTTCTCGGCGATGGCGGCTTCAGGCGCGGCTTTGGCGGCGTCAGTCATGGTGATTCTCCTTGCGTCAGGGTTCGGCCTCGCGGCCGCCCCTCTTATTTCCGGCTGATCGGTGTCAGGCCTAACGGTAATGACAGTATTTCTTCAATACCGTCACTAACGTTAGGCCTGACACCATGAGATTCTAGAGGCAGCCTCCCCGCTTGAGGATCTCACGCGCGGAAGCGCCATAAGGTTCAAGAGAGAAGCAGGCGTCGAGCTCCTTGGCGGACAGGCGTTTGGACACGTCGGGGTCGCCGGCCAGGTGCTCGCGCAGGGGCCGGCCGTCCTTCCAGGTCTTCATCGCGTTGCGCTGGACCAGGTCGTAGGCCTCGAGGCGGCCGAGGCCGGCGTCGATGAGGCGCAGCAGGACCTTCTGGGAGAAGACGAGACCGTTCATCTTGTCCAGGTTCCGCTTCATGTTCTCCGGGAACACGGTCAGGCCGTCGAGCACCTGCTCGAGCCGGTGCAGCATGAAGTCGAGGGCGATATGCGCGTCCGGGATGATCATGCGCTCGTTGGAGGAGTGCGAGATGTCCCTCTCGTGCCACAGCGCGCAGTTCTCCGTCACCGCCGACTCGTAGGTGCGGATGAGGCGCGCCAGGCCGCAGAGGTTCTCGCACAGCACCGGGTTGCGCTTGTGGGGCATAGCCGAAGAACCTTTTTGGCCATCCGAAAAAGGTTCTTCCAGCTCGAGGATCTCCGTCTTCTGCAGGTGCCGGATCTCGAGGGCGATGCGCTCGACGAAGCAGGCGGTCAGCACGAGCGAGTGGAAGTACTCGGCGTAGCGGTCGCGCGGCACGACCTGGGTCGAGACCGGCTCGGGGCGCAGGCCGAGCGCGTCGAGGACCTTCGCCTCGACCTCGGGCGAGAGCTGGGAGAAGGCGCCGACGGCTCCGGAGACCTTGCCGTAGGCGATGACCTCGCGGGCCGCGCGCAGGCGCCGCAGGCAGCGCAGGCCCTCGGCGTGCCAGCCGGCGACCTTGATGCCGAAGGTGATGGGCTCGGCGTGGACGCCGTGCGTGCGGCCGACCATCCAGGTGCGCTCGTGCTTCTTGGCCAGGGTCTTCAGGCGCTTGAGCACGGCCTCGACATCGGCGACGAGCAGGTCGGCGGAGTCGCGCAGCTGCAGCGCCATCGAGGTGTCGAGCACGTCGGAGGAGGTCATCCCGAAGTGGAGATAGCGGTCGACCTTCGGCGCCGTCTTCTTCAGCTCGCCGGCGACGGCCGAGAGCATGCCGATGACCTCGTGCCCGGCGCTCGACTCCTTGCGGCGGGAGGCGTCGAGCAGCGATCTCTCGAGCAGCTTGCGCAAGGTCTTGAGCTCGGAGGCGGGCACGCCTTTGTCGGAGGCGATCGCCTTGAGCAGCTCCTCCTCGACGCGCAGCATCGCGCGCAGGCGGTTGTCGTCCGACCAGATCTCGCCCATCGCGGGGCGGGTGTAGCGTGGGATCATGATGCGACCTCCTGTAGAACGAGTCCTTCTTCCTGCCGGTCGAGACGGCGGCCGAGGCGGTGGAAGCCCCATCCCGCCGCGCCGGCGAGCGCGCCGGCGGCGAGCCACGGCGCGGGGGTCCAGCGCCCGCTCAGATGTTCGTGGCCGAGGCCGCCGAGCAGGGGCCCGAGCGCCTGCCCCAGCGACTGGAGCAGGCCCTGAAAGCCGAGGTAGCGGCCCTTCTGACGCGCCGGCGCGAGGTTGGCGGCGAGCGCCTCGAGGCTGGGCGAGACCACGATCTCGCCGACCGTCACGATGGTCATGCCCAGGGCCAGCGGCCACCAGCCGCTCGCGAAGCCGATCCAGGACCAGCCGGCGAGGTAGAAGAGGCAGCCAGCGGCGGCGGCGCGGGTGAGGGCGACCCGCGCGACGACGCGCGTGGCCGCCTGCTGGAACAGCACGACGAGGGCGCCGTTGACGGCGAAGAGGAAGCCGACCATGGTCTCGGTCAGGCCGCCGTGCGCGGTCGCGTGCACCGACAAGGGTGCCACGAGCTGGGCCATCGAGGTCGCGATGAGCAGGCTCAGCAGCGCGAGCTCGAGGCAGCGCGGGTCGCGCGCGGCCATCAGGCTGCCGCTCCAGGCGAAGCCCTCTCCCGACCGGGCCGCGGGCGCCGGCGGCACGAGGACGAGGAGCAGCCCGAGGCAGAGCAGCGATAGGCCCGAGGTCGCCGCGAACATGAGGGCGTACGACCAGCCCGCCATGAAGCCTCCGATCGCCGGGCCGACCGCCCACGCGGCGTTCTGGGCCACGCGCAGGGCGCCGTAGGCGCGCACGCGCTCGCCCACCGGATGCTCATGCGCGATCCACGCCCGCACGGCCGGCCCGTAGAGGTTGCCCGAGAAGGACGCGACGACGTGCAGCCCGACGATGACGGACACGGGCCAGGAGCCGGCGACGGCGGCCGCCAGGAGCGCCGTGAAAACGGCACGGCAGACGAGGGCCAGCGCCATCACGCGCTTGCAGCCCCACACGTCGGACAGCTCCCCTCCGAGCGCCTGGCCCACGGCCGCGGCCGCGACGGCGCCGCTGACCGCGAGGCCGACGATGCCCATCGGCAGGCCGCGCTTCTCGTGGAAGTACAGCGTGAGGAACGGGAAGGACAGCGCGAGACCCGCCACCATGACGCCTTGGCAGAGGAGGAGGGCGTTCAGCGCGGTCTTCGGCTTGGTCATTCGCCGTCGCTGCCGAGCTCGATCTCGCGCTTGGCCGTCGACAGCGGCACGCCGGCCGCGCACTGCGGGCAGGTCTCCGGCGAGGCGGCCTCGAGCGGGTAGCCGATCAGGCTGCGCACGGGCACGCCGAGGCACAGCGGCGCCTTCGAGCGGTCCACCATCGCGGCGACGCCGACGACGCGGGCGCCGTAGGCCTGGGCGAGGGCGACGACCTCCCCGTTCGAGCGGCCCGTCGTGAGCACGTCCACGACGACGAGCGCGCGCTCGCCGCGCTCGAGGCGGAAGTCGCGGCGGAACGCCATCGTGCCCCCGACGCGCTCGGTGAAGATCGCGCGGCTCTTCTTGGCGCGGGCGACCTCCTGGCCGAGGACGACGGAGCTCATGCCGGTCGAGATCACGACGTCGACCGCGCCGATGAACTTGGAGGCGATCGCCTTGGCGACCTTCTGCGCGACGTGAGGGTACTGGAGGACGAGGGCGGGCTGGAGGTAGACCGGGGTATGGAGGCCCGACGCGAGGCGGAAGTGCCCGCTCGCCACCGCGCCGTGCTCCTGCAGCAGGCCCAGCACGTCCATCTTGTTCATTCGGGTCATGTCGTTCTCCTGGTCACAGAGTCTGCAGCTTCTCGATCGCCTCGAAACGCTTCTTGCCGGAGGCGCGGCCTTCCTCGAGCTTCCGCTCGATCTCATCCACGGGTATTTTCTTGAAACGCGGCTCCAGCTCGGGCTTGTTGAGGTCGCCTTTCACGCGGAAGCCGATCGACGGGCGCCCGGCCTCGTCCACCCACCATTCGGGCAGGACGCCGTCGTACTTCGCCAGGCGGGTCAGGATGTTCATGTCCACCTGCTCCTTGCCGAAGTCGGCGATGCCGTCGGCGAAGGCGGCGAGCTGCGGGGAGTCCACGTGGAAGTAGCGCGTCGTGGCGACGCCCTTGTTCAGGCCGTATTCGCTCTCGATCCTCTGGAAATCGAGCGTCTTCGGGTACGCGGTGGCCGTGCTGAAGATGGAGAACTTGTTCATCTTGTGCATGTAGATGAACGGGAGGAAGATCACCCGCAGCATCTTATGGGATTCCTGCACCGCCGGGATGTCCGCCACGCGGCCAGGGCCGAAGCGCACGCGCGCCTCGCCGCCGACCTTGTCGAGCGCGGGCGTCACGCCGCGGATGGACCAGAGCAGGTCGAGGTCCTTGCACCAGAAGTTCGCCTGGCGCACCTCGGTCACGCGCAGATGGCCGGCGGAGTCGGGGAAGCTTCGCGGGATCACGTACTTGAAGGTGCTGACCCACGGACGGCTCTCGCGCTCCTGCGCCGACACCGTCCGCGTCGACACGGCGGCGGCGATGCCGGTCACGAGCTTCTGGGCGTCCTCCCAGACGATCTTGTCGAGGTTGCCGGAGATCAGGACCTCCTTCGGCGCGGAGAGGCGGTCCACGCGTCCCCGCAGGCGCAGGCGGGATTCCCCCCAGCGCAGCCCGAGGTTCTCGACGGTCAGCGTCTGCTTGATGACCGACAGCGTGATCGCGAGGTCGTCGAAGGCGTTGCCGTACGCGACGACCCGGCCCTTCGTCACCGAGGCCTTCACCGAGGCGAACTCGTCGGTGACGAACGCGTCCAGGTCGAGGATCTCGACGCGGCGGTCGCCCCAGTCGGCCCCGAAGCCGCGCAGGCTGATCACGGCCTCCTTGAGCTGCAGGGCGCCGAGCTTGCCCTCGATGGTGCCGCTCAGGGCGGCCTTGCCGCGGAGGTCGCGGGCGGCCCACGACGGGTGCCAGGCCTTCAGGTCCTCGAGCACCGCGTCCTTCGTCGCGATGCGCGCGGTCAGGGAGGCGGTGTCCGAGGTCAGGTCGAAGACGCCGCTCGCGGTCGCCGTGCCCGCGGGCGTCTCGATGGTCAGGCGCTCGACGTCCCAGATCGTCTGCGCCGACCAGTTCACGCGCGCGCTGACCTTCGTCGCGGGCAAGGCGAGCTTGAGGTCGCGCCCGGTCCAGCGCGGCCAGCGCTCGGGGCCGAGGGCGGGCACCGACGCGACGAGCTCGAAGACGGGGCGCTGGAAGCCGGCGACCGAACCCGAGCCCGTGACCTTGACGCCGTCCGCCTCCGCCGTGAAGCGGTCGGCGGTGGCGGTGGCGCTCGACCAGCGCAGCCCGGCGAGATCCATGTTCCCCTCGGCCGAGACGCTCGTCGTCAGAGTCCGGGTGCCGAAGGTCACGGAGTTCACGAAGGACAGCTCCAACGGGAAGGGCTGGTCCTGGTCGAAGCTGTCGGCGCGCAGCGCCAGCTTCTCGAAGGAGACCTTCCGGCCCCGCTTGCGGTCGTCGAACTTGAGGACGCCGTCGTTGACGATGGTCTCCGCCGCGGCGAGCGCCAGCGGCAGGGCGCCGCCGGGAGACGCCTTCGTCGAGCTGAAGAGGTCGGCGATGTCCCAGGTCCCGTCCGCCTCGCGCGTGAGGAAGATCTGAGGGGATTCGAGGCGGACCGCGTCGAACTCCAGGCGGCGGCGCAGCAGCGGCCGGAGCTTGACGGTGACGAGCGCGGTGTCGCAGACGAGCTGGTCGCCCTCCGCGCCGGCGGCGCGGCGCACGCGCAGGCCCTTGATCTTCAGGCCGCGAGGGCTGAGGATCATCTTCTCGATGGTGACCTCGCGGTGAAGCAGCGCCTGGAGCTGGGAGATGGCGATGGCGCGCGCCTCCTCCGGGCCGAACCTGTGCTGGGCGTAGATCGCGGCGCCGGCGACGATCAGGACGAGGACGATGAAGGAGAGGCCGAAACCGCGGAGCACGGTCCGGAAGGCGGCGGCAAGGAGACGAAGCGCCCCTTTAGGGCGTTCCATGGAGCCTCATAAGGAATGATTTTACCTTATTAGGCTTTCGTACAGGTCGAGGAGGGCGGAAGCACCCCGGTCCCAGGCGCAAGGCAGGGCGGCGGCGGGGCCGGCCGCACCGACGCGGGCGCGCCTGTCCGCGTCGGCGAGGGCGAGCATCGCGGCTTCGAGGGCTTCGCCGGAAGGTTCGGCGAGGACGAAATCCCGGGCCTCACCCTTCAGCAGCTCGGCGGCGCCGACCGAGGCGCCCGTGATCACGGGCAGGCCGCAGGCGAGGGCCTCGAGCACGCTCATGCCGAACTCCTCCCACTTCGCGGGATGGACGTAGACGTCGAGCGCGTGGTAGAAGCGCCATACCTCGGGGACGGGGTCGCGGAAAACGACGCGGTCCGCGATCCCGAGCTCGCGCGCGAGCGCGAGGTAGGGGCCCGGGCGGGACTCCTTGCCGACGACCAAGGCGCGAGCCTCGGGGCGCCGGCGCGCGACGGCGGCGAAGGCGCGCAGGAACGGCTTGAGGCCCCGCTTCTCGAAGTCGCCCGAGGTGACGAGGCCGTAGAGGAGCTCCCCGGGCTTGACCCCGAGCTCCGCCCGCGTCGCCGCGCCGAAGTCCTCGCGTCCGCCGGCGTTGAAGCGGCACGAGTCGTAGCCCGGATAGATCACGCGGATCTTCTCGGAAGGCACGCCGAAGCGGCGCGTCACGTCGTCCTTCATCAGGTTCGAGTTCGCGACAAGGGCGCGGAAGCGCCCGCCCTCCAGCTGCAGGGAATGCATGCGGCCGACCGCGTCCTTGACCGGCAGGGGCGTGCCGTGAAGGGCCTCATGGGCCGCGTGCACGCAGTTGTGGAGGCTGAGCACATCCTGGTCGAGCAGGTCGCCGTGGCCGTGGACGAGGTCGAACTTCTTCGTCATGCCTTCGGCGGCGGCCGCGAAGGCGCGCCGCTTCATCCACGAGCCCCAAGGCCACGCGGGGACCCAGTGCGGGACCGCGCCGGCGTCGAGCAAGGCCTTCCGGTCGAGCTTCTCCGCGAAGACGTGCACCTCCCAGTCCCCTCGGGAGAGGCGGCGCGCGTGCTCGATGATCATGCGCGCGGCGCCGGACAGCCCTTCGACACGCCGTGCAGCCACGGCCACACGGCGGCGTGTCGATTTTCCTTCAGAAACGGAGTTCATTGCGCTCCCATCAGGCGCAAGACTGTGGCTGAAGCGACCGGGATCCAGAGGTTGTCGTTGAACCAGGGCGTCGTCGGCAGGAGCTCGGCCAGGGCGCCCGCGAGCGCGGCGGCGAACGCGGCGCCGGGGCGCAGGCCGTAAGCGAGCGCCGCCGCGAAGCCGACCGCGAAGCCGGCGAGGCTGCCCTCGAGCGACTTCGCGCCGCCGAACAGCTTCGTGCGGCCGTACGCCTTGCCCGCCAAGGCGCTCGCCGCGTCGCCGAGCGCCAGCTGCAGGATGGCCGCCCCGACGATCATCGGCTCGCCGCGCGCGATGAGCATGGCCGCCAGGCTCCCGGCCGTGGTGTGGAAGATGCCGCTGAAGTGCTTCCGCTCGGTCTCGCGGATCATGCCGTCGAAGAGGCCGACGAGGGCGCGCTCGATCGCGGGGACCTTCAGGCGCAAGGTCTCGATGAGGAACACGATGGGCAGCCAGACGGCCATCGCCCAGCCGACGCGGGGCCAGCCGATGAGGTGGAACGCGCCGAGGTAGACCAAGGACAGCATGTGGAAGGTCTTGCGGCCGAACTCGCGGCGGAGGTCGCTCATCATGAGAGCGCCGCCTTGCGCGCGGCGTCCCACGCCGGCCGGCTCCACAGCCACGCCAGGCTCCAGAAGCGCTTCGTCAGCCCGCCCGCCTCGCGCAGGTTCGCCGCCAGGGGCACCGCGTCCGGGAAAAGCCCCTTGAGCAGGAACATCACCATCAGGGCGTTGGCGATCGCGATCAGGGCGACGGAGAACAGGACGCCTCCGGCCGCGTCGAGGTCCGGCTGGCGGATCTGGGTCAGGGAATCCCAGGTGAACAGGAGGTGGGCGGCGAGCGCGCCGCCGAGGAGGAACAGGAACAGGGCCTCGCCCCCGGCGTCCGGCCGCAGCCAGAGGAGTATCCGGTAGGCTATGGCGACGGTCAACGCATAAAACGGAACGCAGTACGGGGCGAGCGCGACGAACGCGCTCGAGTGCGACAGGTCGACGTGCCCTTCCTTCTCTCCGACGGAGATCGCGTACACGCTGCCGCCCGTGGCCCAGGCGGCCATCGCGTGGGTGAGCTCGTGGCCGAGGACGTAGCTCCAGCGCGCGCCGCGCGCGGCCCAGGCCGCGGGCCCGACCGGGTCGACGAGCAGCCAGCGGTGGATCGCCCACAGCGCGAAGGCGAGGCCGAGGCCCGCGCCGAAGGGCGCGGCGCTCGACGAATTCACCGCCACGCCGGCGAGGGTCTTGGCCGACACCCAGAGAAGCGAGCCGGACAGCGGGAGGAGGAGGACGCCGATGAGCAGGCGCAGCACCCGCTACTCCAGCATGTAGTCTTGGTAGGGGATCTTGCGGGCGTCGAGCTCTTTCTTCCACAGCTCGCGCGCCTCCGCCATCTTGCCCCGCGCCAGGACGCTCCAGCGGTTCTCGGGCGGGCTGAACAGCTCGGCGGCGGTCTGATACCAGACGTAGGCGTACTTGAGAGAGCTCTCGGCCACGGCCTGGTCCCGCTCGAAGCGCGCCAGGCCCGCCTTGCGCTCGTACGCCGCGCGGTCGAGCTTGCCCTTGGCCAGCTCGCGCGACAGCTCGGCCTCGCGCGCCGCGAGCTCGGCGTCGAAGTGGGCCTTCTTGAGCTCGGGCTTGCGGCTCCACTCCATCCACTTCTCGCCCTCGAGATAGGCCGAGCGCGAACGCAGGACCAGGTCGACGCGAGCCATGCCGTAGACGGCGGCGACGAGCGCCGCCGCGATCAGGCCCGACCGGACCCAGCCCCGTCCTCCGTTCATGCCGCTTCGCCGGGCGGCGCCGTGCCCAGGAGGTTGTGCAGCGCCACGGTCAGCATCGCCGGGCGCACGGGCTTCGCCAGGAAATCCTTCACGTTGGGCTCCTGGCGCACCATCTCGATGCTCTTGGCGTCCATCGCGCGCCCGGTCACGACGATGATCGGGATGTGGCCGAAGCCGCGGGACTGGAGCTCGCGCAGGGCCTCGTAGCCGCCCATGCTGGGAAGCATGAAGTCGAGCACGATGGCGTCGGGCTCGAGCGCGGCGACCTTGGCGAGGGCCTCGATGCCGTCCTCGGCACGCTCGGTGCGGAAGCCGGCCTTCTTGACGACGTGGTCCATCAGGTCGAGCAGGGACTCGTCGTCGTCGACGAGAAGGATGAGCTTGCTGGACGGCGCTCCGGCGGTATCGGTCATGCGGCCTCCGGGGCTCGCGGCCTGAGGAGGCGCTCGAGCGTCGCGACGAACACGCTGGGCTTGAGCGGCTTCTCGAGGAAATCGACGACGTTGGATTCCTGGCGGATCATCTCGGCCGTCGAGCGGTCGGTGTAGCGTCCGGTGATGATCACGATCGGGATGCGGGAGAGGTCGCTGCCCTGGAGCTGGCGCAGGACCTCGAAGCCGCCGTAGCGGGGCATCATCAGGTCGAGGAGGATCAGGTCGGGCCGGAGGCGCTCCGCCTTCTGCACGCCTTCCTCGCCGTCCACGGCGACCTCCGCGCGGAAGCCCTCCTTCTTGACCATGAAGGTCAGGAGGTCGCGCACGCCGTCGTCGTCGTCGATGATCAGGACGAGCTTCGCCTTTTCGTCGGGTTCGGCCATGGGTTCATTTTACCGTATTTTTGCCGTCAGGATATGGCGCCGGGGGCCCGCCGGGGCTATACTGCCGCCGAGAGGTACCCCCATGCGCCGATCCCGGTCATCGCTCGCCGCCGCCCTGTGCGTCTCCTTCTTCGTGCAGTCCACGGGAGCCGCCGACCTCGCCCCGGTGTTCGCGCGCGGGATGATGCTCCCCCCTCCCGGACGGATGGCCCCGCTGCCTCCTCCCGCCCAGCCCGCGAAGCGCGCCATCAAGCCCGCCCGCGAGCCCTGGCTCGTCTCCGCCGCCGTCGTGGCGCGATGGGTCGAGGAACGCCTGACCGCGGCCCTCGCGGCACCCGCCGCCGTCGAGGAGCCGGCCTCCCCGGAGGCGCTCGCGTCCTTCTCGGCCGCCGCGTCCAACGAGGTCGCCGCCGTCGCCTCCCTCCCGAACCCGGAGCCGCCGGCCGACCGCATGCTCATCGCGATGGAGGGCCGCCGCGTCCTCGCCTCGGGGCTCGCGGCGCAGCTGGCCTCGATCCGCGAGTTCCGCGCCGACCTCAAGCCCCTTCGCCCGCGCTTCACCGGCGAGTGGGTGGGCCGCGGCGAGGTGCGCGCGCGCGTCGACTACCTGAACCCCTTCGGCGTCACGCGGGGAGAGGCCAAGGGCTTCCGCGTGAAGCTCTCCGACGGCTACGAGCGCCTGCTCCCGAGCCGCAAGCGCATCCCGGAATCGCTGATGCGGGAGCTGCCGCTGTATTTCGCCGGGGATACCGTGGACGTCGAGGTGCGGGTGCGCAACGACGGCGCGGCCGCCCTGACGGACCTGACGGTCGCCTCCGTGCAGGAGGCGCACACCGCCGACGGCGCTCCGGGCGCCCCGGTGGCGAAGCCCGTGACCAAGAGCGTCGCGGCATTGGCGCCGGGCGAGACCGCGGTCCTGCGCTGGCGCATCAAGCTCTCCCCCGGCGGCCTCGACGCCGTGAACTTCGAGCAGACCCATCTCAAGGTCCTGGGCAAGGACCCCGCCGGCGTGGAGAAGGTCCTGCTCGACGAGACGCAGGCCGGCATCGTCGATCCGCCGGGCGAGCGCTGACCCGCCGCCCGTTGTTCTATAATGGCCGCCCATGGACTTCGATGAATTCCGCGGCCGCGTCGAACGGATCGACAAGCTCGCCGCCTCCGGCGACGACCGCGCGCTGCTGTCCGAGCTGAACGGCCTCGCGGAGTCCGACCTCCCCGACCTGGACCGCGCGCGCCTCCTCTGCCAGGCCGCGCAGGCCCACGAGCGCCTGGGCGAGACGGACCGGGCGCTGGCCGACTACGACCGCGCCGCGGCCCTGGAGACCCCGCACCGCCGCTTCCAGGCGGCCTTCCGCAAGTCGGACTACCTGATGCGCCTCGGCCGCAAGGACGAGAGCCGGGACCTCCTGAAGTCCCTCCTGGAGCGGCCCGAGGCGACGCTCTCCGAGCGCCACTCCTTCGAGGCCCGCATCAAGCTCCTGCGCCGCGTCGCCTAGCCTCAGCGCGGGGCGGTCTTGAGCGTCTTGTGCAGGGCCGAGACGAACTTGGCCATCTTGACCGGCTTGGCGACGAACTCGACGACGTTCGCCTCGGCGCGGATCATCTTGATCGTGGAGTCGTCGAGGGCGCTGCCGGTGACGATGAAGACCGGGATGCGCCCGCTCGCCCCCCCTTGGAGCGAGCGCAGGAACTCGTAGCCGCCCTGGCCCGGCATCATGAGGTCGGTGATGATGAGGTCCGGGGTCTGGGACTCGAGCTTGACGCCCGCGTCGAGCCCGTCGACCGCCGTGAGCACGCGGAAGCCCTGGAGGCTCGCGCTCATCTCGAGGAAGCTGCGCACGGTCTCGTCGTCGTCGACGACCAGGATCAGCTTGTCGCCCGGAGCCGCGAGGACGGGAGCGGGGTCGGCCACGACCGTCTCCACCGGGGCGGCCGGGAGCGGCGCGGGGGCCGGCTGCGGCTTGACCTCGGCCCGGGGCGGGGCGGCGGTCAGGAAGATGCCGCTCGAGTCCGGGTCCAGGGCCTTCGCCAGGTCGGGGAAGCTCGCCGCCGGCTTCCACGCGTCCTGCGTGGTCGCCCCAGCCGGGAAGACCAAGGTGTCCTTCTTGAATCCCGGACGCAGGACGAGCTGGGAGGCCTCGAACGGCCCGACGGGCTTGCCCTCTTCATAGAGGTAGTACGGCATGGTGGTCAGTATACCCTCGCGATCCCGGCCGCGCCAGCCCGGCCGGCGAGCGGGCCGCCGCCCTCTCGGGCGGCGGCCCCTGAGGCGCGCGAAACTCTACTTGGCGACGGGCGCGGGCGCGGCTTCGGGAGCGACCTCGGTCTTCTTCTCCTTGCGCTCTTCCTTGGCCTTGTGGCGCATGCTCTTCATCTTCTCCTTGTGAGCCTTGCGCTTCTCGTGCTGCTTCTCCTTGAAGGCCTTGCGCTCCTCCTTCATCTCCTTCTTGAACTCCTGATGCTCGGCCTTCATCTCTGGCGTCGGGCCGCCGGCGGCGGGCTTGTCCTCGGCGCGGACGGGGGCGATCAGGGCGAGCAGCAAGGCGGCGGACAGGATCATCTTCATGTGGTCATCTCCATGGGTGCGGCGCTTTCGACTTGCTAGCATACATCCTCGACATGAGAATCGCCAGGCCCTCCCGCCCCGTCCATTGGCTGCTCGCCGGCCTCCTGCTCGCCTCGTCCTGCGCGTTCCTGGCCGCCCTCTGGGTGGCGTGGCTGCCGGACGTCTCGCCCCTCAAAAAGAGCCCGCCCGCGACCACGGCCTACATCGAGCTGCGCAAGCGGCAGGCCAAGGCCAAGGACCGGAAGCTCGACCTGCGCTGGACCTGGGTCCCCTCCGGCGCCATCTCGGAGAACCTGAAGCGGGCCGTGGTGACCGCCGAGGACGACGAGTTCTGGCGCCACGACGGCGTCGACTGGGCCGCGATCCGCGCCGCTTACGAGCGCAACCGCAAGGCCGGGCGCTTCGCCGCCGGCGGCAGCACGATCACGATGCAGCTCGCGCGCAACCTCTACCTGTCGCCGAGCAAGAACCCCCTGCGCAAGGCCAAGGAGATCCTCATCGCGCGGCGCCTGGAGCGGGAGCTCGGCAAGCGGCGCATCCTCGAGCTGTACCTCAACGTCGTCGAATGGGGCAAGGGCGTGTTCGGGTGCGAGGCCGCGGCCAGGGCCTACTTCCAGAAATCCTGCGCCGACCTGTCCTACGAGGAGGCCGTCGCGATGGCCGTGGTCCTGCCCAACCCTCGCCGCTGGAACCCCGCCAAGCGCGGCCCCTACGTCGAGCGCAACTCCGCGCGGATCATGGGCCGCATCGCGGCGGCGGACCGGGCGCGGGCCGCGGCGGCGGGAGAGGCTCCGGCCGAGGTGCCGGCGGAGGACGCCCTCGAGCCCGCCGTCCCGGACGCCACCGAGGACCCCGGCGAGGACGACGACTCCGCCTCCGAGCCCGAGGTCTACAGCGGCTCGACGACCGTGAACTCCTCGACCGGCTCGGCGCTCAGCGAGTAAGGCAGGAAGCCGAAGCCGCTGGAGTAGAAGCCGGCCTCCCCGGTCCAGCCGCTGATGAGGCGCAGAGGGATCGCGCTCCCCACGCGCGCCTCGCGCACGACGGCCTTCAGGCTCCCCGACGGCTTCAGGATGTTGGAGTTCACCCGGGGCACGATGACGGCGTCGCCGGGCCGGACCCGGGACCAGCCGCCCGCCGAGCCGTCGAGCGCGGAGCCGCCCGCTTCCTCGACATAGTGCTGCAGGCCCCAGTGTCCGGCGCACCACAGACGGCCGCCCTTCGCCGCCCGCTCCGCGGCGGCCTCGCGGGCCATCGTCCTCTGCGCCCCGGCGTAGCGGAAGTCGACGATGGACAGCAGTACGCTCAAGGCCGCCACCCCGGCGAGGCTCGCGCCCTGCGCGAGACGCAGCTTCTCCTCGGGCCAGCGCGATTCGAGCTCTTCCGCCAGTGAGAACACCAGCGGCGGGATCAGGAACAGGACGAGCCGGGCGAGGATCGCCCAGTAGGCGAACAGGAGCAGAGCCGACACCGAGGCGGCCCACGCGGCCCACAGCCTCGCGCCGGCGCCCTTGGCGCGGAACAGGCCCGTCAGGGCGAGCAGCGCCCCGAAGGAGAACAGGACGCCGGTCACGCGGTCGACGGGGCGGACGAGCGGGGCGAGGTCGAACGCGGGCAGGAACAGGACGGCGGCCGCGGCGGCGCACGCGGCGACCGCGGCCTTCGACGGCCTCGCCAGCAGCGGCCAGAACGCGACGACGACTCCGCAGCCGCCGGTGAAGGAGAGGAAGGCGCGCAGCTTGTGGGACCAGGCGGACCAGTACATCCGCGACGCGTCCGCCGTCACGCTCGCGGCCGGGTCCCAGGCTCCGGCGCCGAGGAGGGCTCCCCCCAGCAGATAGCATGCCAGCGGCGCGCCGGCGGCCGCGAAGTAGCCCGCGATCCGGCGAGCCGGGACCCGCCCCCACAGGAGGGCCAGCGCCGGCGCGGCGAGGAAGACGGCGTTGTACTTGGCGAACAGAGCGGCGGCGAACAGCGCCGACGAAGCCCACAGCCAGCGCGGACGGTCCTCCTCCGCCCCGCGCGCCAGCGCGTACAGGCACGGGAACGCGAGGCCCGCCATGACCTTCTCCGCCATCAGATGGTTCATGTCGATCATGTAAGCGGGCGAGGCGACGACGATGATGACGGGCAGCAGCGGTCGCCTCAGGTAGCGCGCCGCCAGGAGGTAGAGCGCCAGGCTCGACGCGAGGTCGAAGGGAAGGAAGGCCAGCCGCATCGCCGCCTCGCCTCCCCCCGTCAGGCGCAAGGCCGCCGCCAGGAGGTAGGCCAGCAGCGGCGGGGTGTTGTTGATGCCCGCCATCGGCACGGCGTCGCCGTACCAGTTGTACGAGAACGAGAACGGATGCAGGGGGTCGCGCAGGATCTGCCGCGCGATGGCGAGGAAGAACGGCTCGTCGACGTGGAACGCCTTCCCCAGGAACGGGAGCAGCGCGAGCCCGGTGAAGGCGGCGACGATCAGGAGGTCCCGGTCGCGCCGCGTCACGGGGTCAGAGGCTCGTCGTGACCAAGGTCTCCGTGGCGGCGACGCCGTCCACCGAGCGGATGCGGCTGACGATCAGGCTCGAGAGCTTGTCGACGGTGTCCGACTCCGCCGAGAGGATCATGTCCCAGCCGCCGAACACCATGTACACCTCGTTGACGCCCTCGATCGCCCGGATCGTGCGCACGGCCGTCTGCTCCTTGCCCGGCGTCAGCTTGCACAAGACGAAGGTCTTCATGCTCATCTCCTCGCGTTCCACTCCGCCGAACGATAGCGGGCTTCGAGCGCCTGTCCCGCCTCGAGCCACGACGGAAGGATCTCCATCGAAGGCCGCCCGAACTCCCGCGTGATCCCGTCCAGGATGACCGCTTCGGACGCGCGGACCCTCAACGAGCCCTGATATAACCCTTTAACGCCTTTCTTGCGCAAGGCCCCGCCCAGGATCTTCTTGTCGTCCGCGTCGACGAGGTCGGCTTTCTCCGCCCGGGCGAAGCAGCTGGCCGCGATCCCCGGGGCTTTTTCCTTGGGGCTCCACATCCCGTTGACGGTCCCGCGCGCCTTCAACGCTTGATGGATCCCCCGATGGATGTTCTTGTAGATCGTCTCCGGCGCGCACGTCCGGTCCCACGGGAACACGAGGCTGAAGGTCACGTCCCCGTCGTGATGGACGATCCCCCCGCCCGTCGCGCGCCGCACCGGCGCTACGCCGGCCTTGCAGGCCGCCTTCGCGTCCTCATATCTCTGCGAGAAGCCGAACGTGCAGGCCTCCCCCGCCCACTCGTAGACGCGCAGGACGAGGGCGTCCGGCGGCGACTCCAGGAGCACGGCCTCGTCGAGGGCCATGTGGCCCGCGGCGTCGAGGACGAGCCGGCGGCTCAGCTCAGCGCCGAGCACGAGCAGAAGAAGTTGCGGTCGCCGTAGGCCCCGTCGACGCGGCCCACGGACGGCCAGAATTTCCGCTCCCGCAGCCAGGCGGCGGGGTACGCGGCCGTCTCGCGCGAGTACGGATGGGTCCACGCGTCGGCGACGACGGACTCCGCCGTGTGCGGGGCGTTCTTGAGCGGGTTGTCCGTCTTGGACCACTCTCCCTTCTCGATCTTGCGCGCCTCTTCCCGGATGGAGAGCAACGCGTCGCAGAAGCGATCGAGCTCTGCCTTGGACTCCGACTCGGTCGGCTCGATCATGAGCGTCGCGACGACGGGAAAAGAGACGGTCGGGGCGTGGAAGCCGTAATCCATCAGGCGCTTGGCGATGTCGTCCACGACCACGTCCGCCGCGGCCTTGAGGGCCCGGGGATCCACGATGCACTCGTGAGCGACGAGGCCGTTCTTCCCCTTATACAGCACCGGAAAGGTCCCCCCGAGCCGTTTCGCTATGTAATTGGCGTTGAGGATGGCGTTCTTGGTCGCATTGGCCAATCCATCCGGACCCATCATCCTTATGTACATCCACGAGATCGGCAGGATCGAGGCCGAGCCGAACGGCGCCGACGACACGGCTGACACGTCCTTCGAGCCGGGCAGGAAGGGCGCGAGCTCCTTCACCACGCCGATCGGGCCCATGCCGGGCCCGCCGCCGCCGTGAGGGATGCAGAAGGTCTTGTGCAGGTTCAGGTGGCACACGTCCGCGCCGATGTCGCCGGGACGGCACAGGCCGACCTGGGCGTTCATGTTGGCGCCGTCCATATACACGAATCCGCCATGGCCGTGGACGATCGAGCAGATGTCCTTGATGCCCTCCTCGAAGACGCCGTGCGTGGAGGGATAGGTGACCATGAGGCAGGCCAGGTCCTTGGCGTGCTCGTCCGCCTTCTTCTTGAGGTCGGCCAGGTCGATGTCGCCATCCTCGAGGCACGCGACGGTGACGATGCTCATGCCGGCCATCGCCGCCGAGGCGGGGTTGGTGCCGTGAGCCGATACGGGGATCAGGCAGACCTTGCGGTGCGACTGGCCGCGGGCGTTCTGCGCCGCGCGTATGGCCAACAAACCGGCGTATTCGCCCTGCGAGCCGGCGTTGGGCTGAAGACTGACGGCAAAAAAGCCGGTGATCTCGGCGAGCCATTTCTCGAGCTGAGAGGTCATCTCCCGATATCCCGCGGCTTGATCGGCGGGAACGAACGGGTGCATCTTGCCGAATTCGGGCCAAGTGACGGGAAGCATCTCCGACGCGGCGTTGAGCTTCATGGTGCACGAACCGAGAGGGATCATCGAGTGCACGAGAGACAGGTCCTTACCCTCGAGCTTGCGCAAGTACCTCAACATCTCGGTTTCCGAACGGTGTTCGGAAAAGACTTTGTGGGTTAAGAATTTCGAGGTTCTCTTAAGATTGGCGGGTATCTCGACCACAGGCCCGTCCGACATCGCCCGACCGCCGAAGGCGGTCAATATATCGGCCACGTCCGTTTCCGTTGTGGTCTCGTCCAGAGAGATCACCACTCCGTTGCCGTTAAACCGAAGATTGATCTTCTTCGCCTCGGCCGCCGTTCTGATTTTCGCCGCGTCGCCGGAGGCGACGCGAGCATGTATGGTATCGAACGCTATGTCGGCGCCAGTATCCACGCCCAATTCGTTCAATCCGTTTCTTAATTTCTGAGTCAGGGCCCGCACGCGCAAAGCGATCCGGGTCAGGCCCTCGGGGCCGTGATAGACCGCGTACATCCCGGCGATCACGGCCAAAAGGACTTGCGCCGTGCAGACATTGCTCGTCGCCTTCTCCCGGCGGATGTGCTGCTCTCTCGTCTGCAAGGCCAGGCGCAAAGCGGGTTTTCCGTGGGAGTCCTTGGACACCCCGATGATGCGTCCCGGTATGCGCCGCTGGAACGCTTCCTTGACCGACAGGTACGCCGCGTGCGGCCCGCCGAACCCGAGCGGCACGCCGAAGCGCTGGGTGGAACCGACCGCGATGTCCGCGCCGAACTCGCCCGGGGCCTTGAACAGGGTCAAGGCCAACAGATCCGCCGCCACGACCAACTGGCCCCCGGCGGCGTGAACGGAATCCGCGAAGGAGGACCAATCGTTGACGGCGCCGAACGTATCGGGGTACTGGACCAAGGCGCCCAACAGCTTTTTCCCCGCGATGTCCGAGGGTTTACCGACCTGGACCTTCACGCCTAGCGGCGTGGCGCGAGTCTTGATCACCTCGATCGTTTGCGGATGGCACGCGCTCGAGACGAAGAATAATTTATCGCCCGGATCTTCCGCGGCGTGAAGACAAATGGCCATCGCCTCGGCCGCCGCGGTTCCTTCGTCCAACAGCGACGCGTTCGCCACGGGCAGGCCCGTCAGATCGATGATTAATGTCTGGAAATTCAACAATGCTTCCAATCGCCCCTGCGCGATCTCCGGCTGATAAGGGGTGTACGCGGTGTACCACCCCGCGTTCTCCAATATCTCGCGGAGGATCACGGGCGGCGTCACGGTGTCGTGATAGCCCTGGCCGAGGTACGAGCGCCAGACCTGGTTCTTCGACGCGATCCTCCGCAGCTCGGCCAGAGCCTCGGCCTCGGACGCGGCGGCGGGAAGGTCGAGCGCCTTCTTGAGGCGGATCGCCGGCGGGACGACCGCGTCGATCAGGGCGTCGAGCGACGGACGGCCGAGGGCGGCGAGCATCGCGGCCTGATCGGCCGCGCCGGAGCCGATGTGGCGCCGGGAGAAATCGTCCGAGGGCGGAAGGGTGGTTTTCGTGGCTCTCTCCTTAGTGGCTTCCATGGGCGGCCTCGGCTTTCAGGAACTCCTCGTACGCCGGCTCGGTCATGAGCTTCGCCGCCTCGTCGGGAGCGGACGCCTTGAGCTTGAACAGCCAGCCCTTGCCGAAGGCCTCGGCGTTGACCAGCGAGGGGTCCTTGACGACGTCCGCGTTCACCGCGGTGATCTCGCCGGAGACGGGGGCGTAGATGTCGAAGGCGGCTTTCACCGATTCGACGACGCAGCACGCCTCGCCCTGCTTGACCTTGCGGCCGACCTTCGGGGGCTCGACGAAGACCACGTCCGTGATCTCCTTCTGAGCGTGGTCGGAGATGCCGACCGTGCCCGCGTCTCCCTGCAGGTCCAGCCACTCGTGGGACTTCATGTACTTGAGCTTCTTCGGGTCGAGCATGGTATTAGGCTCCCTTCTTCAGATTTGGCGAAATATAAAACGGTGTCTTCACGATCTCGGCGGGGATCTCCCGGCCGTGCAATACGACGCTGCATTTGGTGCCCGGAGCGAGGTCCGGTCTATCAAGGTACCCCGTCCCGATACCGGCTTGAAGGCTCGGCGAATAAGTCGCCGAACAGAACTTCCCGATCTCCTTGCCGTCGAGCATGACCGAGGCGCCCGCGCGAGGGACCCCGCGCTCGAGCAGCTTCACTCCGGTGAGCTTGCGCTTGATGCCCTCGGCCTTCTGCTTGACCAAGGCGGCCTTGCCGATGAAGTCGCCCTTATCGAGCTTGACGACCCAGCCGTAGCTGGCCTCGAAGGTCGAAATGTCGTCGTCGAGGTCCTGGCCGTACAGCAGGTAGCCCGCCTCCAGGCGCAGCACGTCGCGCGCGCCCAGGCCGCAGGGCGCGGCGCCGAGCGAGCGCCCCTGCGCGAGCAGGTCCTCCCAGACGCGGACGACGATCTCGTTGGGCACGATGAACTCGCAGCCGTCCTCGCCGGTGTAGCCGGTGCGGGTGATGAAGGAAGGCTGGCCGTACAGGTCGAGCTCGAGAGCGCCGAAGCGAGGCAGGGCCGCCATCGCGGGCGCGATCATCGAGGCGACCTCGGCCGCCTTGGGGCCCTGCACCGCGATCATGCCGTAGAGGTCGGACTTGTTCTCGAGCCTCACGTCGAATCCCTTCGCGTGCTTCTGGAACCAGGCGAAGTCCTTGTCGGCCGTGGCCGCGTTGACGACTATGAGATAGCGGTCTTTCCCGAGACACGAAACGATGACGTCGTCGACCACCCCCCCCTTCTCGTTGGGCAGGTGGGAGTAGATCGCCTTGCCCGGGCCGATGCGGGAGATGTCGTTGGCGTTGACCTTCTGGAGGAACGCGAGCGCTCCGGGGCCCGTCGCGAACACCTGGCCCATGTGGGAGACGTCGAACAGGCCGCAGCGATGGCGCGTGGCCTCGTGCTCCTTCATGATCGATTCGTACTG
>Ga0255338_1002652_pt1 | contig 24831 bp, 13 predicted proteins | sample MeOH1_35cm_T4_19_FD_203715 | JGI IMG/M metagenome (GOLD analysis project Ga0255338, IMG submission 203715) | Sandy soil microbial communities from University of British Columbia, Vancouver, Canada - MeOH1_35cm_T4_195 | ecosystem: Engineered > Artificial ecosystem > Sand microcosm > Unclassified ...
TTGGCATGTGTGCACTTGTTGCGTTAAGTGCACACCATCCTTCGGCGGGCACGATCAGCGATCGTGCTCATACAGTGGTTCGGTTTCTAGAGGGCCTCGGCCGCACGCTTACCCAAGCAGCCGTCTTCCCGCTTCTAAAACTCCGCGGCGCTGCGCAAGGTATGACCGCGCTCATATCGGCGGGCATCGAGTTGGCTCGGCACCAAGTTGCCGCAGTACGCCGGGTGCTCACTGATCCAGTGCAACGCTACCTTCTCGCGGACGAGGTCGGCCTTGGAAAGACGATAGAGGCCGGTCTGATCGTTCGTCAACATCTGATCGACAATCCGGAGACCAGTGTCCTCGTGGCAGTACCGGCCCACCTATGCGCGCAGTGGCGCGCAGAGCTTGGGAGGAAGCTACGACTCGATCAGTTTGACGCCGTTCAGGTTGTTCCTCACGCCGATCTGGCCAACGTTCAGGTTGCGCCTGACATCCTTGTTGTCGACGAAGCGCATCATCTCGTGGGGATCAGCTCCGGCCCTCTCGTCCCCGCCGCTGAGAAGCTTCGCGCCATCGCTAGCGACACGCCCGTTTTACTGCTCCTCTCGGCGACCCCCGCACTTGGCGATGAAGCTCGATTCCTAGCGTTGTTGAATCTGCTAGATCCAACGGCTCATTCGCTCGACGATGTCGCAGGCTTTCGGAGCAAACTTGAGCGGCGGCGTGAGATCGGGCGATTGCTCCTTGCGCTGGATCCGGAGGCCCCAAAACTCGTGCTTCGACAGCGCGGCACGGAGATTGAGCGAATATTTCCGGACGATCAGATGGTCAGGGAGCTGGCACCCAGGTTGGTCGCAGCAACCCGGGAGGCACCGGACGAGGTGCCCGCGCTCTGCGCGGCGCTCAGAATCCACATCGCCGACAACTACCGCATCCATCAGCGTCTAATCCGATCGCGTCGCGCAGATGCGCAGGGTTGGGAGTTCAGCCCGCGCGGACCCTTGGACCATGGAGAGCCGACTTTTGCTCACGTTCGTGTTGAGGCCACAGGTACTTCCTGGGTCGAACCGTTACTTCCAGTCTTGGAGGAATGGCGGTTCGCCGCACTTGAGGCCGTAAGCGGCAATGAACGGGCATTCGACAAAGCGGCGCGTCGTTACGCCGAGTTGTTGACCGCGATGAGTTGCGGTCGCGCGTCGCTGGCCACTTGGATTTCCGACAACTGCGCGGACCCCGCATTCGCGGACGAGCCGTCTATCCTTGAGCGTCTCCGGTCACCTGCTGATGAGAATGACACTGGAGATGACTATGCCACGGCTTGCGAGAGCACCCGGCGCCTGATACGTAGTATTCGCGGAGACGGCAGTCATCCTAAGATCGTCGCCTTTTCGTCCTCCGCCGCCGGCGCAAACGCTTTTCATAAGGCCCTGCGCGACAATTCGGAAGCCTGCGAGGTCCTGCTGCTCACTGGCGACGGCGCGACCCGCGACCAGGATACGGTCGCCGCATTCACTAAACCGCGAGTATCCGCGGTGTTGATCTGCGATCGGAACGGGGAAGAGGGCCTCAATTTCGCCTTTGCCGACGCAATCGTCCACCTCGACCTGCCGCTGTCGGCTGCTCGCCTGGAGCAGCGAATCGGTCGACTGGATCGGTTTGGAAGACGACATGGAGTAATCCGCCACAGGATCATGCTGCCCGTCGACGAGGATTACAGCCCCTGGACAGGCTGGTCGGACTTTCTCTGCAACGGGCTCAGAATATTTCACCGTTCGATCAGCGACGTTCAGTTCTTGCTCGAAGGATTTGAGCAGCGGGTCTTCCGGGTAATGCTCGAACAAGGTCCTGCAGGCGTACAGGCGATCTCGGCCGAAGTTGCCGAGGCGATGCAAGATGAGCGTCGCTCGCAGGATGAGCAGTACGCGCTTGATCGGATCGCCTTGGCTGAGGAACCCGTCGAAGGGTTTATTCGAGGGATCGACGAAGCCGAAGAAGACGAGGCGGCTCTGGAGAACGGCGTCGATCGCTGGCTTGTGGAGGCGTTGCTTCTCAAAAAGCGCCCGTTTGCATGGCCCACGCAGGATCCGTTCAAGCTCGCTGCGACGAACGAAACGCTGATCCCGAGACTGCCATGGCTCAAGGCGTTCGCTCTCGAGAACACGCGACCACTCACCTGGCGCCGACGGATCGCGACAGCAAGGCCGGACGTAGTGCTGCTGCGGCCGGGAACGCCGTTGATAGACGTAGCGGAGCGCTTCACGCGCTGGGACGATCGCGGAAGCGCGTTCATCACCTGGCGGACAGCACCTGAGTGGTCCGAAGAAATATGGGTTGGCTTCCGGCTTTGCTTCGTAGTCGAACCTGATATCGCGGTTTCCGATATGTTCGCCCCGAGTAGGGCCGAACTTGCCAAGCTTCGGCGAGCTCAGCGCTATCTGCCCCCGCGTGCAATATGCATCCATGTCGACAGCGATGGAGACGCGGTCGAGGACCCTATGCTGCTTTCGATCTTGAAAAGACCATACCGGAGCGCGGACGCCCCCGGCGAGCGCGGATTAGACGTCAACCTGTCCAGCCGACCGCAGATCCTGGCGAGCGTTATCAATCTGGTTGCCTTCGGTAACCTGTGTCGAGTCGTCCGGGATCGCAGCCGCAGTTTGCTGCTCGCTGAACGATCGCTGACGGACGCAATTGCCGCTGGTGGGCGCCTTGCCTTGGCCGAGATCGAACGCCGACGAAATCGCCTGCGACAGAGGCATTCAGCAGGCGATTTCGGGGCCCAGGGCGATCTCGAGGCTATCGAGTCGATCCTCCCAGCGATTGAAAGACCGAGCGTCAAACTGGATGCCATGGGCTGTTTCCTCGTTTCGCGGGAAGCACCGCCGGTCCAAGCGTATGCGTGAAGTTGAGGGCACCGACGCGTTCGACGCACTCCGACGGTTGCTCGCGGGCGAGCCACAAGAGGCGTGGTGTGCGCCAGCCGACCCGTCGATCGAAAGGTTGCGCGTAGCACTCGGAGGCACTACCCCTCAGGCGAGCAAACTCGATCTTGCCGTGCTGCTGCGCCAAGCCCTTCGTCGCGAGGACGCTCGCCGCGGTTATGAGGTCAGTCCGCGCATTCTCGTGAAACATCCACGCTTAACTGAGTTCTCAGGGTGGAAACAAGTCGGGCTTTCCAGCGAGCCCGTGCCAGGGGGGTGGCGGGTGACCGCGAACATCTGGTGCCCAGAGTGGCTTGGAACGTCCGGGCCGCTCGGAGTCGATGATATTGCCGCAAGCGAGGTGGTGAGGCGCTCGTTCGGTGGGCAGGATTGCGCCGGCGACCCTTTTCTTGCTGCCATTAACCGCGTTTGCTACCGCAGTCCCGGCCAGCGCGCCGCTGTGCGTGCGGCCCTTTCCACCCCTCCAGGTGCGTCGCTAGTCATTGCGTTACCCACGGGCGAGGGGAAGAGCATGATCTTCCAACTTATTCATGCCGTTGGCTTCGTCGGTGAGGCCGCGTCGTCCAACCGTGGGGTTACGCTTGTCATTGTTCCGACTGTCGCCCTCGGCGTGAATCACGAAGAAGAGGCCATTAAGATTTCCGGCCTTGCTCGGCCGCTTGCCTATCAGGGTGGTGCGACCGCCGCGAACGCAACACTTGCGGAGCGGATCGCAGACGGCGTGCAAGGACTCTGTTTCGCATCTCCCGAGGCTGCGTGCGGTCCTTTGCGCAGGGCTCTCCGGCAGGCATCCGAAGCGGGCCTACTCCGCGCGCTAGTGGTCGACGAGGCGCATCTTGTAGATCAATGGGGCACGGGGTTTCGCACCGAGTTCCAGGAACTCAGCGGGCTCCGGCAGGAACTGCTTGCCGCGGCCCCGGCCGGCAGAGAGTTGCGCACGTTGCTCCTGTCGGCGACCCTCACTGATCAATCGCGCGATACGCTGAGGACGTTATTCGGTCTTGGCGCTCCGTTTGAGAGCATATCCGCAGTGCGGTTGCGTCCCGAGCCCGACTACTGGATGGCCAAGGCAGCAGACGAACCTGCGCGCAAAGACAGAGTGTTGGAGGCCCTCCATCATGTTCCCCGACCAGTTGTCCTCTATGTGACCGAGGTTGAGCATGCTGATGCTTGGCGGCATGCACTACTCTCCGCGGGATTCGGTCGGGTGGCCATGTTGCACGGGAAGACAAGCCGCGAGGCCCGGGAGCGGATCGTCGCGGATTGGCGGGATGGCGTGCTCGATGTAGTAGTCGGTACGTCGGCGTTTGGCTTGGGCATCGACTACGCTCACGCGCGTAGCGTGATCCACGCATGTGTGCCGGAGACTCTGGACCGCTTCTACCAAGAGGTGGGGCGTGGAGGACGCGATGGCAGAGCAGCCTTATCGCTCATTGCGCCAGCACTCTCTGATTTTCGGACGGCAAAACGCATCAGGCAGCAGAAGGTGATCACGATTGATCGTGGGCTTGAACGCTGGAACGGGCTGTTCGCAGGCAAGCGGGCAACGGGCGGCAACCGCTTTGCGGTCAGAGTCGATGGAAGTCCTGGGATCACTGAGGACGATATCGACATGACCGGAGACTGGAACGCAGACTGGAACCTGCGCACCCTGGCCCTGATGGCGAGAGCGGGGCTGGTGCGGTTGCTTGGCACTCCCCTGTCGCTTGCGTCAGAGTCTGGAGATTGGCTTGAAATTGAACTGCTTGACGATGAGCACCTCAAACGCGAGACATGGAAACGTAGGGTGGAGCCGGTTCGCGCGCAGGGGCGGGCCGCTGGTCTTCGCAACTTTGAACTCATGCGGCGCTTAATGGCAGACAAGGATTGCCCTGCTGAAATCCTCGAAGACCTCTATGGGCAAGACCACGTCGCGCGAACCTGCAGCAGTTGTTCACGCTGCCGCTGTCATCCCGCCGCTCGTCGGCCAACCGTCGCGAGCGGTGAACCGCGATCCCCCTGGCGACTTCCACTCCCTCCGCTGTTGGCGCGGCTTTTAGATGCAGACGGGCGACTACTCGTCACATATAGCGATGTCTCCGGAAAGGCCGCATCCAGGCGCTTGGCAGAAACCTTCGAACGACTTTGTCGGAAGGGCTTGGCGAAGCTCATTTTGCTAGGCGAAGCGCCGTTCGATCTACACCGAGTACTGCGCTTTGCGCAGACGAGTCCTTTCTTTTCTTGCCAGCTTCCATCACTCGTCCACTCTCGGCTTCCGGCGGGGCCGGAAATGGTTCTTGTCGGTAATGACTACCTGCTTGGTGAGGCGACATACGCTGCGCTACCTGGGCGAACACGCCTGTTTCTGGCGCCGGAAAGACTGCAGGCTCCTAGCGGGCACTTGCTGCGAGAGGTGTTCGGCGGCCGAGTTCTCACACTTGACGAATTCCATGCGAGGGTCGCCGAATGAGCATTGTGACCAACTTTCAAGCAGTGCCCAACCGCCTGTTCATTGTCTATGCAACTGTCGCTGACGCCGAGAACGGGCTGCCACGCGATCAGCTGGAAGCGTGGGCAACGCCCCCATCCTTGTCTAAACGCGGGGGCAGCGAAGAAGACGGAGGCTCGACTGCCCTGTTCTCGTATTCGCTAAGCGAAGCGCGCCGTCTAGGCCTCGTGGAGGACGATGGAGACCGTCTACGCGTGCCGAAAGCCGCCAGTGGTGCTGGACGACGTAATGCCGATTTACAGGCCAACTTCCTATCTAAGATTCGTGAGGTGCTGTTCGATCCGCAGCGCGCGGCTGATGCGGGGCAGATGGGTGTTCTGTATGCGCTCGCTTGGTTTCTCACAAAGAGCCCGCTCCAGCCAGTCGGCTTCTCCGATGCGCCGCAAAACCAGTTACGGGAGGATCTCGGCGAGTTCGCCCTCAAGGCCGAACTCGGCAGCACGAGCAGCTACCAGAACCTCCTTTACTGGGCGCGATACCTTGGCTTCGCTTCGGTAGTCGGAGATGCTGGGACTCGGCGCGCCTTTCCCGATCCGAGTCGTGCCATCGCCGCGGCGCTCCATCAGGTCTTACCTGATGAGAGCTGGGTGGAAGTCGATCTGTTCTTGTCGCGATTGGCTGCGATCTATCCCGTGCTGGAGGGGGGGAGCGTGCGTGAGGAACTAGAGGCGATGCGCACCGTATCGCCGCCTACCGACGATCGTCTCTCAATATCGTCAAGTTTCGCCCTACAGCGACTCGCCGATCAGGGTTCGATAACGCTAGACGCGGTTGCTGACGCGAAGGCCCGCATTCTCGACTTCGGTGTCGCTACGAAGCGGGTAAGCCACGTGCGGTTGGGAGTAGCTGAATGATGCGGAATTATCTCTGCTGGGACCCGTCCGTCGTTCGCCAGGTAATCAACCCCTTTGCCGAACACATTCCCGATAGTCTGTTCCGCGCCGTGCACAGCGATTGGGACCTGCAGGTAACCCCGCCCGTTGGACAGCGATACCAGGATGTCACTAGTGCCGCCTGGACCCAGATGACACCGCCGGAGTTCCTCCAGGATTTTCTTCGGGAAGATCGGCCGCATGCACTCGCGGCCATCTTGGGCGATACGGGATCTGGGAAGTCTCATCTGGTCCACTGGATGCGACTGCACCTGCGCGATGATGCCGAGCGCATGGTATTGGTTGTTCGGAAATCCGGGACTAGTCTGCGCGCGATCGTCCGCGACATCATCGGCAAATTGCCGGTCGATCAACAGCGCGGGTTCCTTGAGACGTTCAACGCGGCCGGCGACGGAACCATGACTCCGGAAGGTCGTCGCCGCGAACTCCTTCACCATCTCGGGCAGGCTATACGTGAGGACAAGCCGATGTCAAGCGCGGACGAGCTTGAAGAAGCGCTCATCGAAGTGCTCCCCAACCTATTCCAAGACCCTTACATGCAGAAGGAGCACTTCCTTCGTGACGGCAGGGTAGCCGCGGAGATCATCGACCACATCTTCGAGCAGTCTCAAGCCAACGATCGGCCGGATCGCCGGCGGCTCTTCACCACCGATGACCTGATCCTTGGCGGGCAAGACTATTTGAACTCGACGAAACTGGCGCAGCATGCGATTCAATTGATCGAAGCGGATCCTGACAATCTGCCGTCCGCAATTTCGGTCATCAATCGCAATCTCGACAAAGCAGTTGCACGTACGCTCAGCTTCTCCGGAGATCGGGTCGAGGAGTTGATGGCGCGACTGCGGAGGCATCTCAGGTCGGAAGGTCGCGAATTGGTGATGCTGATTGAGGAGTTTGCACGTCTACAAGGTATCGACCGCGCGCTTCTGCAGGCGATCACCACGCAGGGCGACTCCGGACAGGGCGAGACAGGCCTCTGCCGGATGCGAACTGCGATCGCTGTGACACCCGGCTTTTTCGAAAGCGTTGAAGACACCGCCTACCGGCGTACCACGCACATCGTGGACATGAACCGGTCTGCCGGACACACGCACGGGATGACGCCCACTCCAGCCTCATTGGCGTCCTTCTCCGCGCGGTATTTGAATGCCGTCCGACTCGGACGAAAAAGGATTGAGCAATGGAGCGAGTCCGCGGCGCCAGGCCAAATGGCGCCGTCGCGATGTGTGCAGTGCCGCTTCGAAGTTGAGTGCCACGCGACTTTCGGCGAAGTCGATGGCTATGGCCTGTATCCGTTCACAGAACAAGCCCTCTGGATCGGAGCGGATCGTGTCGATCGGTCGCAAACGGGCAGGCTCAACCCGCGCACAGTACAGAACGACTTGCTAGTGGAGGTCTTGGATACGTTCTCCTCCTCGATCGCAGCCGGCGAGTACCCGCCCTCCCGCCTCCTCGAGAAGCTAGGTGGGGTAAAGCAGTTACCTCTGGCAGGCGAAACGGAACTAAAGCGGCAGAACCCGCACGCAGCAGGACGCTGGATGGCGCTGCTCGAACTGTATGACGGCACGGGGAAGGTCGTGAACCTGCCGGAACCGCTCCGCGACGCGTTTACGGTACCGAAGATCCCCGCCACTGGAGAGTTACCTCTGCCAGACGGGCCACGACCCATACCAACGGAACAGGTGCCTTCGCAGCCCGCCCTGAGCGCTGACGATCTCGCTATTCAAGCTTGGATCCGAGGCGGCGGCCTTGACGCTACAGTTGCCCAGAAGCTCCGAGTACTCGTCTACGCGGCCGTTCTAGACGCGATTGATTGGGACATGTTGGGCCTCTCTCGCACCTATTTCGCAGGCGCAGGAAAAGCCTTCCAGCAACGGAGCAGTATCAGTTTCGTCCGTCAGAACACCCAAGTCGCAAAGTACGCGCAGGTCCGGTTGGAGATCGACGCTGATGCCCAAACGGGCCAAGCGTTGCAAGGTTTGCTGCGTGCCTCGAAAGACGGGTTCCGCTGGCAGTTCGACGGGGCGGACCGGGCTCTGGCACGCTTTTTGGATTGCGTCGAACGTTGGACCGAGCAGGTTTCCCAACAGATTCAGCAGCTAAGTGCCCCCAGCGAAACATGGACTCAGAGCGGCGCTGCACTTCATCTGCTGAGCGTCGGTGCGGCAATCGGCGGCCGAGTGAGAGCAGACGCGACAACTGCCGACTTGATTGAGGCCGCATTCAGCAGTTGGCCAGAGGAGCCCGCTGCGGCAGCGGTTGAACTGCGGGCCGTCTACACGAAGTTGCTGCGCCGCCGAGAAGATCTGATCGAGATAGCGCGGTCTCAAGCGTCGAGCCTGAAAGGCGGGCGTGCTGGCGCAATGCTTGATCCGCGGCGGGTGCTTGGGCCGATGCGTCAGTTGCGACGCGCGAAGTGGCATCTCGGCCTCAGGCCGCCGGAAGGTGACTCCGAAACGCTCGCCAAGCTGTATCGGGAAGTTGCAGATGCGCTTCCTGAAGCAGCAGCGGCCGAGCGATTGAAGCGCCTGGAATGGCTCCAGGAGATGCTAACGGCGTTCGGGGAAGGCGCTACGCGCTCATCAATCGTGTCGGCTCTTACCAGCGCGCGGCAAGCGGCCCTGGACGCAGGAATGAATGCCCAGAACAGTGCACGGCCATTGCAGGATGCGCTGGATGCGTTCCAAGCCGTTCAGTTCGATGCGACGGTTGGCGCCGCGCGGATGCTGACCGAGCACGAAGACGCTCTCGCAGCGCTGCCCGAATACGGCCGCGGCCGAGCGAACGCCGTGGCCGCGGGTACAGCGCTCCGTCTTGCCGCAGAAAGGTTCCTCGATGCGGTTGAGCGCGACTTGCGTAATTTCGGCGACGACCAGGAAGCGCGTACTGGCGAGATAGCCAAACACCTGGCCACCCTCGACGAGGCTCTCGACTCCATAGTCGCAGACTTGGCAGCAATGGAGGCACAGCATGCTACTTGAACGCGCGTCTGGCCTCGCCGAGAAAATCGGCCATTACCAAAAGTTGAAGGCTGCTGCCAACGCCGCAGACCTTGTGCGCACCCGCGCTGAGCAAATCGGGCAGGCTGCAGCAGTTCTTGCGCAGGCTCGCGAGGCGCTACTACGGTTTTCTGCCGCAGGCGTAAAGATCGACTATTTTCCTGCGAATGCTGATGAATTGTCGGAGAAAGCGAGGACGCTCCGCGCCATTGCCACCGAAGCCCCAGCCGGTTTGGCTGATCCACCGTTCAACGTCTTGCATGAGTTCATCCTCCGACTGAGGGCTCTCGCGACCAGCGCAGACAGCGCGATTCGGGAAGGCTGGCGACGCTTCGCTGTGGAGAACTCGCCCGGCGGATCCAACGAGGTGCTGGACGCGCTCGTGAAGTTGCCGCAACTTCGCGCCGGCGTCATCCACATTCGCCAATGTCGATCGAAGATTGCGGCCCTTGCCGACGCTCCACCTGCCGATCCTGCGCGCGCAATCGGCGAGTTGAGGGAACTCGTGGCGGAGCATCGAGCGGCCTGGGCTCAGCTTACCTCCGACAATCTCCCGGATGCCGTCATCCTGTTCCTGAGGGCGTGCGGGGGAGAAGGTGCGCTGGTCACGGCTCTCACCGCAGAGGTACGCGATTGGCTCGAAACGCGGAACCTACTCGGCTCGTTGCGCATTCGGATCGGCTGACCACATGACTCTTTCTGCTGACGCGCTTCTGTTGCTCGACCGCATCGAGGCCCTCGAGATGCGCTCGCTCGCGTGGGGTTTCACGTCCGGGTCGTTAGGTGAAGACGAGGCGCTGGACCTTCTTGATGATCTCCGTGCGGAAGAGGCTTTGGAAGATCTGCTTGAAGCACGACTCGTCACAGAGCAGACGAGCCTGAGTGGTGGCCGGCGCTACCGGTCGCGTTTTGCCGAGGCTGTTCGGCTCGCTGCTGCTAATCGCCAACTCTTCGCCGACAAGCCGTGGCAGGGCGCGCCCCGCTTAGTGGCCGACTTCCGCATTGATCGACGGCGACGACGGTTTCCGCGGCGGGACCGATCGCCCACCGATGTATTGGCCTGCGGTGAAGAGATCATCGCACCTACACCTCTCCGGCGCGCGATCTGGGAGTCGCTGACCGGCAGCGGCTTTTCATTGGCGGCGTTTCAGGAGCGAGCAACTGTTCGCCTGTCGCAGCTCGCACCGGACGGTGCCACCATTGTTACTGCCGGGACGGGCAGCGGTAAGACCATCGCTTTCTACCTACCTGCGATGCTTGCCATCGGCGAGGCGATCGGCTCCGAGCACTGGGTCAAGGCGCTCGCGATTTACCCGCGGGTCGAATTGTTGAAGGATCAGTTTGCCGAGGCGTTCCGAATGGCCCGCGCAATCGACGGCACTCTCGCAGCGCATGGCAAGCGCGCGCTCAGCATAGGGGCGTTGTTCCGCGCCACGCCACGCCATGCATCGGAGCAGGAACTGAAGGAGCATGGATGGACACCCCGCGGCCGAGACTGGGCTTGTCCATGGATGCGCTGCCCGTCTTGCGCTGGCGAGATGCTTTGGCGTGGTGTGGATGTTGACAGTGCCCGAGAGCGGCTGTGCTGTGGACGGCCTGGTTGCGGCTGGCAGGCGGACGACCGACATCTCGTTCTCACCCGCCAGAGGATTCAGCAGCAGCCGCCGGACGTGCTGTTCACGACTACAGAAATCTTGAATCAGCGGCTGGCGGATCAGTGGACCCGTAGCGTTTTCGGGATCGGAGTTGGTCGGAAGCCGTTCCTCGCGCTCCTGGACGAGGTGCACACGTATGAGAGCACCAGTGGGGCTCATGCGGCACTTACCCTTCGTCGCTGGCGCCATCTGCTCGCTGCACCAGTGCACTGGGCGGGACTATCGGCAACGCTCGGAGATGCGGCTCGCTTCTTCGCCGATCTCACGGGTGCGCCCGGCGACCGCGTCGTTGAGATCGGTCCGACGTCGGACGAATTCGAAGAGTCTGGCGCTGAGTACCAACTGCTGTTGCGCGGCGATCCGGCGTCTCGTGCCTCGCTGCTATCGACCACCATTCAGACAGCCATGCTGGTCGCGCGCGTCCTCGATCCACCTAACGCTCGTCCGACCTCGGGCGCCTTTGGCCGCCGTGCGTTTCTGTTCACCGATGATCTCGACGTGACCAATCGCCTGTTCGATGATCTGCGCGACGCGGAGGCTTATACGATCTTCGGGCAACCCGAGCCAACACGCCGGCCGCTCGCTGCCCTTCGCGGCGCTGGGGCGGACGATCGGGCCCGTGACCTAGAGGGGCAGCGATGGCGAATGTGCGAAGACATCGGTCATACGCTCGATGAGCGACTGATCATCGGCCGTACTACCTCTCAGGATGCTGGCGTCACCCCGCACGCGAACATCATCGTCGCCACCGCCGCATTAGAAGTCGGCTTCAATGATCCGCAAGTGGGCGCTGTCATCCAGCATAAGGCGCCTCGCGGGATGGCCTCCTTCCTCCAGCGGAAGGGACGGGCGGGCCGGGATCGCGCCATGCGTCCGCTCACAGTAACGGTGCTGTCTGACTATGGCCGGGATCGCGCAGCTTATGAGTCCTACGAGAGACTATTCGACCCACAACTTGAGCCGCAGTATCTTCCGATCGGGAACCCTTATGTTCTTAAGATGCAGGCCACCTTTGCGTTGTTCGACTGGCTGGCGGTTGAGACGGCAGGCTATGAGAAGGCGTGGGCGTGGGACGTCCTCAGCCGGCCCATAGACCGGCCATCAACGCAAGTCTCGGCCGTAGTTCAGCGCATAAAGGCCAAGCTCGCTCGGCTCGTGCAGGGGGACGAAACGGTAATCGCAAGCCTTCGGACTCACCTGATGGGCGCTCTTCGCGTCAGCGAGGAGGCCGCCCAAGGGCTACTTTGGGAGGCGCCCCGGTCGATCCTGCTCGAAGCTGCGCCTACCCTCGTCAGGCGCCTGTTCCGTCGATGGCGGCTGGCTCTGCCCTCGGGCGACGCATCGCTGGACTTGCACGCGCCATTTCACCCGCTGCCGGACTTCGTGCCGCGCAATCTTTTCAGCGACCTCAGCTTGCCCGAGGTACGGGTTCTGGTTCCTCCCGCGACGGTGAATCACGATTGGAAAACGGAGGCAATGCCGGTCCTCCAAGCCCTTCGACAATTGGTGCCAGGTCGAGTGACGAGACGGTTCGCATTCGAGCGCGGAGGATTGTCGCACTGGGTACCCGTCGATCCGGCGCTGCCAGTGCAGGAGCGTCGAATCAGCGAGTACTCGGAGGAGCATGAGTTCGTCGGCGAATTCACTGCCACGTTCAACGACGATACCAATGACGGACCTCTACTCGTCTTTCGACCGTGGACCGTTCGGCTCGCGAAAGTCGCGCGCACCGAGGCTCTGCCGAGCAGCAATGCACAGCTGAGTTGGCGGACGGACATCGCGCCGAGAGGGGACCCGGTGAGCGTTCCGGTTGCACCTCGTTCGCCGTGGCGACCGTTCGTGTCCAGCGTCGAGTTCTACCTTCACAGATTTCGTGCGAGCGTAGCAGTCCGCCGCTTTTCGCCGACTGCGTACGCGACCGTTCGCACGCTTCGAGACGAATTCCCTGTGGCACTGCACTTCCGCAGCGACGACAACCGGCCGGCTGCAATTGGGTTCGAACTAGAGGTAGATGGATTTCGCCTGGATCTCACGCTGCCCCCCGCTGAGCAGATCACCGCCAGTCTCCTCAGTCCACAACTACTCGGCGCTTCAAGACTTGCATACCTTCGCGAGCGGTTTCGGAACGACCTTGAGTTGCCGGAGGATGTCAATACTTTCCAGCGGGATTGGCTATTCCAGATGCTCCGCGCGTTGATCGCCGCCGAAGCAGCTTCAGGGCGCGACATTGCGAGGGTCGCGGACGATCTTCTCACTGACGACCGCATCGACAACGCCTTCCTTGACGTGATGACCGAATACTTCGGGGCTATACCACTCCAGGTAGCGGGCGAAGGCGATGACCTAGACGAGGATCGGAGTGAAGAGGATGAAGATGAAGTCCAGGAAGGCGCGCCGCAAACTGCGCGCGCTGTCAGCCGGCTCCAGGAAGTACTCGCTTCCCAGGTCGCGCGTCCGCAAGTCCGCGAAAGACTGCGCGCCATCACTCAGGAGGCGCTGACGCCCGATCTTGCCGCGTTTGATCGCTGGTTCCGCAGAATGATCCTCGAGACGTTGGGCGAAGCGATGCTGCAAGCCTGTATAGCCGCGGCGCCAAGGGAGGCAGCGTTAGACAACCTTCTAGTCGATATCAGGGAAGCACCGAACGGAGGACCTGCATCCATCTGGATCACAGAGACCACGCTCGGCGGCGCAGGAGCGTTGCAGGCGTTTGCCGAGCGATTTGCCGCGGAGCCTAACTCGTTCTTCGTCGCGGTCGAAGCAGCGCTCGCGCCGACTGACTTGGAGTTAGTCGACGGCGGTCTGCGCCGGATCGTGGATCTCGCCTGCGACGATACTGTCATTCGTGATGGCGTAAACCGCCTGCGCGGGACGGAATCGCACGCGGCGTCCGCCGAGATATGGCGCGAACTCTCCCAAGCGCTGACGCAGCGCGGAGGCGTTGATCTGAGCCATGCCCTCGTGGTGGCGTTGAACAGTCGCTTGTTGCGCCCCGGGGCAGGCCCGGACCTAGACAGCCTTCTTCGGGAACTGACTGCACACTGGGACAACCTGGAGCATCGCACTGGGGTAGCAATTGGCCTGCGCGAGTTCGCCTACGCCGTCAGTCACACGGATGCATGGCGCGATCGTGTGCACACCTACCTCACCACAAATCTTCCCGGTGCGGCGGCTGCGGACGTTTCTGTATTCGCAGCAGTTTTCAGTATGCTGTGGCCGCGCGAAAACGAGGTTCGGCTAACGAGTCTCCAGTCTTACAACCCATACCGAGCAAGTCGTGCCACAGATCCAGCCGTCGTGCGGGAGTTGCTCCTGAGGCGGAACGACCGAACTGTTGACTTATCATCATCCGATTGGAAGGACGCGCTTTATGCTGCCTTCGCAGAAGATGGAGCGTGTCGGCTGAGCGCCGATGGAGCTCAAGCGCGTAAACTTCGCGCGGCGCTGGTCTTGCTGGGAGCTACGCCGGTGGATGTCGGTGTCCTACAGTTCTTCCCCGTAGTGGAACGGATAGACCATCGAGAGGGCCGCGTACTTGTCGATCTTCTGTTGCGCGAGCACGCCTAATGGCATATCCATCGCGAGACCTTCATGGACCAGCACAGGCACGTGCCGTGCGCGATCTCTTGCAAACGCTGTTCGCAGCCGAGTTGCTTAGTCCGAGCCGCAAGCTCTGGCTGTTCTTCGCCTGGATCTCAGATGTCGAAGTTCTCGACAACTCTGCTCGGCGCTTTGCCGCCCTCGAACCGAATTGGCCCGCCGCGCCGGTCAGGCTATCTCAGGTGCTAGGTGCGCTATTGGCTAGAGGTACGCATGTCAGATTGGTAATCCGCGAACACGGCCATAACGCGTACTTCGTCGCACGCCTTCAAACTCTAAAGGAGCGGTTCGGGGACCAGTTGAGGTGGGCGGTCGAGAAGGATTTCCATGCAAAAGGCCTACTCGGCGACGACTACTTTCTTAGCGGCTCAATGAACCTAACTTTGAGCGGAATCACGGTCAATGGTGAACACCTGACTCTCAGAACCGATCCGGCAGCGATCGCCGAGCAAGCCGAGCAACTAGAGCTTCAGTGGGAAGGTAGGCTGTCATGATCGCCGCCGACCTGGAGATGACACGGAGCGTCGCATCGCAAGTGCGGGCATGGTCGAAGGGCGCTACCTTTCCCACCGGGACTGAAGCGTTGTGCGATCAACTGCTCGAGACAGTTGACAACCCGAATTTCCCCGGCGCCCTCATTCCAGAGTTAAACGCGGACGGTGAACTCCACGTCCTTGCGATCGCGGCGCCTGCGGCCTGGCGCCGCCTCAGCCCCGTGCTGCGCGCCTTCGCGGGGCCGACGCTGACGTCATTCGACGGTTTTCCCTCCGGGCGGCAGGCCACGGCTGACCTTGGCGCGGCGATCGCCGCGGCGGGTCCGTGCACAACCGCGACGATCAAATTGCCGCTCGACCGGGGCGGCCGGGACATGGCCCTAAGGGCCCTCGTGCGTGCGCGCGACAGCCTCGTCGCTGCACCATCTTTGACCCGCACCGGGCCCGAGCCCACGAGCTGGCTTCTTGCTCGCTTTCAGGATTTTCTGAATGTCGGCCGCCGAGATGCGGCAGCAGCGGTTCTCGATAAGCTTCGCAACGAACTACGGCTTGATGCCCTTAACCTGAGATTTCTGCAGGTCCAGTTGCTCGCCGCGTTCAATGAATGGGACGGAATAGTCAATCTCCCGGGATTTGCAAATCTGACGCTTGCAAGGCGAACACCCGCGACCACGGCGCTGCTTCTCGAAGCTCTCTACCAAGCTCGCCTAACGCCTTACTTTGAGGCTGGCGATGAGGCAGCAGTCGATAGAATCTACACAGAAGAAGTGCGACCACTTGCAGCACCTCTTCTGAACGCTCCTCTTCCTGCTTCGCTTCGAACCGGTGGATGGCGGATCGCCGGACTCGAAGCGCTCACCTCACCCGGGCGCGAGGATCTCCACGACGCCACGGCTTCGCAGGCCGAGCAACTCGGTTGGCTTACAGCTCGCCTTGCAAAGTCCGGCAGTACCGAGAGCCACCCCCATACAGATGCGGCCGACGAAGCCCGTGATCGTCTAATTGCCACCGAAACGACAGAGAGCGTCGACGTGATGGCGGCGGCACTTGCCGCGCTTGCACGCCTCAATGAAAAGCAGCGCGCAGAACTCGCACATGCGGAACCGTTTCGATCTGCCTTACGTGGACTGGAACAAGAGGCCGGAAACACCAGCGTGCCGACCTCCTGGCCGATGTGGCTCGCCCGAACCTCGGATCCGACCTTCACGAATGCGCTCGCACTCGCGCGTTTGGGCGCCGAGGAGTGGTTGATTGCCGGCGATGCCGCCGATCCTGTTGCAGTGGCCTCATTCCTCGATGAGTTGAACAGAGCGCAGAGCGACTCCCTGGCTGCAGAGCGCACTGCGCAAGCTCTCCCCTACCTGGTTGCAGCACTACGGCGTGACCCTCTGTTTCCCAATCCAGTCTTGACGCCAGTTTACTCGAGCATGCTAACCCTGCTTGCACTGGGAAGCGCCCGAGGTGAATTGATTTTCGATTCGAGCTTGATCCTCGTCGACGCGCTGCTAACTGTCGGGATCAATGCGGCTCAATACCGGGAACTTGCAGCCGACGTCGACGAGATCGGGGGCGAAGGCTTTGGAGCGAGGATGGTCTACTGGGCGCTCGAATTAATCGAGGCATTCATGCGCTCACCCGCCCCCGACACGGCAGCGAGGGAGCAATTAGTTCACTCGATTCTGGCTCGACTAACTCCACTCCGCGCGCGGTTGAGCAGCCTTCAGCAGGCAGCGATCCAGAGTCTATCTGAAGAGTTTGGATGGACGCTCGGGCCGCCCCCAGCAACGCAGAGCGCGCAGAACGATGGACTTGCGGCGCGCATGCGGGGGAAGACGATTGCGATCTACTCGCTCACAGAGAGTGCGAGCCGGCAAGCCATGGCTGCCTTGCAAGCGATCGATAGCGACATTGACGTGCGGTGCAACGCTGATCAGGCCGGTTCTTCTCAACTCCGAGCCCTCGCGGCCAACAGCGATCTGTTCGTTGTCGTCTGGGGTGCTGCCAAGCACGCGGCGACCGACTTCATTCGGGCTCATCGCAATGGGCGGCCAATCGCATATGCTGAAGGGAAAGGAGTCTCCAGCCTTCTGCGAGCCGTGGAGGAGTACTTCAGCGCGTAACGCGCCGGACTTTCCACGCGGATTGGGAGTGGTTTTGGGGGCGGTCGATCCACCGACACGCGGACTTTCAATCAGCGGCTCTTGCCGTCCACGCCACCTTCCCTTGCGTTAGCATCCACGTTTCCAGCTTCTCGTGGTGCATCCGCAGCAAGTCAATCGGTCGACGCTTGTAGTGCTTTTCAGCAACCGCGCTCGGTTTGTGCCCTTGAATCTGAGCGACAACACCGACCGGCAACTCCAGCCATTCACTCAAGGTCGCAAACGACCGGCGCAGGCCGTGGAGAGAAACGTGAGGTAGTTCCGCGTCTCGTAGCGCCTTTGCGTGCGGCTTGCTCACACCGATCACATGCTTCTCCCTTGAGGAAGCGCTGCCGAACACGTACTTGGTTTCTCGCGGGAGGGCGTCAAGGACCGAGGCAAGGTATGGCGTCAATGGAATGGTCCGCAGCCCTTCGACCTTGTCGCGGATCGTGAGCTTCTTGCCTTTGAAGTCGACATCCGTCCACTTCAGTACTTGCCACTTCGTCCTGCGCGCACCTGTCAACAATAAGCCCTGCAGGTACGCGCTCAGCGCCGGGTTTTGAATGGCCCGCACCTGCTTGAACCAGGCGGCAAGCTGCTCCTTCTGCAATGCGTCATCTTCTTTCGTGTTTTTCGGCGGGGCCAGCTCTCTGACCAGCTTGGCCGTCGCGCAGTCTGAATGCACCGCCTTCTTGTAGACCGGATGTTCGGCACACCAATTGACGAATGTCCGGAACTTTCGAAGCGAATTGCCGGCCGCTGTCGGGCGCGAAGCACTCTCCTTCTGAAGCCACGCCGACACGACCTCGGATGTGACGTCCCGCAGCGGCAAGGCGAGCAGACTTGCGAGAGGGCCCGGTTTGGTCAGCGTCTTACCGCGTTTGGGCTTCTCTCCGCCTTCTTGGGCAGCAATCTCGTGGTCACGTCGGTGCGTCTTCCCCCACTTCGGGTGCGGCGCATTCAGGTAATCGTCCCAAGCGATACGGGCGATGACCTTTTCCGCCACCTTCTCTGCGGAAGCAGCTTGCGCCGCAGAGCGGGCTTCTGCTGCCACGACTCGCGGATCCACACCCTGGTCGACCGTGACCTTGAACCGATTCGCAGCCTCGCGTGCATCACCGATCGTCCAGACTTCGGTGGCGCCAAGGGTGATGCGAATGTCCTTGCCGTGCAGCTTCGCTTGGCAGACATAGGCTTTGGCGCCGTTTCGGGTGGCGCGCACGGCGAGACAGTGGGACTTCGTGTCCCACAGGAAAGACTGGGTCTTCCCCGGTTCGCACTGATAATCTGCGACGCGGCTTGCCGTCAGGTTGACTCGTGCCATGTAAGCCCCGGTGTAAGCGAATTACGAGTATACCGGTCCATCCAAATCAATTCGCTGGCGGACCGAATTTGACGCAAGTCCTTGATTTACCAGGGAAAGTCAATGTGGATCCATTCCGATCCACCCCCTATCCTTGGCCTCCGAAGCCGAGGGTCGTGGGTTCGATCCCCGCCAGCCGCGCCAAATCCAGTCTTCCCAGCGAGCAGGGCTCAGTCGCGCCCTTTCGCCTGATTTCGCTTTGCCCGTTGCTTGCGCCTCGGCAAACGCCACTTACGCGGCGAGCAGGTGCGCGACCCGTGCGCGCAGGATGTCCGGCTGCACCTCCGCCGGCGGCACCGGTGGACCCACGTTCAGCCCGACGCGGTTGAACACGCCGCGCCGGAAGGGCCGCACCATGGCCTCGCCTGCTTCGATGCGGCTGAAGAAGGAACCCCAGAGATTCGTCAGCGCCATCGGAATCACCGGCACCGGCTGGCGCTCGAGGATCTTCATGATGCCGCCCCTGAATTCCTGGAGCTTGCCGTCGCGGGTGATCGCGCCTTCCGGGAAGATGGCCAGCAGGTCGCCTCCACGCAACACCTGGGCGGCCGCATCCATGGCTGCTTCGTAGGCGGCCGGGTCCTCCTTCCTGGAAGCGATCGGGATCGCCTTGGCCAGTTTGAACAGCCAGCCGAGCACCGGCACCTTGAAGATGCGGTGGTCCATGACGAAGTAGATCGGCCGGCTCTCACAAGAGCGTCGGCTGCGAGACGTCGGAGCCGGGAAAGCCCGCGCCCAGACGGCCGAGGCGCGCTTGCGCCACATCAAGTGCCGCGTCTGGTTGGGGGCACGGAAACCGCAAAACCAGTGCCTTTCCGATTGACCGTTTTGCCTGGCTCATCAATCATCGCCATTGGAAGCGGCACCCCGACTGCCTCCCATTGGAGAGCGAGATGCGGACGACCAGCGAGAACACAGCCGATCGCGGGCCCTCGGCGCGGGCGGGACCGCGGCAGCCGCTCGAGCCGACCCAGGAGGACATCCTCCTGGAATTGCAGGACAAGAAGGCCATCCTCGCCGCCGCGGAACGCCTGGCAAGGCTGCGTGGCTGGTCCTACGACGTGGCATCCCGCTCCTTGCGGTGGTCCTCCGATGCGAACAGCATTTTTGCTTTCTCGCCCCAGGAGCTTCACAACCTCCCGCTGTCCCGCTTTTTCGAGCGCATACATCCGGACGACCGGCCGGCGCTTGCGGCGCTGGTCAAGGAGGTGCTGAGAGGCAAGCGGCGGACCTTCACGTTCAAGTACAGGTTCTTGGCCGAAGCCGGCAAGCACAAGGCCATCGTCGGCGACGGCGAGGCGATGGCGGGAGCCGACGGGAAGGTCCAGCGCGTCGTTGGAACCCTGATGGACGTAAGCCAGTACGAGAAGACCCCGGACGCGCAGACTCGGGACCACAGAATCAGCGCGCTCGAGGAGTCATCCAGCGTCTGGTTGTGGGAGCAGGACCAGGAGCTGCGCTTTACCAGCCTCACCCGGACGCGAGATGAAACGCTCAACGAGAAGCACGCCAGCGTCGTCGGCAAACGTCGCTGGGAAACGCCGGGGGCGGTTCCCAGCAGCGGCACCTGGGACGACCACAGGAAGACGCTCGAGCAGCGCCTTCCGTTCCACGACTTCGAATATCGTGTGCGCCTGCGCCCCGGGGACGAACGAGTCTTCTCCACGACCGGTGTGCCGGCCTATACGGCCAAGGGCCGATTCATCGGCTATCGCGGGACGACCTCGGACATCACGCCGCTGAAGGCAGCTCAGGAGAGCGCTTCGCGCGCACAGGCGTTGCTGCAGTTGGCCAGCCGCCTGGGACGGGTGGGTGCATGGGCACTCGAGCTGCCGAGCATGGAAGGCTCCTGGTCCAGCGAGCTGGTGAACCTCTATGAGTTCGAGCCGCACCAGCAGGTGAGCCCGGAACTGCTCGTCGGTCTCGTTGCAGCCGACCAGCGTGAGGCCGTCGGGAGCGCCATGCACACCTGCCACATGCATGGCACGCCGGTGGACCTCGAATTCCCCTCCCTGACGGCCAAGGGGAAGCACATCTGGCTGCGTCTGACGGCCGAGGCCGTGCGTGACAGTTCTGGCGCCATCGTCCGCATGCAAGGCGCGGCCCAGGACATCACCGACCGCAAGCGCGACGCCGAGCGCCTGCGCCTCCTCAACCAGCAGTTGACCACCACCCTGGAAAGCATCACTGACGGCTTCGTGACGGTTGATCGGGAGTTCCGGTTCACCTACGTCAATCGCGAAGCGGAGCGGCGCAGCGGCCTGTCTCGCTCCGACCTGTTGGGCAAGAGCCTGCCCGGGCGGTTTGCAGGATTCCCCGGCAGCCAGTTCCGACGGGAGTTCGACCGGGCGCTGGCGGAGGGCACCACCGGTCACGTCGAGGCGTTTTCCCCGACGTTCAGGCGCTGGCTGAGCGTTGACGTCTTTCCCTCCGAACAGGGACTGGCCCTGTTCATCCGCGACGTCACCGAGAGCAAGAAGGCGCAGCAGGAGCTCGTGCTCAGCGAGGAACGCTATCGCCTGCTGTTCGAGACAAGCGCCGACGGCATCCTCAAGGTGGCCCCTGACGGGCGGATCCGGCGATGCAATCGTGCCGCCTGCGCCATGTTCGGCCGGACGGAACCCCAGATGCAGGAGCTGTTGAGCGAGCAGCTCGTCTGGTCTGGCGATCAGCGCCTGCAGTCGATGGTCATGAACCGGCTGCAAAGTGGCGGCGCGCGCGGCGAACTGACGATGGTTCGCGCCGACGGCTCCACTTTCGAAGGCGAGGTGAACACCTCCACGTTCAAGGATGCGCTGGGGCAGACCTTCGTCAATCTCGTGGTTCGCGATGCCACGGAGCGAATTCAGCTGCGCCAGAAGCTGATTGCACTGAACGAAGACCTCGCCGAGCAGGTGCACCGGCGCACGCGCGAACTGGAGCGCGCCAACAGCGAACTGAAGGGCTTTGCGCGCTCACTGGCGCATGACCTGCGCCAGCCGATCGCGGCCGCGAAGTCCTTCGGCTTTGCCCTGGAGGTGGCGCTGGCGAAGGACGACACCGAAAGTGCGCGCGGGTACGCGGGCCAGATCGGCAGGACAACGCAGTGGATGGGGGACTACGTCGAGGCGCTGCTGTCGCTGACCAAGGTTTCTCAGGCCGTGCTCACGATCGAGGATGTGGACCTGAGCGCCCTGGCTCGCGGCCTGCTGGAAGAGCTGCAGGAGCAGCAACCTGGCCGTCGTGCGCTGGTCGAAGTGCAGCCGGGCTTGCGGGCCAGGGGCGACCGCACGCTGCTGCGCCTGCTGCTGCAGAACCTGTTGAGCAATGCGTGGAAGTTCAGCGCTCGCAAGGACCCGGCCCGGATCTCGTTCGCGGCAGCGACCTCGCCCGATGGCGATGTCGTGTACTCGGTCAGGGACAACGGCGCGGGACTGGACATGAGCCGGGCGGATCGGCTGTTCGAGACGTTCCAGCGGTTCCACAAGTCGAGCGACTATCCCGGCACCGGCATCGGCCTGGCCAACGCGCACAGGATCGTGCTGAGACACGGCGGCCGGATCTGGGCCGAATCGCGGCCCGGGCATGGTGCGAGGTTTTTCTTCACGCTGCCCGTCCGCGGCGAAGAACGCGACAAGCCAGCCGCCTGACGCGGCCAGGCGAACCAGGATGTCCTGGGTGCGCCTTCGCAAAACGCCAAGGCTGCCTCGATGAAGCTCGAATTGACTTGACGCTGCGTCCACCGGAGACTCCCCTCATGAACAGCGCCACACCGCCCGCCGCGCGGGCCGCCGAGCGGCGCGAGGCAACCGCATGATCGACCACCTGGACCACCTGGTCTTGACGACCTGCCGCGAAGCTGCGTGCGTGGACTTCTACACGCGGGTGCTCGGGATGCAGCTGGAAACGTTCGTGGGCGGCACGCCGCCCGTCGAACGCCGGGCGTTCAGGTTCGGCAACCAGAAGATCAACCTGCATGTCCAGGGCCGCGAGTTCGAACCGAAAGCCCATCTCCCCGTTCCGGGTGCGCTGGACCTGTGCTTCATCGCAAGCGTGCCGCTGGACACCGTGATCGAGCGCCTGCGCGCAAACATGTGGCCGATCGAAGAAGGCCCGGTGCTGCGCACCGGCGCCACCGGGCAGCTTCGCTCCGTCTATGTCCGCGATCCCGACTTCAACCTGGTCGAGCTCTCCGAGCTGACCTGATCGCGCCGGTCGGCCTGCCGCCGGCCGGCGGTCATGCGGCGCGGACAGCTCAGGGCGTCTCGAAGTATTCCGGGTGCTCGCGGCGGATCGCCTCCAGGAATTCCAGGGGCGAGTGGATATGCACGCGCATCGCGCGGCTGGCCGCCTTGCCGTCGCCCGCGACGATCGCGTCCACGATCACGCGGTGATGGTCGACGGCGATGCGCGGGGAGCCGACCGCCGGGATCGCGAGGTGCCGGATGCGGTTCATGCCCAGGCGGGCGAGGCGCAGCGCCGGCCAGGCGTGCGGATGGCCGGCGAGGTCCAGGATGGCGTGGTGCAACTCCTCGTCGGCCGCCAGGTGCTCGGCATAGTCGCGGCGCGCCTGGGCCCGGAGCTGGCGCTGCACGATCGCGCCGAGCGCGCGCCGCTGCGCCAGCGGCGCCTTCGCCGCCAGTTCGGCGGCGCGGCACTCGATCGCCTCGCGCACGAAGATCGCGTCGGCGATGCGGTCGCGGTGCAGCCGGGACACCAGCGTCCCGCGCTGCGGCGCCGACTCGAGCAGTCCTTCCATCACGAGCCGGCGGAACGCCTCGCGCACTGGTGCACGGCTCACCTGCAGTTGCTCCGACACCGACTGCTCCGACAGCGCCATGCCCGGCGCGAAGGTGCAGTCGAGGATCGCGGAGCGGATCGCCTCGTAGGCGCTGCGCCCGACCGCCCCGCGCCCGGCCGGTCCGGCGGCCGGCGGCGCCGCGGGCGCGGCGAGTAAGGGAATCTGCGGACGGGAGCGGGCCATGGATAGTAGGATACTAGTATCCCACAAACAGGAGCTCCCGATGCTGAAACGCGTTTTCCTGGGCGCCGCCGTCGCCACGGCCGCCTGCACGCTGCCGCTGGCCGCGCAGGCCCAGGCGGACTTCCCGACCAAGCCGCTGAAGCTGGTCTCGCCCTTCCCCGCCGGCGGCACCAGCGACGTGATGGCGCGCATGCTGGCCGATGAGCTGGGCAAGCAGCTCAAGCAGCCGGTGCTGGTGGAGAACATCGGCGGCGCCGGCGGCGTGATCGGCACCGACCGGGCGCTGAAGATGCCCGCCGACGGCTACACCCTGATCCAGACCGGCGTAGGCCAGAGCGCGGTGGCGCACGGCATCAACCCGAAGGTGCCGTACGACTCGAACAAGGACTTCATCCACCTGACCCAGGTCCACTCCGGGCCCAACGTGCTGGTGGCGCACCCTTCGGCGCCGTTCAACACCTTCCAGGAATTCATCGCCTATGGCCGCGCCAATCCGGGCAAGCTGAATTACGGCTACACGCCGGCCGCCTCCGGCCACATGGCGATGGAGCTGCTGAAGCAGACCGCCAGCACCTGCAGCGACCCGAAGAAGGAGGACTGCAAGCCGCTGTTCATGGTCGGCATCCCTTACCGCGGCGGCGGCCCGATGATGACCGACCTGCTGGGCGGCCAGATCCCGGTGATGTTCATCAACCAGGACGTCGCGCTGCAGCATATCAAGGCGGGCAAGCTCAAGGCGCTGGCCATCAGCAGCCTGCAGCGCAACCCGCTGTACCCGGACCTGCCGACGATCCACGAGTCCGGCTTTCCCGGCTTCAGCGCGCTGTCCTGGTCCGGCATTTCGGTCGCGAAGGGCACGCCGAAACCGGTCGCGGACAAGCTCGAGGCGGCGGTGGTCGCCGCGATGAACGCGCCGGCGATCCGCCAGCGCATGGAGTCGCAGGGCTTCGTGGTGCCGCAGCAAGGCTCGGCCGCCTACACCAGCTTCGTGGCCAGCGAACTCGATCGCTGGGTGCGCGTGATCAGGACCGCCGGCATCAAGGAACAGTGACACCATGACCCGCAAGACCTACGACCAATTGCGCAGCGCGCGCTGGTTCGCCCCCGACGACTTCCGCTCCTTCGGTCATCGCTCGCGCGCGATGCAGATGGGCTACGACCACGCCGACTGGCAGGGCAAGCCCGTCATCGCGCTGATCAACACCTGGAGCGACCTCAACAGCTGCCACTCGCATTTCAGGCAGCGGGCCGAGGAGGTCAAGCGCGGCATCCTGCAGGCGGGCGGGTTCCCGCTGGAGCTGCCGGCGATCT
>Ga0255338_1002653_pt1 | contig 24829 bp, 14 predicted proteins | sample MeOH1_35cm_T4_19_FD_203715 | JGI IMG/M metagenome (GOLD analysis project Ga0255338, IMG submission 203715) | Sandy soil microbial communities from University of British Columbia, Vancouver, Canada - MeOH1_35cm_T4_195 | ecosystem: Engineered > Artificial ecosystem > Sand microcosm > Unclassified ...
TTAGGCGGGTCGGAAGAGCGCCAGACTCGCGGTGTGACCGTGGATGAAGCTCTTACCTCCCACCGGCCCCAACTCGCCCATCGCGAAGAAGCCGGCCACCGGCAGCCCGGGAAGCAGTTCCCGGGTGGTGCGGATGTCATGGTGCGGCTGCTCGAACATCCGGAGTCCTCGCCCGTTGCACGAGAAGAGGAGTGCCCCCGCGGGAGCACTGGCTTCGCGCTCAGGCCGGAGGAGCTCCGTCAGGTCCTCGTGAGCGGTCGCAGCGTCTCGAACGTGGAATTGCAGGGTCTGGCCCGCGCGCACCTGGTCTCCCACCGCGATAGCGCCGGTCTGCGGGTTGGCGCCGAGGACGCCGCGGACCAGGAAGTCGCCCCGTTGAAAGCTCTCCTGGTACTCGTTGATGACGATGCCCGCGAACAGCCCGTTCTCCAGCAGCGCCTGGTCCTCGGGCGGCAAGGATCGGAGCAGCTCCTGGGTCACTTCCAGCGCGGGTCGGCGACCGAGTTCGGCCACCATCCCGTCTTCAATGCGGGTGACAATCAGGGGGGTGCCGATGGGCCGGCACCCCTGCGAGACCACCGTCTCCACCCTCAGCGCACCGCTGAAGCCGATTCCGACCGTGCCTTCCGTGTAAACCTGATCGTTCAGAATCAGCCGGTTGCCGCCGGGCGACTGCGCCGCGCTTCCCATCCCACCGAAGGTCGGTGCCTTGAGCCAGCTGTCAAAGCGCTCCAGCACCTGGTCGATCGGCGTGGTGAACGGATCGCCCAGCAGCAGCTGCGCCCGGTTCTCCGCGCCTACGCGCTGCTTCAGCTTTTCCTCGTCTTCCAGAAGTTCGGCCCATTCTCGCATACCGATGTGGAACGGGTGGAGGTTCACGCCGGGCATGGTTCCGGCCCAGAGCGCTGCACCGGGCCGGCGCTCGATCTCTACCTCACCGCCGAGAATGCCCTCGCCGGTGATCCCAATCAGCGTTCCTGGGTGGAGTGCACCGCGGACTGCTGCCGCCAGCGCTTCGACGTGCGGCACCAACGCGGCCGTTACGAACAGCACCGCCAGGTCTGGCGTCCCGGCGAGTTGCTCGCTCACACCGTCGACCAACTCGCGGACGAGGTCCTCCAGCGCCACCTGTTCCGATACCGTACTCACAAATCGCATGGGGCACCTCCATTTCGAACGGCCGATCGCACTCGGCCATTCCGGTCTGGGCAATTCTAACCGCACGCGATCTGTGAGTACCGGGAGAATTCGGGTCGGAATTGGTGCTGCCCACAAGAGGGGTCATAGCTCGTTTGCCAGCCGCCCCAGCTTCGCTATCGCGGCCTCGATCTCCGGGGACCAGGCGGCCGCATTCAAGCGGAGGTAGTTGCGGTAAGCACCCTTCGCCGAGAAGATAGGGCCCGGGGCGATGATGATCCCCTGGTCCAGGGCTTGCTGGTAAAGGCGCAGCGAGTCCGCGCTCTCCGGCAACTCCACCCACACGATGAAGCCTCCACCCGGGCGCGTAGCCCGCGTGCCGGCGGGAAAGTACTGCGCGACCGCTTGCGCCACCAGGGCTGTCTGGCGGGCGTAGATGCCGCGCATTTTACGCAGGTAGCGTTCGTAGCCGCCGCTGTTTAGGAATTCGGCAATGGTGAGCTGCGGCAGCGTCGCCGTGGCAAGGGTGCTGAAGCACTTCAGGTGCTCCACTTCCCGGAAGTAGCGGCCCGGCGCCACCCAGCCCACGCGGTAGCCGGGTGCCAGCGTTTTGGAGAACGATGAGCACAGCATCACCAATCCCTTGCGGTCGTACGCCTTGGCGACGTGGGGGCGAGGAGCCTGGTGCGCGAGGTCGCCGTAGATGTCGTCCTCGATGAGGGGGATGTTCCGGGACGCGAGCAACTCCACCAACTCCCGGCGTGCTTCGCCGGACATGCAGCTTCCGGTGGGATTGTTGAAATTGGAGATGAGGCAGGCATGCACCGGGTGCTGATCCAGCGCATATCGGAGCGCGTCCAGGCTCATCCCGGTAGTCGGATGAGTGGGCAGTTCTAGCGCACGGAGGCCCAGCGACTCGATGGCCTGCAGCACTCCATAGTACACGGGCGATTCGATGGCGACGGTGTCCCCCGGTCGGCAGGCGGCGCGGAGGCAAAGCACCATCGCCTCCTGGCAGCCGGTGGTGGTCACGATTTCGTCCGGGTGCAGCTCGCAGCCGTATTCCAACGCCCGGCGCGCGATCTGCAGGCGCAGTTCCCGGCATCCGGGGGGCGGATCGTAAGAGAGGCTGCGGCCGCCCAACTCCCGCGCGATGCTATTCTGTAAACGGTTGAGCCGCTCCCCGGGCAGCAGGTTCGGGTCCGGCACCGTGGCGCCCAACTGCACCAGCGCCGGGTTCTGCATGTCGCGCAAGACGCGCAGCGACAGCTCGCCGATGCTCACCTGAGTCGGGTCCGGGACGGGTGCGGAGGCGCCGGGCTCGGCCGGACGGTGCGTGACTCGCGTGGCGACGAAGTAACCCGATTGCGGCCGCGCCTCGATCCAACCTTCGATTTCGAGGAGCCGGTACGCTTCAAGCACGGTGGTGATACTCACCGCGTGCTGGCGGCTCTGGCTGCGAACCGACGGAATCCGCTCACCGGGTTGAAAGGTTCCCTCTTCGATGAGGCGGACCACGCGCCGCGCCACCCGCTCATACAGCTTGTCCCCGGAGGCGGCTTCTTGCGCGTAGCTCATACCGTGCAGTCTAAACCCGCACTCGGATTGCTACAACGTACAGTTCCGTCCGGACCAGGGGAGTACAGTCCGGTATCAGAGCCACTGTGCTCTCAAAAAGACCCTGCCGCTGTGTCTACCGGAGAATGCCCGGTGCCCCAGATAATGCGGTATGAACACCTTTCCTACCGCCCGCCGGACCGTGGGTCGCCCGCAATCCGTATCCACCTCCGATAACTCGCGCCTGCTGGAACTTCATGAGCTTTGGAGTCCGGAAATCTCCCGCCCCCAACTACTCACCTGCGCCCAGGGCCGCTGTTGGATCACCCGCACCGGCGACCCTACGGACTATCTCCTGGAGCCCGGGATGACCTTCACTGTGCGGCCGAGTCAGGGCGTTCTCGTCCAGGCCCTACAAACACGCACCGTCATACGCACCGGCGAGCTTCCATGAACCGCACAGAAGCCGCGGCTCCGTGCACGTAGCCTCTCTCCAGCGGGTCGATCGATGGAGCGAGGCCGCCGAAAGCAGGGGCAAGGAATCCCTCAGTACCGCCTCCGTTAGAAATTCCTTCCTGAAACTTTGAAATTCCGGTTGCACAGCGGGTTCAGCTAGGTATAATGAATTTCAGCCCGGGCCAGGTCTGGGGCGAGGTTTCCTTGTCCCCATGCCCAAGTCCCGGATTTGCCGAATCCCCTGCCGGTGTCTTACGGGACGCCTACCGGGGCGGCCCCGACCGCGAACGAACGGAATAAACTAATGACGACCCTCTGCGTCCAATCTTCCGTCCGAATGACCGTGGTGCTGGGAACCGCCCATCCCCCACTGATACCCCCCACAACCACTTGACCCCGGCGGCGGCGCTCCGAAAGTGTCGGGTGTAGCTAGCGTGTGCTTTGGGTACACTCGGCCTCTACCAACACTTTGCGCGCTGCAGGCGGTGTGCCGGACAAGCGGCCGTCCCCACGTGGCTTGACGCATGGGGGCAATGCTGCTACGATTAGGGCTTGCGCCTAATCCCACGAAAACGCTTCGCAGCCATCATCCGCATTCGAATTTGCCCGCGTCAACCCGCGGGCATGGCTGATCGTTGAAACGGATTCCAAGACGAAGCGGCGGTAATCGTTACTTTCCGATCTCGCGCTCCCCTAGGGATGCTCCGCCCCGGCCGGGCGGCATCGGACGGTGACATCGGAGACAGATAAGGAGTCGGGCCGATATGCGTGGTCCCAACCCACAGCCTGAGCTAGAGCTTCTCCCCAACCTGGTTGAGATCCAGCTGAAGTCGTTCCAGTGGTTCCTCGATCGAGGTCTGCGAGAGCTCTTCCACAACTTCTCCCCTATCGAGGACTTCACGGGTAACCTGTCCCTCGAACTGGTGGATTACTACCTCGACAAGGAGAAGTACACCGTCGAGGAATGCCGCGATCGCGACATGACATACGAGCGCCCGATCAAGGCGCGAGTCGTGCTGCGTACGCCTAGCGGCGACATGCAGGAGACTGAAGTCTACCTGGGCGACCTGCCCATCATGACGGAACGCGGGACCTTCGTGGTCAACGGCGTCGACCGCGTGGTCGTCTCCCAGCTCGCCCGCTCCCCAGGGGTCTACTTCAACGATAATATCGACTTCAGCGGCCGGATTCTTTATACCGCCACCTTAATTCCTAGCGAAGGCGCGTGGCTGGAAATCGAAACGGACGCGAGCGACGTCATCAGCGTCCGCGTAGGGCAGACGAAGAAGTTCCCGCTGACCACCCTGCTGCGCGCGCTCGGATCGTTCGAGCACGCTCGCAATTTCGGCTACGAGTTCCTGCCGAAGGACCAGGTGGCGGGGCGGACGACCGCCGCGCGCGTGGTGGACCAGGACACGGGCGAGTTGGTGGTGGCCGCCGGTGAGGAGATCACTGACGACCTTTTCGCGCGCATCCAGTCCGCGAACGTGGGTGACGTAGAAGTGATCAAGCTGCCCATTCCGGCCAGCACCACCGCGGAGATCCTGTCCCTGTTCGGCACCACCGAAGAGATCGACGAGCCGACTCGCGATCAGCTTTACGGGCGCCGCGCGACCGAGGACATCGAGGACCCGAAGACGGGCAAACTCATCGTCAAGGCCGCGCAGAAGATCAACCAGGAGAACTCCCGGAAGATCGAAGGGCTGGGCCTGCCGTCCATCACGTTGTTCAAGCCGAACAAGTACGTCGAAGTCACCGTGGACGCCGAAGGCAATATTCACGACACGGACGACGCACTGGCGGACATCTACCGGACCATTCGCCCGGGCGACCCTTCCACTTCGGAAAGCGCCAAGGGGCTTCTGTCCAGCATCTTCTACGACCTGCGCCGCTACGACCTGGCGCGCGTGGGCCGCTACAAGATGAACAAGCGGCTGGGCCTGAACCTGCCGATGGACGATCGCCCCGAACTGATCGAGAAGTTGGGACCCGCGCACAAGGCGACCCGCTCGGTAACCCAGGCGGACCTGATCGCGATCATCAAGTACATCATCGATTTCGCCGAAGGCACGCATAGCCGCGACGACATCGACCATCTGGAAAACAAGCGGGTCCGCTCCGTGGGTGAGCTCCTGCAGAACCAGATGCGGCTCGGCTTCCTGCGTATGGAGAAGGTGGCCCGCGAGCGTATGACCGCGGCCGACGCCGAGAACGTGGTGCCGCAGGTGGTCCTTTCGGTCAAGCCGATCAGCGCGAGCATCAAGAGCTTCTTTGGCAGCTCCCAGCTCTCGCAGTTCATGGACCAGACGAATCCACTGGCGGAGTTGACCCACAAGCGGCGCCTTTCCGCGCTCGGACCTGGGGGACTTTCCCGCCAGAGCGCCAAGCTGGAAGTCCGCGACGTCCACCACAGCCACTACAGCCGCGTGTGTCCGATCGAGACGCCGGAAGGTCCGAACATCGGCCTCATCGGCTCCCTCGCGATCGCCGGGCGGATCGACGAGTTCGGCTTCCTGCTGGCCCCGTACCGCAAGGTGCGCGAGGGGCAGGTTACGAACGAGATCCATTACCTGACGGCCGATGAGGAAGACCGTTTCCGCCTGGCGCCCGCCAGTTCGGCGATGGACGAAAACGAGAAGCTTACCGGACCGACCCCGAGCCGCCATCGCGGAACGTACTCCACGGTGCCGCCGACGGACATCGACTACGTGGACGTTATGCCCATGCAGATCGTGTCGCCGGCCACCGCGCTGATCCCGTTCCTCGAAAACGACGACGCAAACCGCGCGCTGATGGGCTCCAACATGCAGCGGCAGGCCGTGCCCACGCTGCGCCCCCAGAAGCCGGTCTGCGGCACGGGCGTGGAAGGCAAGGTCGCGGCGGACTCCGGCGCAGCCGTGCTCGCCCGGCGCGATGGCCGCGTAAAGTACGTAACGGCCGAGCGGATCGTCATCGAGACCCGCGAGCGGGACGAAGACGGCAAGCCCTACCGGGACGTCTATCGCCTGCTGAACATGCTCCGGTCCAACAACGCCACCTGCATCACGCAGCGCCCCATCGTCCGGAAGGGACAGCGCGTGCAGAAGGGGGTGGTGATTGCGGACGGGCCCAGCATGCAAAACGGCGAGTTGGCCCTGGGGCAGAACGTGCTCGTCGCGTTCATGGCGTGGAGCGGCTACAACTACGAAGACGCCATCATCGTTTCCGAGCGGCTGATCAAGGATGACGTCTACACCTCGATTCACATCGAGAAGTATGAGACGGAAGCCCGCGATACCAAGCTCGGTCCGGAAGAGATCACCCGGGACATCCCGAACGTCTCCGAAGACGCCCTGAAGGACCTGGACGAAGACGGAATCATCCGCATCGGCGCCGAAGTGCGCGCGGAAGACATCCTCGTCGGAAAGGTCGCCCCGAAGGGTCAGGGGGAGCTGACTCCGGAAGAGCGCCTCGTCATCGCCATCTTCGGTAAGAAAGCCGAAGAAACGCGAGACGTCTCCTTGCGCCTGCCGCACGGGGAGAAGGGCAAGATCATTGACATCAAGAAGTTCAGCCGGTTCAAGTACCAGTGCCGTGGCTGCCAGACCATCTACGACTTCAGCAAGAAGCCGGAGCGTACGGTCTGCGACAAGTACGAGTGCGGGGGCGAGTTGGAGCGAATCCAGGCGGACGAGCTCCCGGCCGGCGTGAACATGTTGGTGCGCGTCTACATCGCCCAGAAGCGTAAGCTGATGGAAGGCGACAAGATGGCGGGCCGCCACGGGAACAAGGGGGTCATCTCGAAGATCGTGCCGCAGGAGGACATGCCGTTCCTCCCGGATGGTACGCCGATCGACATCATCCTGAACCCGCTCGGCGTTCCGAGCCGCATGAACATCGGGCAGATCCTGGAGACCCACCTCGGTCTCGTCTGCAAGTTCCTCGGCGGGAGCTACGCCAACCCGATCTTCCAGGGTCGGAAAGAGGCGGACATCGTCGGCGAAATGCAGAAGATGGGGGCGCACCTCCGTAGCCACAAGCTGGCGGAGTACCTCAAGGAGCTGAAGCTAGACGGTGAGGTCAATCCCGACCAGACGCCGGAAGCCATCCTGGAAATCGCCCGGGCAGCCGTCGCTTCGCTGGACGAGGCCGACCGCTATCGCCTGGGCGCCAGCCTCGGCGTGAAGCCGGTGGAAGGCAGCGATCCGATTACGGTCGCCATCGAAGTGGGCGAGGACGAAGAGGTGGACGCCGAGGCGCCGACCGAAGAGACCCTCTGGCCCGTGGAAGTGGATGCCGTGGTAGAGCAGATCCGGACCAACGCAAACGACCGCGTCGGCTTCCTCGAGAACGAGGGGAAGATGCGCGTGCGCGACGGGCGGACCGGCGACTACTACGACATGCCGGTTACGATTGGTCTCATCTACATGCTGAAGCTGGCGCACCTCGTGGACGATAAGATCCACGCCCGGAGCACCGGTCCCTACTCGCTGGTCACGCAGCAGCCGCTGGGTGGTAAGGCGCAGTTCGGGGGACAGCGGTTCGGTGAGATGGAAGTCTGGGCGCTCGAAGCCTACGGCGCGGCGTATACGCTCCAGGAGATCCTCACGATCAAGAGCGACGACGTGCTGGGACGCGTGAAGACCTACGAGGCAATCGTAAAGGGCGACACCATCATGGCGCCCGGGATTCCCGAGAGCTTCCGCATCCTAGTGAACGAGCTGCAATCGCTCGGCCTCAAGGTCACGGTGGAAGACCGCGAGGGTCAGGGCATCGACCTGCGCGATCAGGAAGAGGACTACGGCGAAGGTGCGGAAGCCGCACGCCGCCGCCAGATCCGCCAGATCATGCACACCAGCCCGATGCCGGTAACCGCGGACGAGGAGCAGCTTTCCGCACCTGCTGCACCTGCCGTACCTGCCGCCGAGTAACAAGTTAGGGGCCGGGAGACAGGAGCCGGGAGACAGGGTCTGACCCCTGTCTCCCGACCCCTGGCCCCGCGACCAAAGGGAGCAACAATGGCTGACGTTAGCAGCTTTGAAGCGATCAGGATCGGGATCGCTTCGCCGGAAGAGATCCGCGACTGGTCTTACGGCGAAGTCAAGAAGCCCGAAACCATCAACTACCGCACCTTCAAACCGGAGCGGGACGGCCTTTTCTGCGAGCGGATCTTCGGACCGGTCAAGGACTGGGAGTGTCACTGCGGTCGCTACAAGAAGGTGAAGTTCAAGGGCATCATCTGCGACCGCTGCGGCGTCGAGGTGACCCGGAGCAAGGTCCGCCGCGAGCGGATGGGCCACATCGAGCTGGCTGCCCCCGTGTGCCACATCTGGTACTTGAAGGGCGTGCCGAGCCCGCTGGCGCTCATCCTGGACATCAGCCCGCGCCCCCTGGAAAAGGTACTCTACTTCGCCAGCTACGTGATCACTCACGTGGACCGGCGCAAGGTGAATGAGAACCTGGAAGAGGCCCGTTTTGCCGTGGAGCGTGAGATCGAGCAGATCGAGCGCGACACCAAGGACCTGATCGAAGGTCTGGACGACGAGTACGCTCGCCGCCTGGATGACGAGATCGAGCTGTTCGCCAACCCGCCGGAGCCTGAAGAGGTGGACCCGGACATGGTGGTGGACGACGAGGAAGAGGTTGAAGGCCCCCGCGAGCCCCCCACCCCGGAAGAGGTGGAAGCCGAGCGGAAGCGCCTCGCCGCCAAGTTCGAGACCGAGAAGAAGCAGGTCCGCGAGCGCGAAGAGCGCAACCTCCGCGACCGCATCCAGGAAGTGCACGACGCCGTGAAGCTGCTGGAGAGCGTGGAGAAGCGCCAGCTCATCCCGGAAGAGCAGTACCGAAGCCTGGAGAAGCTGATCGAGATCCTCGGTCGCCGGCTGGAGAAGAACACCAACGAGTGGGTCCGTGCCGGCCTGGGCGCCGCCGCCATCAAGGAACTGCTGCAGGAGGTCGACCTGGACAAGCTCGCTCGCGAGCTGCGCCAGGAGATCGCCCAGACGCAGGGCCCGCGGCGTCTGCGCGCCATCAAGCGGCTCGAGATCTGCGAGGCGTTCATCAAGAGCAAGGCCCGCCCCGACTGGATGATCATGGACGTGGTCCCGGTCATCCCGCCCGAGCTTCGACCGATGGTCCAGCTCGACGGCGGCCGCTTCGCCACGTCTGACCTCAACGACCTGTATCGCCGCATCATCAACCGGAACAACCGGTTGAAGAAGATCGTGGAGATCCGGGCCCCGGAGAGCATCGTCAACCACGAGAAGCGACTGCTGCAGGAAGCGGTGGACGCGCTGATCGACAACGGCCGGCGCACCCGCCCGGTCGTCGGCAGCAACAACCGCCCGCTGCGGTCCCTCTCGGACATGCTGAAGGGTAAGGAAGGCCGGTTCCGTAAGAACCTGCTCGGCAAGCGCGTCGACTACTCCGGCCGCTCCGTCATCGTCGTCGGTCCGCACCTCAAGCTGCACCAGTGCGGCTTGCCGCGCGAGATGGCGCTGGAGCTGTTCAAGCCGTTCGTCATGAAGATGCTGGTCGAGACCCAGGTCACGAGCAACATCAAGACGGCGAAGCGGATGATCGACCGCATGAACCCGCTCGTGTGGGACGCGCTGGAGCGCGTGATCGCCGAGCACCCGGTCATGCTGAACCGCGCTCCGACGCTGCACCGACTCGGCATCCAGGCCTTTGAGCCGGTGCTGGTGGACGGTAAGGCGATCCAGGTGCACCCGCTGGTCTGCCACGCGTTCAACGCGGACTTCGATGGCGACCAGATGGCCGTCCACGTGCCGCTCTCGGAGACGGCGCAGGCGGAAGCACGCATCCTGATGCTGTCGACGCAGAACCTGTTCTCGCCGGCGCACGGAGGCCCGATCGTCGCCCCGATCCAGGACATCGTCCTCGGAATGTACTACCTCACCGAGTCCCGCGACACGGTGAAGGGTGCCGGCACGACCTTCGCCAGCGTGGAAGACGCAATGCACGCGCACGCCGCACAGGACGTGCACTTGCTGGCGCCGATCAAGGTCCGAGTGGACTTCCAGGATGACGACGGCGAGGTCTTCTTCAAGCTGATCGAGACCACGATGGGTCGCCTGTACCTCAACGAGGTGCTGCCGCCCCGGATGCGGTACCGTCCGAATTACATCTCGAAGACGATGCTCAAGGCGGACATCTCGAGGATGATCTCGGACTGCTACCAGAAGTACGGCTCGCAGCGGACCATCGAGCTCCTGGACCAGGTGAAGAACCTCGGCTTCAAGTACTCGAGCGGCTCCGGTGTGACCGTCTCCATGACGGACATGGCGGTTCCTGCCAAGCGCCTCGACATCATCTCCACCACGGAGAAGGAAGTCGCGCGGGCGAACGGCCACTTCCGGCGCGGTCTCCTGACGGCGGAAGAGCGACGCCAGCGCGTGCTCGACCACTGGACGAAGGCGGCAAACGACGTGGGCGACGCGGTGATGGAATCCCTGAACCGCTACAACCCGCTCTACATGATGACGCACTCCGGAGCCCGCGGATCCAAGCGACAGCTGGCCCAGCTCTCCGGTATGCGCGGCCTCATGTCCGACCCGTTCGGTCGCCTCATTGAGGACCTGCCGATCAAGTCGAACTTCCACGAAGGCCTCTCGGTGCTCGAGTTCTTCGTATCCACCCACGGTGCCCGAAAAGGTCTGGCCGACACGGCGCTCCGCACCGCGGACGCCGGCTACCTGACCCGCCGCCTCGTCGACGTGGCGCAGGACGTCATTGTCCGCGACATCGACTGCGGGACGACCAACGGCATCTACGTCGGTGAGATCCGCGAAGGCCGGGAGCTCGTCGAGAAGCTGGCCGATCGTATCCGCGGTCGCTACGCGCTGGAAGAACTCGTCGACCCGGAGACGGGCGAGGTGTTCGCTCCTGCCAACGAAGAGATCTCGGATCAGGCTGCCGAGCGGATCGAGAAGGCGGGCATCAAGACCGTTGGTATCCGGTCCCCCTACACCTGCGAACTGCGGCAGGGGATCTGCGCCCGCTGCTACGGTCGCGACCTGGCCCGCGGGGGTCTGGTTGAGGTCGGCACGGCGGTCGGGATCATCGCGGCGCAGTCCATCGGCGAGCCGGGAACCCAGCTGACCATGCGCACCTTCCACACGGGCGGTGTGGCGGGCGAATACCTGACCGGGGTTGCGGAAGTTAAAAAGAAGAAGCAGGAAACCCTGCGTCTGATCCACCGCGACGTCGAAGAAGGCATCGTCGAGTTCGGCGAAGAGAGCGGCGAGCGCGAGCGCGTCAAGGCGATCCAGGCGGTTCTCAAGGTGCTGGAAGAGCAGGTCCGCGGTCTTCTCCGGGTTGTCGAGCTGTTCGAAGCTCGAAAGCCGAAGGGGCAGGCGATCATCTCCGAGGTGGACGGTATCGTGGTCGATATCGAAAGCAAGGGGATGCGGCAGGTCGTTATCCACACGGAAGAGAGCATCGAGGACACCAGCCGGATTACCGGGGAAGTCTCCGCCGAGGACATCTTCGTGCCGGAAGCGCAGACGCTCATCGTGAAGGCCGGCGACAACATCACGGACAAGCTGTTCAAGCAGATCCGGGATGCGGGCTACCTCCACGTGAAGCTCCGCCGCACCTACATGGTCCCTTACCGCGGGAACCTGGAGATCGAACAGGGCCAGGTGATCCGGGCCGGCGACCGCCTTACGGAAGGCCCGCTGGATCCGCACAAGGTCCTCGACCTGCAGGGTGTCCGCGGCGTTCAGGAGTACCTGGTCCGCGAAATCCAGGCGGTCTACAAGAACCAGGGCGTAGACATCAACGACAAGCACGTGGAGATCATCGTCCGCCAGATGCTGAAGAAGCGGAAGATCGTCCACGCGGGCGACACGATGTTCCTCCCCGGGCAGGTGGTGGACAAGTTCGAGTTCGAGGATGAGAACCAGCGCGTCATCAACGCCGGCGGCACTGCCGCGACGGCGGAGTGGATGCTGCTGGGGATCACGGAAGCGTCCCTTCAGACGGATAGCTTCCTCTCCGCGGCCTCGTTCCAGAAGACCACCCGTGTTCTTACCGAGGCGGCGGTCCGCGGCAAGCGCGACCACCTCCAGGGTTTGAAGGAGAACGTCATCATCGGCCGGCTCATCCCGGCGGGCACCGGTCTGCCCCGCTACCGCAACCTCGATGTGGCGGTGCAGAACGACAGTGGCGAGTACGAAATCGTCAAGAGCATCCCGCGCCAGTTGTCCTTCCAGGACAACAGTGGGGATCGCGGCGGAGACGATCTCAGTGCACTGGACCTGCGGGCGCTGGCCAGCCCGGAGATCCTGCCCGGCGGGCTGCTGGATCAGCCCGAAGCTCTCGCCTCGGCGGGCTTCGCGATTACGGATGCCGAAGGCAATCCGGAAGTCAGCGCGTTCGGCAGCGGTGGTGACTTCGACGAAGACGACGAGTAGTCCTCGGCTTCGGTAACGTTAGAAGGTCTGGTCTCTCGGAAGAGGGACCAGGCCTTCTTTTTGTTCGAGCCCGACAAGTAGCTAACGCCCTGGAGGGAGTGATCGGGCTGTGGGTTGATGAAGCCGAGAATGCTCGGAACGGAAGCAGCCCGTGAGAGAGCCACGCCCTCGCCGAAGGTCCTTGGGGTGTGAGATAGTTACTCCGGCATCGGTCTTGTTAGCCGCCCAATTCCCCGTTTCTGACCGGAAGGATAGTACGAATGAGCTTCGACGTTTTCAGCATGTGCAACGCCCTCTATGACATCCAGGCGGAGGTCAGCGACGAGATCCTGGCGGAACTGGAGCTGGAAAAGGGCAGCATGATGCTGCTCAGCGAGGAACAGCAGGCGGCGATCGTTCCCCGGGTTTACACGCACATCGTTCACACCGAGGCCGGTGGCTCGGGAGCTAACACCGCCTTCGGCGTGGCGCAGTTGGGCGGCACGGCATGCTACACCAGCCGGGTGGGAGACGACGAGCACGCGGATCATTACCGCGCCGGGCTCGCGGAGAGAGGGGTCAAGCCCAACCTCGGCATTGGCACCGGCGCCACCGGCGTTTCGTTGATCCTGGTGACTCCAGACGCGCAGCGCACGATGTGCACCTACCTTGGCCGCTCGCAAGAACTAACCGAGGAGGATGTGAACCTCGACGACCTCCGCGCCAGCAAGTACCTGTACGTCACGGCCTACCTCTGGGACACTGACAACCAGAAGGCGGCCGTGCTGCGGGCCATGAAGGCAGCGAACGAGGCGGGCGTGAAGGTGGCCCTCAGCCTTTCCGATCCGTTCTGCGTCCACCGGCATCGCGAGGAGTTGCTGCAGCTCATCAACAAGCACGTGGATCTGCTGTTCGGCAACTACTCGGAAGCAGAGGCGCTTACCGGTACGGATTCGCCGGAGGAAGCGCTTCGCGTGCTCTCGACGCACAGCGAGATCGCGGTCGTCACCCTGGACGAACAAGGGTCGATGATCCGGCGCGGCGAGGAAGTGGTCTCCATCCCCGTGTATCCCGTGAAGGCCGTAGACACCACTGGAGCCGGCGACATGTTCGCGGCAGGCCTGCTGTATGGGCTTACGCAGGGATACTCCCTGGAAGTAACCGGGCGGATTGCGTCCTACGCGGCGGCGCAGGTGGTCGCAAAGATGGGGCCGCGCCTGGAGACGATTGATCACGAAGCGCTGGCGCGCCTGCGTGCCGGTGCGGAGCTGAGCGAGATCTAGATCCCCGCGTGAGAATGGCAAGCCAGGGGATCTCTGCGGCCTCGGTCCGCGCTCCCGGCAGAGAGCGTAGGGTCCCCGGAAGTCAGGTTGGAGATTGATCCCCCTACACGGGGCGTGCGACTGGTTCCGTGTGGCGGCGCGTCACGAAGCATGGATCGTTAGCGCCAGACCGACCCCGAGTCTGGTAGGTCTGGCGCTAACTGAGCCATGCTCCGCGTCACTCGTCCACGCGGATTACGATCTTGATGACGTCGTTATCCTTCACACGCTTGAACGCTTCAGGTGCCTCTTCCAGGGTGACGAAGTCGGTTGCATAGGCTTCCGGCTTCACGATGCCCAAGCGGACGAAGTCCATCATCGACTTGTGCGCGGCGACCTCGTCTGGGGCGAGGCAGCCGAACCAGAAGCTCGGCGGCATGTGGCGCATGGAGAGCGGGAACTCCTGGAGGTTGTTGATCCCGTATACACCCAGCTTGCCGTCCGTTGCCAGCATGCGGCAGAGGTCGATATAAAGCGAGGCGTCCCCGGTCGCTTCGACGATGAAGTCGGCACCCTTGCCCCCGGTCAGCTCCAGCACCCGCTCGCGGAGGTTCTCTCTGGTGGTGTTGACCGTGTGGTCGGCCCCGAACTTACGAGCCAGGTCAAGCCGCTCGTCACGGCGACCGGCGGTGATGACGTTGCGCACGCCGTGCAGCTTCGCCATGTGCGTGAAGCCGAGGCCCACGCCGCCGCTGCCCATCACCAGGACCGATGCCTCCCAGCGGACACCAATATTGCGGAGCGCGCTGTAGCACTCTTTCAGGTTGATCAACACGGGAGCGACGTAGGGATCGATCTCGGCCGGAATCACCTGCTGCATCGGCCAGTTGAAGTGAACCGGCGTATCAGGGTGATCCCGCAGCAGCGCCTGGTAGTCCGTAACCACGCCGTACTCGGCAAAGCTGCCGAAGAAGCAGCCCAGGCCGCCAACTTCCGCGCGCGGGCGGAAGACGTGATCCCCCTCGTGGAACGCGGTCACCTTGCTCCCGATCTTCAGCACCTCCCCCACCCCTTCGTGGCCCAGGATGCCGGGGTAGTTCTGGCCGTCGATCCAGTCCATGGGAAAGGTGCCCGTCAGGATCTGCGTGTCCGTGCTATTGCAGATAGAAGCCGACTTGACCTTCACCAGCGCCTGGTAGTCGTTGATCTGTGGCTCCGGTACGCTCTCGACCCGAATCTCGCCCGGTTTAGGCACCACCAGTGCTCTCAATTTGCTGCTCCTTCGTTCGACGCTGAACCCCTCTCGCGTCAGCCTACGTATTCCGGCACGGCCGACGATGAGGCGGTCAACCCCATCGTTCGAACTTGAGCGCGCTGGGACCTGCAACCCCGGCGCTATTCTCCGCGGAGGCGCATGGCTTCCCATGCGCCTCCGGAGACCCGTGCGTAAGAGCGGTCAGCTCAGATAGGGCTGCAGCAGCGCTCGAAGTTGGCTCACTACTGCCGGCGGGACCTGGGTGTCGGCAGCGCACGCCAGGTCGGCGGCGGTGAACCTAACGTCGTGCCGGATCCGGTCCTTCTTGACGAGGGACTTGAGGACATCACCCAATGAGCGCTCCTGGGGGTTGATCTCTACCACTCCGGAAACGTCCGCACCTTCACGCCGCAGGATCAACCGGACCCCATCGAGCGATTTCTTCAGTCCCTGCGGAGGCCGGAAATCGAAATCGATGCCTCCGTTCGTGCTTGCGGATACGGCCAGTTTGAAGTCAGCCAGCTCGCAAAGTGCTGCGGCCACCTTATTCAACTCCGCCGGGAACCCGATCTCGATGGCGGTTGCCCCCTGGCGGTCGCTTCCACGTACGATCGCTACGTGCGCCGCAATGGCCCAATCATGCTCAGGATTCGCGCCTTCGGGAATCTGCAGCTCGAATTGCCACTCCTGATTGCTGCCGGCAGAGAGGGCTACCTGAGTAGCCAGCACAACCGTGTTGTGCTGCTGATACTTTTGCTCCCGGTCGCCATCCGAATCGACGGATTCCCAATGCTCCTGGACACTCACTTTGACTTCGGAGGCGGTCTGATCCGTCGTGCCTCCCGTAACGACGATCGTTCCTCGCACCGTGTCACCCCAGGAGAACCGGGTCCCCTCTACGCGAACACTAACTTCCGCGGCACCCACTCCAACCGCCGCTCCTACCTTCTTCAGCAAACTCACCGATACAGCCTTTCTTTTCCGTTCCTATTGAACCGAATGGGAAACTGTATCAATATACGTCATCTGCTCCTTGATGGCATGGGGTTCTCTTCGCGGTGAGCGGCAAGATAGAATCTCCTTAACCCCTCCGATTACACCACCGCCCATGATGCTGCCCCAACTCTCTCTTGAAGACGCCAGCCGCCGCGCGGACGAACTCCGCCGCGAGATCGAGAAACACAATTACGCCTATTACGTGCTCGATCAGCCCACGGTCTCCGACGCTACCTACGACGCGCAAATGCGCGAATTGCTCGCGATTGAGGCCACTTACCCGGAGTTGGTCACGGCCGACAGTCCCACGCAGCGAGTGGGTGCGGCGCCGTCGGATGCGTTCCGGTCACATCGCCACCGCGTGCTGATGCTCTCGCTAGGGAACGCGTTTTCATTCGACGAATTGCGGGAGTTCGACGCGCGGGTGAAGCGGACGCTGGGTCTCGAGGCCGAGGCTGCGGTGGAGTACGTGGCCGAGTTGAAGATCGACGGCCTGGCGGTGAGCCTCACTTATCGGGGCCGGCGGTTCGCGGTGGGGGCCACGCGCGGCGACGGCAATGCCGGCGAGGACGTTAGCCCCAACCTCCGCACGGTGCGCGGGTTACCGCTCTGGCTTCAAGACGCGGCGCCGCAGGGCGAGGTGGAAGTTCGCGGCGAGGTCTTCCTTACCCACGAGGAATTTCAGCGGATCAACGCCGAGCGCGAAGAGCGTGGGGATCCAATCTACGCGAACCCCCGGAACTCCGCAGCCGGCTCACTGCGACAACTCGACTCTTCCATCACGGCCAAGCGCCGCCTCCAGTACTTCGCGTACGCGCTGGGCTATCTGGAAGGTCCGCAGCCTGAGAGCCAGTGGGAACTACTGCAGCACTTGCGAAACTGGGGTTTCCTCACGAATCCCCACAGTCGCCTCTGCGAGAACCTGGAAGCCGTGATTGCATTCGCCGAGGAGTGGCGGGAACGCCGCCACGGCGTGAACTACGACACGGACGGGGTGGTGGTCAAGGTCAACTCCTTCGCCCTCCAACAGGAGCTAGGCTTCGTCTCCCGCAGCCCACGCTGGGCCATTGCCTATAAGTACCCCGCCGAGCAGGCGCGGACTCGCATCCGGGAGATCCGCATCCAGGTGGGACGAACGGGAGCGCTGACGCCGGTCGCCATCATGGAGCCGGTGGAGGTCGCCGGGGTGATCGTGGAGCGGGCGACGCTGCATAACGAAGACGAGATCCGCCGCAAGGACATTCGCATCGGTGACCACGTAATCATCCAGCGCGCCGGGGAGGTGATTCCGGAAGTCGTGGAAGTGATTCTGGATGCGCGAACGGGGGATGAGCAGGAGTTCCACTTCCCCACCCAGTGCCCCGTTTGCGGTGCTGACGTGGAGCGGCCGGAGGGGGAAGCGGTAAGCCGGTGCATCGGCATCGCCTGCCCGGCGCAGCTCCAGCGCTCGATCCAGCATTGGGCCTCGCGCAATGCAATGGACATCGAGGGGCTGGGCCCGGCCATCATCGAACAGCTTCTCGCGGCCGGCTTGGTGAAGGACCCGGCCGACCTCTACGGCCTGGAGAAAGATCAGCTCGCCGGCCTGGAGCGCCTGGCCGAGAAGAGTGCGCAGAATCTAGTCAATGGGATTGCAGCCAGCAAAGGCCGGTCGTTGCCGCGCTTGATCTTCGCGTTCGGGATTCGTCACGTGGGTGAAACCGTGGCTCGGTTACTGGCGGAATGCTTCCGGACTATCGGCCGCGTAGCCGATGCGAGCCTCGACGAGCTCAACGCCGTTCAGGGGGTTGGCCCGCAGATTGCCGCGAGCGTCCATCACTTCTTCCGGCAAGACGAGACCCTGGAAGTGCTACGTAAGCTGCGCGAATACGACGTACTTCCAGTGGAAGAGGCGGAGCCGGAGGCACGTTCGCAGGTGTTCGCCGGTAAGAGCTTTGTCTTTACCGGCACTCTGGAGACGATGCAACGTGGCGACGCCGAGGCGCAGGTCAGGGCGCTGGGTGCCGCGGCTACGAGCAGCGTAAGTAAGAACACGAGCTACGTAGTAGCCGGAGCTAAAGCCGGGAGCAAGTCGGACAAGGCGCGGCAGCTCGGCATTCAGATTCTTACGGAGCAGGAATACCGCGAGATGCTGGAAGCGGCACTTGACGGCGCCGAGGGTACCGCGCAGGAGTCTTCGGAGAATACGCCGTAAAGACACGGGACGTTTTCACACTCGCTGATCAAGAGGAACGGAAATCAATGTCTGACCACCGAAAGCTTCGGGTCGGAATGGTTGGGGGCGGTGGCCCGGCTAACTTTTTCGGGGGCCCGCACCGCACGGCCATCCTGATGGATAACACGGCGGAACTGACTGCGGGAGCGCTGCGCTCTTCGGCGCAGGGTTCGATCGACTCGGCGAAGGAGCTACACTTCACCCGCGGCTACGCCGACTACCAGACGCTCCTGCGCGAAGAAGCGGCGCTGCCGGCAGACCAGCGGATCGACTACCTCACCATCGTTACGCCCAACGACACGCACTACCCAGTGGCCAAGGCCTCGCTGGAAGCCGGCATCCCGGTATTGTGCGAAAAGCCGCTGACGATCACCCTCGACGAGTCGCTGGAACTGGCGCAGTTGACGAAATCAAAGGGGCTGCCCTTTATCGTCGCCTACACCTACACCGGGCTCCCGATGGTGATGCTGGCGCGGGAGTTAATCCGCAACGGTGACCTCGGTACGGTGCGCAAAGTGGAAGCCTGGTATCCGCAGGGCTGGCTGGCTGGCCGCACGGAAGACGCGGGCGTGCAGCAGGCGGCGTGGCGGGTGGACCCCAGCAAGTCCGGCGCGTCCGGCTGCGGCGGCGACATCGGCACCCATGCCTACGAGTTCGTGCGCTTCGTGGCGGGCCTCACCGCGGTGCAGGTGCAGTCCCGGCTGCATACGTTCGTGAAGGGCCGCCGGCTGGACGATGACTTCACCGTCCTCGCACGCCTCAACAACGACGCCATCGCCACGATCAGCGCCTCGCAGATCACCATCGGGGCGCAGAACGACAACGGCTTCCGCATCAGCGGCGACAAGGGCACCATCGAGTGGTCGATCACCGATCACAACACGCTGAAAGTGTTCAAGGGCGGGCAGCCGATCTTGATCTACCGCACGGGTGCCGAATACGATTACATTCCGGCGAGCATTAAACCATACCTCCGGCTGCCCAGCGGCCACCCGGAAGGCTTCCATGAAGCGCTCGCCAACCTCCACAAGACCATTCAGCTCCAGATCCGCCGCAGCCGCGGCGAGAGCGTGGCCGAGCCGTTCCATCACCCGGACGTGGTAGACGGCGCTGCCGGTATGGCTTTCATCGAAGCCGCCGTCCAGAGCAGCGGCAACGACGGCGCCTGGACGGACGTGCGCTCGGTAGATTAGCCCGCTGGGATTGAACTACCCATTGCGCCAAGTGGAGAACTCTCTCCTTTCTCCACTTGGCGTCCTATCGGTTCAATCACGGAGACAGTGGATGCGATACGTGCGATCCCGGTAGAGGTCGGCCCAGAACGTGGTAAATGGTCCCCCGAAGCGGGAGAGGGCGGCGTTGCCAAAGCGGAGGCGCAGCTCGATCTCCGTGCGTTCAAGAATCCGCTCGCTGTGCAGGTCGCCGAAGTGTGGGAGGAGCACGTCGAGGGTCCCGCCGGACTCTAGGACCCGGTGCACCTCGGAGACGAGTAACTCCAGCGTCTCCAGATAGAGGTGCAGCACGAAGCCGCAGTGTACGTGGGCAAACGAGCGGTCTCGAAACGGCAGGTAGGCGCGCTCCCGGCCGGCCTCAACCGATCCCTGCGGTCTCACCTCGGCTCCGACCCGCAGGATGCTTTCCGGTAACGGCGCCAGGCGTCCCGAGGCGATCATCCCGCTCATGACCAGCGGGTCCAACGCCACCCGGCGCACGCCAGGCGTCGCCGGGCTGGCGACCCAATGTTCAGCGTCCATTCCCGCCCCGAGGTCGAGCCAGAATTCCGCCATTACGGGATTTCCTCGTTGATGCAAAAACGCCGGACTTCCTGGAGAAGCCCGGCGCATGCGATTCCGGCATTCTTACCGGGTTACCCCAGTCTCACCGCTACTCCGAGCGCTTTGGGACTTCGCAGGAAACGAAGGTAAAGGAATAGATCCCGGCGCCGGGCTCCACGGTAGCCAGTTTTAGGGTGCGCTGCGCAAACGCGGCGTTCTTCACGATGTTGTACATCCGGGGCTGGTCCACCAGGAGGTAGCTCCGGCCCTTCTCGTCGTAGCGGAGGTCGTCGCCCTTATCCTTCTTGGCTACCGGCTTCCCATCGTGGAGAATCCAGATCTTTACCGGCTTGCCCTGCTCGGGGCGGATAACGGAGTTTACCTCCAGCGCGTGGTACTTGATCCCGATGTAGTCTTTTGGGCTGGCGCTGACGCGGGTGCTGATGAGGGCCTCGTTCGTGTTCTTCCACTGGCCGTGCGCGTAGATCAGGCCGTCTTCCCACTTACCCGGGTCTTTGTAGTCCACGGTCTTACCGAGGCGATACCCCTCTTTGTTCGCGAGAGTTCCGGCGTGGCTCCCACGCTCCGTGCCCAGATAGAGTTCGGGCGTCACCGGATAGCACACCGCGCCCTGGGTATCGGATCCTCGGACGGCCTTGGTAATGGGCGGCAGTTCTACGTTCGGGTTGGCCTGCTTCAACAGCGCCTGGATCTTCTCTTCCGTGACCGCATAGCCACCTTCCCCGAAGTGGAAGTAGCGGACGAAGCCCTGATGATCGATCAGGTACTTGGCCGGCCAGTAGCGGTTCCCGTACGTCTGCCAGACCAGATAATCGCTATCTACCACAAGCGGCCAGGTGAGCCCAAACTGCTTGGCGGCCTTCGCCACGTTCGGCTCTTCCTTGGCAAAGTGGAACTCCGGGGTGTGCACCCCGATGATGACCAGCCCCTTGTCCTTGTACTTCTCTTGCCACGCCTTCAGATACGGAAAAGTGCGGATGCAGTTAACACACGTGTATTCCCAGAAATCCACCAACACCACTTTACCCCGCAGCCCTTCCAGCTTGAGCGGAGGGGACTGCAGCCATTTCAAGCCGCCCGGGAACTCGGGCGCTTCCACTTTGAGGCCGTCCGGCTGGGGCTCCTGGGCGCGCGCGGCGGACGCGACGCCAAAAATCAATCCCACGGCAACCGCCGCATACGCTGCCAGGCGGTAGATCGGTGCTCGAAGCATCAGCATTCCGTGTCGAGGTCCCCGCAGCAGGTACTGCGCGGGACAGGGGAGGTGGAGGGTGGCGAAGCCCGGCGGCCTCACCAGTTATTTGGCCGCGAAAGCTCGGTGCCGGCAGGGTAGCGCCGGTAAGCCATCGCGATAAGTTGTGTTTGATTGTAATTATAACACGTGCGTTTTCCGCGCCGCAACGCGCCGGAGGCAGCGAACGAGCGACTGCCTAATGCGAAAATTTTGCCATGAAGTCAACTTGTTCGCAGGAACCAGCAAAGTCCCTAGCGAAACAGGTCTTCAACTCACGGCGATGTTTGCACCGCGGCGCTCACCGCGCCCAGGAGGTCCCATGCGCAGGAGAAAGGGCTTCACGCTTATCGAGTTACTTGTAGTGATAGCGATCATTGCTATCCTCGCAGCGATTCTCTTCCCCGTATTTGCCCAGGCCCGCGAGGCGGCTCGCAAAGCGAGTTGCCAGAGCAATCTCAAGCAGATCGCCACCGCGGTAATGATGTACTGTCAGGACTTTGACGAGATCACGCCGCACACGGCGCCCGATTACAACGCCTGGGCGACCAAACCCAATATCCCCGGTTCACCCGGCTGCCCGACGACCCGGTGGCTTCTGTGGCAGCACCTGCTCTATCCCTACACCAAGAACACCGGCATCCTTACCTGCCCCAGCTCGGACTACAAGTACCCCACTCCGGCCACCTGTGCCGGCGGCGCCTGGTATCACCCCTTTGGCGGCTATGGCGGGAACACCTGGGTGTTCAACCAGAACATGTCCATCTTCGAGAAGCCGGCGGATACGATCCTGGTGCTGGACAATGGGAGCCTGACTGCAAAAACGGTGGACGGGTGGCCGGTGGCGCCCAATCACTACTACCTGGCCTGGTGGGGCAACGCGTTTGGCAACAACGCCACGACGGTGCATGAGCGCCACAGCGGGGTCGCCAACGTCGCGTTTATGGACGGGCACGTGAAAGCCATGAAAGGCTCCTACCTGCGGGAGCCCTTGACCGGAAGTACATACACGTGGACGGCCAACCTGGGTCATCCCCTGTGGCGGATCACGAACAAGCCCTGATCGGAGAGTGCCAATGTCTGGTGATATCCAAGTGAAATTGCCGGTTGCCGCGCTGGTCCTGGCGGCACTGGTTGTCTCAGTGCTGTTGAACGTCTGGAGCCTTTCGCGAGGGCCGCAGTTCCTTACTGTCAGCGTGCCCAGTGCCTCCGGAATTAGCGCGACGCTGCCCAATGGGGAGCGCAACCCACTCACCCACGTCCCAAGCGGCCCGCGAGACGCCGTGGGAATGCCGGACGCCACCGGCGGAGCGGGCCGCTAGTTCGCGCAAAGGGAGAACCTACCGCAACAGCGCTTAGGGGCGTTGCGGTAGGTTCGGAGGTCCCGGGCGGAAGCGCTACCAAACGCTGCCGCCCCATTCGTCTTGCCCCTCGGGCGGAAGCTGCCTTACCCCCGGCGCCTCAATGATGGTGCTCGCCGGAGCGCAGCCGGCCAACGTCGGCTGTGGTACCAATCCGTACCGGTCCGAAGTCCTGCCGGGTACGGTCGTGTTGCCAGCGAAGATAAAGGCGAACACTGGCACTCACCCCGGGAGATGGAGACGCCTCCTGCCCCGAGGCCGCGGCCGCCAGCACGGCATCGAGATCCGCCAGCACCGAACTTCGCGCCGCGGTCGCTGTCTTTTGGTGCAAATAGAGCAGTGACGCAGTTAGGTCCAGGAGCCGCTCGCGGGTGTAGTACGCGCGAATGTCATGAGTGATCGGGACACTGCGGTTATCGATAACCAGTCCGCGCCGGGCGATCAACTCCGAGAGCTGCGCGCGGTCCATCTCGAGGCCCACGTTGCCCACGGCGTCACGGCGACCCGCGGACCGGCGCAATTCCAACGCGGCGTCGGCCGAGTTCTTGCGCGGCACGGTAATCCACCAGACGGCGGCACGCGGCAGCGCCTCGGGAACTCCGTGCTCTTCCTGCGGGGAGAATACGTCCTGATCCAGATCGGCTCCCGCCAATACCGCCATCTGGATGCGCAGCACCCGAGTGGGCTGCTCGATGGGGGTCAACAGTGGCGGCGGAAGAACGGGACCCGGTGCAAGCGCCCGGATGAGCAATTCGCTGCCCATACTGTGGGCGAACACGTGAAGCGGCACGCTGGCAAAGTCGTCTTGCAGTCTGAACAGAAGCGCGCGCAGCCCCGTTCGCCCCGCGATGGCAGCCAGCCTGGACTTGTCCAGGTACGGGTTCGTCAGCGCGTTGGGGAAGCCGGTGCCGGAGATGAACCGATACCCAAGCATTTGCGGCAGCCAGTGGAGCAGCGGACCCGGATGAGACGGCCAGTGAACACCGATGACCACAGGGTGCCAGTTTTCCTTTTCACCGGCGGCCACGAGGTCGCGCGCAATCTGGCGGTACTGGCGGCGTCCCAGGGTCTGGCTCGTGTTGTAGCCGTGCACCAGAACGACCAACTGCGCGCCGGGTGCGGCCACTTCCGGCGCGATCATGGCGGAGAGGCGGTTGAGCGCCTCCTTCGAGATGCTCCCGGTCTCGTCCAAATTGACCGGGTAATAGACTGGAGCTTTGCGTGCGGGCGCGGGCGCAGGTTCAGCACGCGCCGGAGTGGCTACCCAAAAAGCGGCCATCATTGCCAGCAATACCAGGGCTCGAACCGGTAGCCAACTACCGGCGTCTACGGCCTGTGGCAGCCGGATCCCGTTTGCAGTCGGATTCATACGACGCGTGGCCTGAATCATGCGCGCGGGCACTCTCCCTCCGAGCCACCGCCGCGGCTCCGCGATACTCCGTGCAGTCCGCAACCGGCGCCGGAAACCCGCTACAAGTGTCGCAAGACGGATCGCCCCGCGCCACCCGCGGGATATTCGACGCGTCACGTTGGCTGCGCCAGGGTCGCGGTGCGGTTGCGCTGTGCGGCTGTCAATAATGATCGTTTTTACGTAATCATGATGGAGACGCAGGATTACGCCACCGGAGGCGCCGCCCGAAGCGGGTCTCGCCCACTCCATTCTAGTCGTGAGGTGCTGAGGATATCTGACAATCGCGTTCATTTCTCGCCAAAATGAACGTAGAGGCAACGCCCGTATGAAGAGTAGTGGAACCACGTCGAGGAGTCTGGCATGCACCCCGGGTGCATGGCTCTGCCTCGCTTTCGCACTTCTCGGCCTCTCCGCCGCATGGCCGGCTGCGTTGCGAGCCGCGGGCTCCCCGCCCCGAGACCCTGAAGCGCAGTGGGAGATCAAGGCACGGCACCTTTGCTCCATGCCTCGTTTCATCGACTGGCCGGAAGAGACTCTCCCCACCCCGGACTCCCCGATCATCATTGGCGTGATGGGCTCGGACCGCTTCCTCGAGGCCGTTCAGCGGGAAGCCGAGGGGAAAATGATCAAGGGGCATCCTCTCCAGGTGCGTCGACCACGCGGCCGGGAGTTCCAGAGCTGTCACGTACTGTTCGTGAGCGATCTCGCGTGGAAGCGTGGTCGCGGATTGATCGAATTGCTCAAGCACCGTCCCATT
>Ga0255338_1002654_pt1 | contig 24821 bp, 24 predicted proteins | sample MeOH1_35cm_T4_19_FD_203715 | JGI IMG/M metagenome (GOLD analysis project Ga0255338, IMG submission 203715) | Sandy soil microbial communities from University of British Columbia, Vancouver, Canada - MeOH1_35cm_T4_195 | ecosystem: Engineered > Artificial ecosystem > Sand microcosm > Unclassified ...
GCCGCGTGGACTACCTCCGCGGCCTCAAGGAGAACGTCATCCTGGGCCGGCTCATCCCCGCCGGCACCGGCATGGTCCACTACCGCAACCTGGAGATCGAGGAGGGCGAGTACCCCGAGCCCACCCCGAACGAGTTCCAGGGCGGCGAGGACTTCGACGACGAATACGCCCGCATGGCCCAGCACGTCGAAGAGCTCCAGGGCATGACCGAGATCGACGGCGAAGACCTGTAGCCGGAGACATCACAGCACCACAAGGGCGGGAGCGATCCCGCCCTTTTTTGTGCCTACCAGCACTGTGGCAGCGGGGCAGTCTCTGCCCGGACTCTGATAATCTAGGACCTTATGCCCACCCCGATTGAAGCTCCGGTCCTGGACCTCAAAGCCAGCCTGAAGAAGCCCCTCCAGTGGGCCGTCGCGGCGGGTCTCCTCACGGCCGTCGTCACGCTCTTCATGCCGAACTACTACCGCTCCGAGGCCCGGCTCCTGCCGGTGGAATCCAAGGGTCTGGGCGGCAGCCTCGGCGGCCTCGCCACCGCTGCCGCCGCCTTCGGTGTCGCCGTTCCGGGTGGCGAGGGCAACGATGCCAACTTCGTCGACGTCCTGAACAGCCGCTGGCTGCGCGAGCAACTCCTCAACACTGAATTCCAGTACCACGCCCGCTCCTGGCGTTTCGGTGCCGAGCACCTCGTGAAAGGCACCCTCTCTGACTACCTTGAAGCCAAGAATCTGGATCGGGCGGTTCAGGAGCTCAGCAGCGTCCTTTCTGTTTCCCGGGACCTCAAGTCGAAGGTCATCTTCATCGGGGCCGAAACCAGATCGCCGGATCTCTCCCAACTGGTCGTGCGACGCGCCGGCAAACTCCTCGAAGTCTTCCTCCAGGAGAAGGGCCACACCCGTGGAGGCGCCAAGGTCGTCTTCGCCGAGGCCCGTCTGGCGGAGGCACGCCGGGAGATGGATGAAGCCGAGGAGGCTCTCCTCCGATTTCTTGAAGGCAACCGGAACTACCTGAACAGTGCTGACCCGGCCGTCCGGCTGAAGGGAACTCGCCTCGAAGGTGAGCTTCGTCTTCGCCAACAACTCGTCACCACCCTGGCCCTCAACCGTGAGCAGGCTCTCCTCGAAGAGAAGAACGACATTCCCATTCTCAACGTATTGGACCAAGGGAATCTGCCCATCGAGAAGAATCGCCCGGCGCGAAGCCAATTGGTGGTGGCTCTGGCGTTTCTGGTGGGCCTCGGGAGCTGGGGATTCGAAAACCGTAGGTGGATCAAGGAACGCCTGTCCGAACGATCGGTCGGCAGTCAGGGAGAACGAGCGTGAGAACCATTGCCCTAGTCGGCTGCGGACGGATTTCGAGACGCCATGTGCAGGTGTTGACCCAGATACCCGAATTGCGGCTCGTCGCGGTGTGCGACCTGGTGGAGGCCCGTGCCCGCGAGACGGCGGAACCTCTGGGGATCCCCCACTACACGGACGCCCTGGAAATGGTGAAACGGGAAAAGCCGGATGTCGTCAGCATCCTGACCGATTCCGGTTCCCACCCTGATGTGGGCCGCTTGCTGGCCCCCCATGTGCCAGTGGTCGTGGTGGAGAAACCCATGGCGCTCACATTGGAGGACGCCGACCGGCTGATCGAAACCTGTGAAACGCATGGAACCCGTCTGTTCGTGGTGAAGCAGAACCGGTTCAATCCGGCCATTCAGCAGCTGCGCAGGGCCGTCGACCAGGGACGGTTCGGCAAGATGGTCCTCGGCACTGTTCGCATTCGTTGGTCGAGGGGGCAGGACTATTACGATCAGGCCGCTTGGCGGGGGACCTGGAAGCTGGATGGCGGCGTCTTCACCAACCAGGCGAGTCACCACATCGATCTGCTCCAGTGGCTCCTGGGCCCCGTGGAGTCGGTAAAATCCTACATCTCCACCCGCCTAGTGGACATTGAGGCGGAAGACACCGGTGTGGCCGTCCTCAAGTTCACGAGCGGGGCCTTGGGTGTGGTGGAAGCCACGACCGCCACGCGCCCCAAGGATCTCGAAGGCAGCATTTCCGTCCTGGGGGAAAAGGGCTCTGTAGTGGTGGGCGGATTCAGCGTCAATCGGATGGTGACCTGGAATTTTACAGAACCCTCTCCCGAGGACGACGAGGCCCAGAAGTCCATCACGGATCCTCCGAACGTCTATGGTTTCGGCCACAAGCCCTTCTACGAGGACATGCTGACCTGCCTCGAATCCGGGAAGCGGTCCATGTTGGACGGGCTGGAAGGTCGCAAGTCACTGGAAATCATCAATGCGCTGTACGAATCGGCTTTCACGGGCAAGGAGGTCCACCTCCACTACGTGCCCCAGAGTGTGCCGCTCGGACGCGGGTGAACCATGGAGAACACCGTCATGCCAACCCGGGAACTCGTCCAGGGCATCCTGGAGAAGATTGAATCGGTCACGGCCAAGGTGGGGGTGATCGGGCTGGGCTATGTGGGGCTGCCCTTTGCGGTGGAGAAGGGCAAGGTTGGGTTCCGGGTGCTGGGATTTGATCGCAGCGCCCATCGTGTGGACCTGGTGAACCAGGGGAAGAACTTCATCGGGGATGTGGACGACGAGGAATTGCGTAGCTTGGTGGCAGACGGATTCATCACTGCTACCACCGACATGGACCGTCTCGGCGACATGGACGTGCTGATCATTGCCGTGCCGACGCCTCTCACCAAGAACCTGAATCCAGATCTGCAGTACATCGAGGCGGTCACGCGGGACATCGCGAAGCGCCTTCGGCCGGGCCAGCTCATCAGCCTGGAGAGCACAACCTATCCGGGGACCACCGACGAGGTGATGAAGCCGATCCTGGAACAGTCGGGGCTCAAGGTCGGTGTGGACTTCTTCCTGGCCCACAGCCCCGAGCGGGTGGATCCGGGAAACCGGCGCTACACCACCAAGAACACCAACAAGGTGGTGGGGGCTTCGGACCCCGCGAGCCGGGAGGTGGCGGTGGCCCTGTATCGGAAGACCATCCTGAACGTCGTGCCGGTGAGCAGCGCCGCGGCGGCGGAAATGACCAAGGTGTTTGAAAACACCTTCCGCGCGGTGAACATCGCGCTGGTCAACGAGTTGACCCTACTCTGCGACCGCATGGGGCTGAACGTCTGGGAGGTGTTGGACGCGGCTTTCACCAAGCCCTTCGGCATCATGCCCTTCTATCCAGGACCCGGTGTGGGAGGGCATTGCATTCCCCTGGATCCCCACTACCTGGAATGGAAGGCCCGGGAATTCAACTTCAACACCCGGTTCATCGCCCTGGCCGGAGAGATCAACCGACGGATGCCCGAGTTCGTCGCTGACAAGACCATGCGGCTGCTCAGCGACCAGGGCAAGGGGCTCCGCGGTTCCAAGGTGTTCGTCCTGGGCGTGGCCTATAAGAAGGACATCGACGACCCCCGGGAGAGCCCCAGCACCGAGGTGCTGCATCTGCTGGCCCAGCGGGGGGCCGTGATCACCTACCACGATCCCCACATCCCCCACTTCACGGAGCACGGTCACGATCTTTGGAGCGTTCCCCTCACGGCGGAGGCCCTGAATCGAGCCGACCTGGTGCTGATCCTCACCGATCACACGGTGGTGGACTACGCTCTGGTCGCGAAGGAATCCGTCCAGATCCTGGATACGCGGAACGCCCTGAAGCGGGTGGACGGCCCCAAACCAAACGTCGTGCTGCTCTAGAGGATTCGCCCATGGAGAAACCCGCCTACACACATCCCACCGCCGTGGTGGACGAGGGCGCCCAGCTGGGCGAGGGCACCAAGGTCTGGCACTTCTGCCACATCTACCCCAAGGCCGTCATCGGCAGGCACTCGATCCTGGGGCAGAACGTCATGGTGGCCAACGGCGTCACTATCGGCGACTACTGCAAGATCCAAAACAATGTGAGCCTCTACGAGGGTGTCATCCTCGAGGACTACGTGTTCTGCGGGCCCAGTATGGTGTTCACCAACGTGACCACGCCCCGCTGCCTCTTCCCCAGAAACACCAGTGAGGACTATAAGGAGACCCGCGTCAAGCGCGGCGCATCCATCGGGGCCAATGCCACCATCGTGTGCGGCGTGACCCTCCACGAATGTGCCTTCGTGGCGGCCGGGGCCGTGGTGACAAAGGATGTGCCGCCCTACGCAATGGTGGCAGGGGTCCCCGCCCGAATCATCGGGTACATGTGCGAGCGGGGAGAGCGCCTGGCTTTCGATGGCCACGGCGAGGCGGCGACCAGTTACGGCCAGAAGTACCGCAAAGACCCCCGGGGTCTCGTGAGCAAGGTGGATTGATGAGCATCCAGACCCAGATACCCATCCTCGACCTGAAGCCCCAGATCGAGGCCCTCTGGCCGGACCTTCAGGCCGCCTTCGAACGCGTGATGAAGTCCGGTCATTTCATCGTGGGGCCGGAGGTGAGGGCTTTCGAGGAAGAGGCAGCCACCTACCTGGGCGTGAAGCATGCCATCGGCCTGAATTCCGGTACGGACGCCCTGTACATCGCCCTTCGGGCCCTGGGCATCGGCCCCGGGGACGAGGTCATCACCACCCCTTTCACCTTCTTCGCCACAGCCGAAGCCATCAGCCACGTCGGCGCCACGCCCGTCTTTGTGGACATCGAAGAGGCCTCCTTCAACATCAACGCCGATCTCATCGAGCCGGCCATCACGCCCCGCACCAAGGCCATCATCCCCGTGCACCTCTTCGGGCGTCCCTGCAATATGGACCGCATCCAGGCCATTGCGGCCAAGCACGGAGTGAAGGTGGTGGAAGATTGCGCCCAGAGTTTCGGCGCGACCTGGAAGGGGCGGCAGACGGGCTCCATGGGCGTCTTTGGCTGCTACAGCTTCTTTCCCACCAAGAACCTGAGTGCCTTCGGAGACGGCGGCATGCTTGCCACCAACGACGATGACCTGGCGGCCACCGCCCGGATGCTCAGAGTCCACGGGAGCCGGAAGAAGTACTTCAACGAAACGGTCGGGTACAACTCCCGCCTCGACGAGCTGCACGCGGCCATGCTTCGGGTGAAGCTTCCTCGCATCGACGCATGGAATGAGGGGCGGATCCGCGTGGCCGGTCACTACCGGACGCTGCTGGGCGGGATCAAGGGCCTGGTCACGCCGGAGGTGGTTCCGGGGCATGTGTTCCACCAGTACACGATCCGGGTCCAAGGGCAGGATCGCGACGCACTCCAGGCCCGGCTTGCGGGACAGGGGATCGGGACGATGGTCTACTACCCGATCCCCTGCCATCGGCTGAAGCTCTACCAGGAAAGTCATGCCACCGCCTCGTGCCCGGTGGCGGAGACTGCCTCGCAGCAAGTCCTCAGCCTTCCAGTCTGGCCCGAGTTGGATCCAAGCATCCAGAGCGCAGTGGCAGCTGCAATTGGACAATCAGTCGTTTGAGCACGGACGGGCGTCAACTTTGAATCCAACCAACCCCATAACCCGCCTGAAGGCATGGCGGGACCAGAATCCCTTTGTGAAGGGGGTTGTGGAGATCGCCGGTGGGACCTGGATGGGGCACGCCGTCACCCTGCTGGGGGCGCCGATCCTGAGCCGGATCTACGGTCCTGAATCCTTTGGGCGGTTCCAGATCTATTTGTCCTTCCTGATGGTGTTGAGCGTCATCCTGGCGTTGAGATACGAGATGGCGATCCTGCTGCCCGAGGATGATGAGGGTGGGTTCAGGCTCGTGGTACTCGGATTGATGGTGTCGACGATTGCGGGGATCGGGTGCCTGGCCCTGATGGCCTCCCTTTTCGCGCTGAAGGGATGGCCATCCATCCTCCAGCCTCTGGGATGGGGCGCGTTCCTGATCCCGGTCGGGGCTATGCTGGCGAGCATCTACCAGGTGTTGACCTTCTGGGCCATCCGGAAGTCGTCGTTTCGTTCTGTGAGCCTCTCCAAGTTGTGCCAGGCATCAAGCCAAGTCGGTGGACAGGTCGTAGGCGGGTTCACCTCCATTCCTGGCCATGCCGGGCTGATGTTGGGGGACTGCATTGGACGGATCGGCGCCCTTGTCCCCCTGTTGAGGGAATTCAATCGGGACCTCGACCGGTTTACAGGGCGCTGGAGCCTCGCATCGGTGCTGCAGGTGGCGCGTCGATATCGGCGTTTTCCCCTGATCTCCGCCTGGGGGGCGCTGATCAATTCCCTTGGTCTGACCGTCCCCTCGATCATGTTGCTGCACCAACTCGGCGCTGACGTGCTTGGGTGGTACGCCCTGGCAGACCGGGTGGTCGGGCTCCCTTCCGTTCTTCTAGGCCAGTCGGTGTCGCAAGTATTCATGGGTGAGGCCGGACGCCTGAGCACCGGGGACCCACGCCGGATGCTGGCGCTTTACCGGGGGCTGCTGAAAAAGCTGATGCTCATCGGGCTCGTCCCTGCGGCGGTCCTGCTGATCGGGGGGCCATGGGTGTTCCGGTTCGTCTTCGGGCCACACTGGGGGCCGGCGGGCCAGATGGCGCGGATCCTCGCGCTCAACCACTACCTGGCTTTCATCGCTTGGCCCCTGATTCCGACCCTCACCGTGTTGGAGAGGCAGGACCTCCAGACGGCCTGGGATGTGGGGCGGTTGGCGTTCATCGTGGCAGCCCTGGCGGCATCGCAAGCGATGGGTCTGGGAATGCCGGGGACAATCGGGATGCTCAGCACCGCAGGAGCCCTCTCCTACCTCACCCATGTGTTCATCACCCACCAGCTGCTGACCCTCCGGGCGGCCAACTATGAGAAAGTCTAGATCTTTCCTGAGAGGCTGGAATGATCCTCTGGCTGTGGTCGACCACGTTCACCCCTGCCAGGGTTGATGTCCTCCTCTGCCTTCTGGATCCCGGGGCCCATCCATGTTGAACGCGATCGAGTACCTGTTTGCCAAGGCCATCAAAAAGCTGCACCTTCGGGCCATCAAGGGTTCGCACATCCATCCTTCTTCGAAGGTCTGTGCAGGCACTCAGATGGTCGATTCCCGGATGGGAAAGCACTCCGACATCGGTTACGACTGCCTGATCGTCAAGACCAACATTGGAAGCTTCGTATCCATGGGCTCGAACTGCAGGATCGGAGGTGCGAGCCATACGATGGACTGGGTATCAACCTCGCCGGTCTTCTGCGGAAACAAGGATCACCTCCCCCAGAAGTTTTCGAAACACGCCTTCGATGCCTTCGTCCAGACGAACATCGGGAATGATGTATGGATTGCCGATGGCGTGCTGGTGCGGGCTGGTGTGACCGTCGGCGACGGAGCCGTCCTGGGTCTGGGGAGTGTCGTCACCAAGGATGTGCCACCATACGAGATATGGGGAGGGAACCCCGCCCGCCTCATCCGCAAGCGCTTCGGCGACGAGGTGATCGCCGCCCTGCTGAGAATCAGGTGGTGGGATTTCGACGACGAGACCCTCCAGAAAAAGGCGAATCTGTTCAACGACGTGAGGGCCTTCATCGCCATGGAGGAGGGCCGGTGAAGATCCTCCATTTGATGCTCTCCTGTTTTTACATCGATGGATATAACTATCAGGAAAATGTCCTTCCCCGGCTGAATAAGGAGGACGGGCACTCCGTTCGGATCATCGCCTCCACGGAAACTTACATCGACAACCAGAATCTCGGCTATGTCGCGCCCCGGACCTACCAGAACGAGGACGGGATCGAAGTCACGCGGCTGCCCTACCGGGGTGGGCTACCGCAGGTGGTGATGAGGAAACTCCGGGCCTATCCCGGCCTCTATTCGCACATCGAGGCGTTCGCTCCTGATGTGATCCTCTTCCATGGCGTGCCGGCCTACGAGCTGCTGACCGTCGCCAGGTACAAAAAATATCATCCATCTGTTAAATTATATGTGGATAGCCATGAAGATCATCATAATAGCGGAACCAACGCTCTCTCCAAGTGGGTGCTTCATCGCGGATTCTATAAATCCGTCATCGCGAGAGCACTTCCCTCCATTGATAAAATTCTCTACATTTCCGAGGAAACCAAGGATTTTTTGATCGAAAATTATGATATTCCGTCAGAAATGATGGAATTCTATCCTTTGGGCGGCGTAATTGCTGAAGAGTCCGAAGTGGAACGGCGCCGCCAGGCCCGGCGCGGGGAACTGGGGCTGGACGGCGAGGACATTCTTTTCCTGCATTCGGGGAAGCTGGATCCCATCAAACGCACGGAGGCCCTCCTCGAAGCCTTTACGGCCGTGGATGATGCGCGGTTCCGGCTGGTCCTGATCGGCACCATCGGGAACGAGATCCGGGAAAAGCTGGATCCCCTGATCCAGAGGGATCCGAGGATCACCTTCCTGGGCTGGAAGACCTCCAGCGAACTCCAGGAGTACCTGTGTGCCTGCGACCTGTATGTGCAGCCCGGGGGGCAGTCAGCCACCATGCAGAACGCCATGTGCGCTTCTGCTCCGGTGATGATCTTTCCCCACAAGAGCCACAAGCCCTACCTGGATGGGAATGGGTTCTTCGTGGAGGGGGTCGAGGACATGAAACGCTCCTTCCAGGAGATCTCCCGCGAGCCGGGTCTGCTGGCTCCCATGCGGAGGCGCTCACGGGAACTGGCCCAGGATCTGCTGGACTACCGGATGCTGGCCGCACGGCTCTATCGCTGAGCGCGCAAGCGGTCTCAGGCAAAGCATTTTGGTGTCATCGTAAAGCATCGAACCGACTCGCATCCCGAGGCCAGATCATGTGGAACCCCCAAAGCGTCCTGGTGCTTGCACCGCACACCGACGACTACGAAATCGGTGCGGGCGGGTACATCCACCGTCTCATTTCGAGTGGGGCCGCCCTTCACGCCATGGCCTTTTCCACGGCCGCGGAATCCCTGCCGGCGGGCCTGGCCCCCGACACACTGGCCCACGAGTGCCGGGAGGCCGCCCGGCGCCTGGGGATCCCCGCCGGGAACCTCGACATCCATGACTTCCCGGTGCGGCGGTTCCCCGAGCACCGCCAACCCATCCTGGAACTCCTGGTGGCGGCCCGGAGGAAGATCGCCCCGGATCTCGTCCTGGTCCATGCCACCACGGATGTCCACCAGGATCATCAGGTCATCACCCAGGAGGCCATCCGGGCCTTCAAGGGGACGACCATCCTGGGCTACGAATTGCCCTGGAATGACCTTCAATTTTCAGCCCAGTGCATGGTCCAGCTGAGCGAGGAGAACCTGCAGGCCAAGCTGCATGCCCTGGAGGCCTACGCCTCGCAGATGCACCGTGCCTACGCCAAGCGCGATGTGCCGACCGGATTGGCGCGGGTGCGGGGGGTCTCGGTGGGATTCGAGTACGCCGAGGCCTTCGAGGTGATCCGCTGGATTCAGCCCAACAACCCATAGGCGGTATCCCTATTGGTTGTTGAAGCCCTGCAAATCTTGGTGTTACCCCTATAGTCTTGTTTGAAAGATCAAAACGGCTAAATTGATTTAATGATTTTTTATTTAATTACATGCCAACCGACGCATGGTGTTCGAAAGAGGTGGTGATGATCAGCATTAGGTTGAAAGCCAGCGACCTACCCAAACATCTCTTTGAACATGGGTACTCTGTGCGCCCAGAAGCTGAGTTCAAGGCGATCTGCTCCCCGGATGAAGCGCATGAACAAGGTATATATTTCATAGGACCCAAAAATAAAGCTCACCTCGAACACATAGCTGCCATCGATAATGTACTTCTATTTATTGATAAAAATATAATTACAGATAGTTCAGTCCTAGACAATGCCTGCTTTCAATACATTCTCGTGGACAATGTTCGCCGCACCATATCCTTGCTGTTGACCCATGTAGAGCGCGAAGGGTGCATCGTTCCCGCCGACTTCGCCCCCGGCATTCATGCGTCAGCGCAGATCCATCCGAAGGCCCATGTCGATCCAGGGGCCTTTGTTGGTGCAAATGTGACCATCTTTCCCAATTGTTATGTTGGACCGAATGTTCAAATTGGGCCAGGCACTACCCTTGCTCCAGGGGCTACGGTCGTTCGCAATGCCGTGATCGGAGCCAATTGCCTCATCCGAGAAAATTCGGTAATCGGGGGCAATGGATTTGGAATTGAAAAAGATGAAAGTGGCAACAATCTCAGAATTCCACATTTGGCGGGGGTCATTATTGGGGATGATGTTGAATTGGGTGCCCTTAACACGGTTTGCTCGGGAACCCTTAAGCCAACCCTGATTGGTGACCATGTGAAGACCGATGATCATATACATATTGCACACAATGACATCATTGATGAAAACGTTATCATCACAGCTGGAACGATATTGTCTGGTTCTGTTCATCTTAACTCTGATGCTTGGATTGGGATTAATGCTTCCGTGAAGCAGGGGATCACCATCGGCAAGGGTTCAACCATCGGTATGGCGGCTTGCGTCACAAAGGATGTCCCGCCTGGGGTTACGATGGCCGGTAGTCCCGCAAAGCCATTGGCAGATTTTCTCAAGATACAATCTCGTTTAAATGGACTTATATAGATCATCAGATTTTTAATAAATAAGGATATTAACATGAACCATTCACCTTCAGACTCCCCCCACGATGTTTGCCGATTTAAAATTGGTGATTCGTGCGAAATCACCAAAACCTTCTCGACGGAAGATGTGATTGCATTCTCAAAATTGTCAACAGATGTTAACCCCATTCATATAGATCCCGAATTTGCCGCTCAGGGCATCTTTAAAAAGCCCATCGTGCATGGGATGCTAACCGCCTCACTATTCAGTGCGGTCATTGCCAATCATTTGCCGGGAAGCGGGTCGATATATATTAAACAAGATTTGGCCTTCTTGGCGCCGGTATTCCATGGAGATTCCATTACCGCTCATGTTGAGATTTCATCCATTGATTTTTTAAAACATAGACTCTCGCTGACTACAATTTGCACCAACCAAATTGGAAAAAAAGTCATGGATGGTATTGCAATTATCTTGAATCATGAAATTTTTAATACCAACCCAGGCTGAGCCATTATCGGTTGAAGGTCGTTACGGATCCCAGGATGCCGATCCAATTCACAGACTAGGATTCGCCAGGGAATTGATTTGATTACCCTGGATTCAGAGGACGATCCCCTCTTCGGTCCATATCTCTGTTGCGACCGATGCGTGGACATCGAATGGTATAATGGCCTCGAAAATCACGATGTTCATCCCTGAGTCCGAAATCCCTGGGGGGACGCAGAGCCGGCGTGATGAGATCGGTCAAGGCGCGGTGGCTTGGTCGTGGAGCCCTGCCGGTGGCCCTTGCCTTGGGGCTGATGCATTGCGGTTGAGGAACCCAGCAGGGTCGCGTCCTCCGCCCGCATCTTGGCCTTCTCCCCGGCCTCCGCGACGATCGCCTCCGGGGAGAGCATCACTCTGGCGGCCCTCTTCAAGGACGGCGTGGGGATGCTGGATCACGGCCTCGGGGCCTGCCCAAGCGGAGGACCAGGGGTGTCCACGAGACCCCTGGTCATGTCCACCTCCTTCACCCTGACCGCGACCAATGCGCTGGTGGACAGCGTTCGCGCGACCACTCTCGTTACGGTTCTCGGCAAACAGAGCATCGTTTCGACCGGGAGCCTGCTCCAGCCCAGACATCAGCACACGGCCACGCTGTTGTCGGATGGTCGGGTGCTAATGTCGGGAGGACAGGGCGAGGGTGGGGTCCTGGCCTTGCAAGAACTCCATGTCCCGCGGCAGGAGCCCCTCCGCCCGTGAGGAACGTGGGTCAGGAGGCGCGCAGGCCGGGGTGGCGATCAGAGGCCCCGATCTTCCGGTGCAGGCGAACGAACAGCCCCACCGTGGCCGGAACAGAAATATCGACAAAAGGTTTCGAGAAAATCAGAAAGAACAGGCAGATGCCCAGGAAACCTAGGGCCATTCCGTAGTCGGCGGTCAGGTTACGCCCCTGTTCCTTGACCTTGGGTGCCAGCGTCACCGCACTGTGCACCAATGCGCCGACAACAGTCACCAGGAGCAGCAGGCCTGGAAGACCGAGGTCGACCCAGGCGGACAAGGCGTTGTGGGCGTAGTGCCCGGATCCTCCAAGCCTCATGTAGCTTCCATAGGCGCCCGTGAATGGCGCAGATTGGATCTGATCCAGGGCGAACTTGATCTGAGCGGTGCGCACCTGCACTGAGGTGTCGGCCTTGAATTCCAGCAGGCCGAGGATGCGGTTGTCCGGCATTTCCCTCATTAGCCAGGGGATGAGGATCAGAATCAGACCGACCGCACCGGCGTAGATGAGGAACTGCCGCGTCCAGTTCTTCGAGTTGACCCATTCGAAAATGAGAATGAACAGGAACAGCGCCAGCATGTCGGATCTGGAACCCAGGAAGAACAGGATGATCAGTGCGTTGAGGTACAGAAGGAGACGGACGGGCAAGGTCTTCGAAAAGGGCGCGGCCGCGCACACGGATAGGAAAAAGGCCCGGGCCAGACCCTGATAGGTCGCAGCCTTGGCGTCGTCGGCATTGACCAGGAATGCCGCCAACACATCGTCTGAAACCGCAGAATAGACAAACGCGGACATGGCCAGACACAACCAGAAGATGACGCGGTAATTGAACTTCAATTCAAGCGCTGTCACCCGGTACACAGCGAAAATGGCGATTGATTGGAGGATGGAGGCCGTATGGGATTTATTGACATCCGGCGCGTCTGCCCGGAATGCGTGATAGACCACCGAGGCGATGAAATATAACAAAAAGGCCCAATATAGGATTTCCAGGTGATGGATTCGGCTCGGGCGGATGGACTTGACGCTCACATCGAACAAGGCGACCGCAGCGATCCATAAAGTGACGACCGCCGAGGACTCGTTGACGTAGCCGCCCAGGAGTTGTGGGATCGAATTCAGACCCACGAGCCAATGGTAGAAGAAGTACCCCGGGATCAGGATGAGGAACGGCAACAGGATCATGAGCCGGGGCTCAGGGGAGCGGGTTCCCGGAGGGCTGTGGGGGGATGTGGTGCTGGGCGTGGGGCTCGGCATGATTCATTCCGTTCGATGCCTGGGTTGAGGTGCGGAACGCTTCGCTGGGAGGGGCACCTCGAGGGGTCGAGGGATGGCCTTCAGGCCGGAATTCAGGAGAAGACGCGCATCAGGGAAAGGCCCCTCTCCTTGATCCGCCTCCGGGTGGCAAATCCGACGGCGACGGCGGGGACAAGAACGCCGGGGCCGAGGCGCCAGATCAGGCAGGCGGCGGCCCCGCTCAGGGCCCAGGCTAACCCAGGCCGACTCCAGCGGGTGCCCAATCGGTTGGCGGCGAACCACTCGTGCAGCCAAGCGGCGGGCCATGCGACTACGGTTGCGGCGGCGCAGCCTTCCGCCCCTCCCAGCCCGCCCATCACGATGAGGGCTCCGGCCAGGGCGAAGCAGCCGACGATCGCGGCCGCGATGGATTCCAGGAAGAAGCCGCGGATGTGCAGGGCGCTGAGGGATGCGGCGTGTGCCGAAAGAAGCAGGGAACTGGCGGCCACCCATGGGAAGAGGGTCGTTGCGGGCTGCCAGGCGGGCCCGAGCAGCAGGCGGACGGCCGTCGGGAAGAAGAATACAGCGAGGATGGTGACGGGGATGTTGAGGAATAGCTCCGTCTCCACCGCCGCTGTCACCCCCCGCCGGAGGGCGGAAGGGAGGTGGGCAATGGGCGCCAGGGCCGGCAGGGTCACCCTGGACGCGGCGGCTCTGAATGGTTCGATCAGGCCCACGGCACGCAGGGTCAGGCCCATATACCCCACGGCTTCTGGTCCAGCCACGCGCCCCATGATGGAGAGCAGGATCAGGCTGCGGCTCTGGGTCAGGCTCGTCGTGATGACGAATCCGAATCCGTACTTGATCATCCGCCAGGCGCATGCGGCCTCCCATCGGACCTTCGGAACCAGGCCGACCACCATCCATGGGGCCACGCTTTGGAGGAGGGCCCGGAGGGCCGCTCCCGTAATGGGCCCCCAGACCCCCCACCCCGCAAACGCGAGGCAGATGCCCGTGACCTGCCCCAGAATCTGAACGGCTAATTCGATCAGGAGGACCGGCTTGAAGTTCAGCTGCCGCTCCAGTTTCACGGTGGCCGGAAGGGAGAGGATGTGCAACGGCAGCAGGGCCGCCATGGCGATCCCGGGCCAGAAGAGGTTGGGAACATGGCTGAAATGGCCGATCGCCTTCAGGCTCAGGGCCGTGAGGCCGGCGACCAGGGTGGAGAGCCCCAGCATGGTGCCGAGGGCGACGGCATAGTCGGCCTCCTCGGGCTCCGCTTTCTGGGCGAGGAGGTAGGTGCTCAGGCCCAGCCGGCTGACGATCCGCTGGATCACGCTGAGCGAGGTGCACATGGCGTAGATCGCGAACTCGTTGGGCCCCAGGGCCCTGGACAGAAGCAGGGCCGACACGACCGTGACGAACGCCCCGATGACATGGTTCAGGGCCACCAGCCCGCCGCCCAGAATGGCTCGTCTCTCGCGGTTCATTCAGCCTTCCGTTCTGGGGACCGAATAGCTGCCGGCGGTCTCCCAGCCTCCACGGGGTGGCCCTGTACCGCCACTCGAATGTGCTCCGCCAATGTTCTACCGAAGGGGGATTCGATGATTGGAGAAGGGGCCATCAGGCGCTGGATCAACCAGTTCGCAAATTTAGCGACTTGAAGTGGGTCGGGTCGATAGGCTTCAGGGTGATCCAGCATGTCCGCCAATTTCTCTGGCCTCGATGGATCAACGGCCTGTGCTAAACCCTCGCGCACGTAGAAGGCCGGGCCGAGTGCCAGCACGGTCTTGCCATGGGAGAGAGCTTCCATTCCAACGGCGGAATTGATCGTGACCAGGGTGCGGCATCGCTCGACCAACCGAGAAAGGCTGGGTCCCCGGCCTGCTCTGGAAACCTTCACACCTCTCTCGCGAAGCGAGGACTCCAAGTGGCCGAATTCATCATTCGGCGTCTCAATGGGATGGGGACGGAGGATGACTGGGGTGTCTTTCGGGGCCAGGGCCGTGGTGAGTCGGATGAGGTCGCTGCAATTTGTGGCGTGAGCTTCCAAGGTCGGTTGGTTCAGGACCATCAGAATGGAGCCGTCAGGGACATCGCTTTCGGATTCGATGGTTTGGAGGTAGGGAAACCAGGGGGCCGGTGCAAGCTTGGCTTTGGTCGAAGCGGCGAGGCTTGAGAGGGTTTCAAAGGTTGGCCTGCCGGTCAGGATTCGGGCCAGGCATTCGGCCCCCCTCAGTAGTTGGGGAAAATGTAGACTTGGACGTGGGGCTGGTACGGATCTGAAGCCCCGCGGAATAAAAAGATCCTTGGGCTCGACGCCGGGAGGGGAGCCCTCCTCGGGGATCTGGGCCTGCTGGATGGCCTCCTGCCACCTGGGCCCCCAGGGGTTCACGATGAAATGGTCAGAGAGAAAGGAGGGCTGGAGCCCCAGCCTCGGAATTCCTGCTTCATTTGCCGCAGTATCCAGCAGATAGTTGATCGCGTGATCTGAAGGGCCATAAATCACGATATCTGGCGAAAAATCATCAATTTCTTCTTTGACGAATGCTTTTAGATGGACCAACGCATCCATCACTGTGTTTCTATTCGCACCTGGCCGTCCACCACGTCCTATTAATTCAGAAATAATAGGATTTCCAATTGAATCGGAAGAACGGGTGCGAACCCATGGGGAGTGGCGGAAATCGTGCCCGGCCCGGCGGAGCTCCAAGCCTGTACACCAAGAGAATCCAATAAATCGATAGGTGGCGTTCGGCATTAACCGAACAAGGGCCCCGAATTGATGTCCATAATATTCCCCTTCTGAAATGCCTATGAGTATCCTCGGGCTTTTCTGGTGAAAATCTCTCATCAGGGGGCATTCCTAAGTTCAGCGTACGAAGAATGGTAGCATCTGAAGTCCGGCGATCCTTATGCCGTTTTGACCGGCGGATGAAGGACGCGATAGATGGATGTCAGATGTTCAGGTGAAGGAAGGTTTACACATGAAGCTGTGGGCCCACATCAGGCGATTGAGGATGGCACGTCGATATCGGTGGGTGGCCGTCCCTTGTCCTGGATGTGGTTCCGACGATCGGAATCCATTGGTGAGTCGGGATCGATTCGGCCTTAAATCGCTGATCTCACAATGTAATTCGTGTGGTCTTGTCTACACGGCCCGAAATATTGATTCACAACAACTTGATGATTTTTATAAAAACCATTATCGCTTCTTTTATGAATCTGTAATTAGAGTAGATGATTCTTATGTTTACCGTTCAGGTGATGCCCTAAAAGCAGCCTATCGGATGGCCAGAGTGCAGGAAACCCTCGGTGACTTCAGTAGCGTTCTGGAACTTGGATGCGGGCTGGGGTTCTTCCTCCGGGAGGCCAAGGCGAGGGGCTGCAGGGAAGTTCTCGGACTGGAACCCGGTGAGGCTTTCCACACCTACTGTGTCCAGCAGAATGGATTGAATGGGCAGGTTGAGGCCTGCAGTTATGAAAGCCTGCAAGTATTGTCCTTCCGGCCCGACCTGGTGGTGCTGTTCCATGTTCTGGAGCACATGCCGAATCCGGGTGGGTGCCTGGACTGGATCCGGGCGCATATGGACCCGGAGGGCAGTTTGGTCCTAGAGGTGCCAGATCTGATGGGCAACTGGTCAGATGTCGGTCTAGGCAATTTCCATTTCGGCCATCGGACCTATTTTAGTTCTCATAGCCTTTCGCATCTGCTCAAGAAACATGGATTCCATGTTTTCTCGAAGCAGACGGATCATGTCGGTATCTATCCGGGCAACCTGCGGATATTCGCGCGTTTGAGGGGACCTGAGGGGGTTGAGGTACCGGAGGAGGCGGGTCTCGCTCCCGCCCAATGGGTCATGGAGTGTCTCGAAACGTGGGCCAGCAGCCGATTGGATCGGAGAATCATCAAGATGATCGCTTGCCGGACATGAAGTGACGGAAGGCAGGCCTCATGGGCCGGTGGTTCGAACTTCCTCCACCCAGGCTTCCAGCGAAGAGATCAGGGTCGCCCGATGGAAGTGGCTGGCGCAGGCATCCCGGCCCCTCTGGCCCATGGCCAAGCGCTCCTGGATTGGGAGGTCCGCGAGTTCCCGCACGCGCTGGGCCAGGGCCGTTCCGTCGCCGGCCGGGCAGGTGAAACCGGCGCCCGCCTCGGCGATGATGCGGGCTCCCTCTCCATCCAGCATGCCCAGGACGGGAACTCCGGAGGCCATGTAGGCCTGTACCTTGCCCGGGATGGTCAGGCTGAAGGCTGGGTCCTTCCTGAGGCTGACAAGGAGGGCCTGGGCGCCCCGCATGAAGGCCGGCATGCGCTCCAGGGGATGGCGGCCGAGGAGGTGGACCCGGTCTCCGAGCCCCCGCGCTTGAATTCCCGCCCGAAGGGCCGCAGCGGCGCGGCCGTCGCCTACGATGAGCCAGCGGATATCGGCGCGGGCCTTCAAGGCCTCCGCCGCATCCAGGATTGCCGGGAAATCCTGGGCCTCCCCGATGTTGCCCGCGAACATCACGTTGAAGGTGTCCTGGAACGGGGCCAGTTCCGGAGCGGGTGGCACCTCCTCCAGGGGCCCATGGAAGACGGGTTCGGCCCAGCCGGGGAAGTAGCGGACTTTGGAGGTGTCGCGCGCGTACCTGGCGATGTTCGGAATGAAGGCCTTCGACTGGACGAGGATGCGGTCGCAGCGACGGTAGATGAAGGACACCAACCGACCCACCAGGCCCAGCAAACGCGGAGCCTGCACGGCGCCCACGGCGGCGAGCGACTCGGGCCACAGGTCGAGCACCCACATGAGGAGGGGGGCCTTCTTCAGGCGACGGAACCAGATGGCCGGCAGGGCGGCCGTGATGGGAGAAGTCTGGAATACGAAGATCGCGTCGAAAGCCTGGCCGCGCAGGCGCCACGTTCCGAACCCTAGGCCGGACAGGACGAAGCTGAGGTAGTTGAGTGCCAGGCGGAGGCTGCCCTTTCCCCGCGAGAGGAGGGGGACGCGCAGGACCTTGGCCCCGGCGTATTCACCGAAGTCGCCCGGTGATGCCTTGAACGCGGGGTAGACCTGGCCTTCGGGGTAGTTCGGGTGGCCGGTGAGTACCGTCACCTCGTGCCCCCGGGCAACCAGGTCTTCGACGAGGTCATTGATCCTGAACGGCTCGGGCCAGAAGTACTGGGTCACCACGAGGAGTCGCAAGCGTGCTCCCCTAGTCGTATTTGCGCCACACGACCCGGTTCACATAGTCCGTGTAGCTGTGGATGATCCGCACGACCTTGTCCGAGACATCCGGCATGCCGTAGTCCGCCACGAGGCGTGGCCGGGGCGAATGCCCTTCAGCCCTCGAACGGAGGAGGGCCAGACCCTGGCGGACCCGGTCCACTTCCAGGCCGACCATCATGACGGCGGCTTCCTCCATGCCCTCGGGCCGCTCGTGGGCTTCCCGGAGGTTGAGTGCGGGGAAGCCGAGAATGGAGGATTCCTCAGTGACGGTTCCACTGTCGGAAAGCACCGCCCGGGCCGAGAGCTGGAGCTTGATGTAGTCGTTGAATCCGAGCGGTTTCAGCAGGGAGACGCAGGGCGGGAAGATGATGCCTTCGGCCTCGATCCGCTTCCGGGTGCGGGGGTGCGTCGAGACGATGACCGGAAGCCCGTGGTCGGCGGCGAGGGTGTTCAGCACGGCCACAAGCTTGGCGAAGGTGCGGGGCGACTCGATGTTCTCTTCCCGGTGCGCGCTCACCACGAAGTAGCGGTCCGCCTCCAGTCCCAACCTCGTGAGCGAGTCAGAGGCCTCGATGCCTGGGCGATAGTGGCTGAGGACTTCATACATGGGGCTACCGGTCTTGATCACGAGATCCGGCGGGAGCCCTTCCCGCAGCAGGTACTCCCGGGCGATGGAGCTGTAGGTAAGGTTCACGTCGGCCGTGTGATCCACGATCCGGCGATTGGTCTCCTCCGGGACGCGCTGGTCGAAGCAGCGGTTCCCGGCTTCCATGTGGAAGATGGGGATCTGCCGTCGCTTGGCCGGAATGGCCGCCAGGCAGCTGTTGGTGTCCCCCAGGACGAGGAGCGCCTCGGGCCGTACCTCGGCGAGCACCTTGTCGACGGAGGCGATGATGTTCCCGATGGTTTCGGCCACGCCTCCGGTGGCGCTGTTCAGGAAGTGATCGGGACGCCGGATGCCAAGGTCGTCGAAGAAGACCTGGTTGAGCTCGTAGTCGTAATTCTGCCCGGTGTGGACGAGGACGTGGTCGCAGTGCTCGTCGAGGCGGGCGAGCACTCGGGACAGGCGGATGATTTCCGGGCGGGTGCCGACGACGGTAGCGACCTTCAGCTTTTTCACGGGATCACCTTCATGGGGATCGTGTCCGGCCGAGTCCGGTCGAACACCTCGTTGGCCCAGAGCATCACGATGAGTTCATCCTGACCGATGTTGGTGATGTTGTGGGTCCATCCGGGCACGGTCTCGACGATCCGGCCCTCCCCGCCCTGGACGCTCAAGGTGTGGATCTGGCCCGTATCCATCTGGCGGAATTCAAAGCGGGCCGTTCCTCGGATGACCAGGAATTTCTCGGTCTTGCTGTGGTGGTAATGGTCTCCGCGGGTGACGCCGGGGTGTGCAGTGAAGTAGGAGAACTGGCCGCAATCGTGCGTCTTCAGCATTTCCGCGAATTCGCCCCGGGCATCGACGTATCGCGGCACCTGATAGTCGAAGGCCTGGGGGGCCAGGTGGCTGAGGTAGGTGGCGTAGAGGGCCCGGACGAGTCCTGACCCGGCCCGGGGCGCGGCCAGGGAGGCCCGGCTGTCGGCGAAGGACCGGAGGATCTCCGCCACTTCTCCCACAGTGGTTTCGAAGATGGGATCGGCTTGGACGAAGCCGAAGGCAGCACTGGTCGGCTCCAGCAGGCGCAGGAAGGCGTCGAGGACATCGTCGATGTAGACGAGCCGGAGGGGGGCCGCAGGATCGTGGATCGTGATTGGCAAACCACGCGAGATGTTGTGGCAGAAGGTCGCCACAGCGGAGTTGTAGTTCGGTCGGCTCCACTTTCCGAACACGTTGGCCAGGCGGAAGATGTGGACCGGGGCGCCGGTGCGCTCTCCATAGGCCAGGAGCGACGCTTCCGCCTGCCGCTTGCTCAAACCGTAGGGGTTGTCCAGGTTGGCCTGGATGGAGGAGGAGAAGACCACAGGGACGGTCCGCCCGGTGTCGGCCAGGGCTTCACCGAGAAGGCGGGTGAAGTCGGCGTTGCCCGTGGTGAACTCGGCGGGGTCCGTCGGGCGGTTCACGCCCGCGAGATGGAACACCATCTCCGCCTGGCGGGCCGCCTCAAGAAGCATTTCGTGCGGCGTGTCCGCCTCGACCTCCAGGATGTCCCGATGGCCGATCTCCTGCAGACGGAGCAGGAGATTCCGGCCGATGAATCCCCTGGATCCGGTGACGAGGATGCGCATGGGGCCTCAGGCCTCGGCCACGGCCTGCTCGCCGTTGGCGATGCGCTGCATGAAGTCGAGCTTCAGGAGGAGTTCCTCCATGCCCGTCTGATCCAGACGGCGTGTGTTGTGGGAGTTGTAGTCCTCGCCGAGCGTGATGGACGTCTCCCCCTGTTCGACGAACTTGGCATAGTTGAGGTCGCGGCCATCGGGTGGGATCCGGTAGTAGCCTCCGAGATCCTCGGCGGCGGCCAGTTCTTCGCGGGTGAGTAGGGACTCATACAGCTTCTCGCCGTGGCGGGTGCCGATCTCCCTGATTTCGTGGTCCGGCCGCTTCATCAGGGCGAGGACCGCCTGGGCGAGGACCTTGATCGTCGCGGCCGGGGCCTTCTGGACGAAGATGTCGCCGTTCCGCCCATGGGCGAAGGCGTACAGCACCAACTCGACGGCATCCTCGAGCGTCATCATGAAGCGGGTCATGGCGGGGTCAGTGATGGTGATGGGCTGTCCCGCGAGGACCTGATCCACGAACAGGGGGATCACTGATCCGCGCGAGGCCATGACGTTCCCGTACCGCGTCCCACAGATCACCGTGTCGGTCGCGTCCAGGTTGCGGGAGGTCGCCACCATGACCTTCTCCAGCATGGCCTTGGAGATGCCCATGGCATTGATCGGATAAACCGCCTTGTCGGTGCTCAGGCAGACCACCCGTTTGACCCCGGCGTCGATGGCGGCATCCAGGACGTTTTCAGTGCCGATGATGTTGGTCCGCACGGCCTCCATCGGGTGGAATTCGCAAGAGGGGACCTGCTTCAAGGCTGCGGCATGGAAGCAGAAATCGACTCCGCGCATGGCCGCTTTGACGCTCTTGGGGTTTCTGACGTCCCCGATGTAGAACTTCAGCTTCGGATCCTTGTAGCGCTTCCGCATGTCGTCCTGCTTCTTCTCGTCGCGGCTGAAGATCCGGATTTCGCGAAGATCGGAATGGATGAACCTGCGGAGCACCGCGTTGCCGAAGGAACCAGTTCCGCCGGTGATCAGGAGGGTGCGGTCTTTGAACATGAGTGGGCCTCTTGGTTGGTCCGGACGGGGCGACACACTGGGGTGGTCGCGGATCCTATGAGTTCCTGAGGGCTCTGGCGATGAGATCGTCCTTCGAGGAGGGCGTAGGGTAATTGATCAGCACGGCGCGATAGGGCCCCTTGAAGACGAAGAGGCTGCCGGCGGCAGCCCCCACGACGCCGCACGCTTCGAAGAGGCGGCCGAGATCCTGCAGGGAGCCGGCGCCCCCAAGAAAGGTCATGGGGATCTGGACCGCCTTCCGGATGGCCAGGGCGAGGTCGAGGTCGTAGCCCTGGCCGACCCCATCGCGGTCGATGGCGTTGATGACGATCTCGCCGGCCCCGAGGGCCTCGACCTGCTGGGCCACGTCGATGGGGGAGCGCCCGGTATTGCGCTGGCCGTTGTGGGTCCACACGTCATGGCCGGACCCCTTGGCCTGGGGGCGGACATCGAGCACCACCACCACGCTCTGGGCCCCCACTTCCCCTGCGGCTTCGGTGATCAAGGCGGGGCGCTCGAGGGCGGCGGAACTGATGGCGACCTTCTCGACGCCCAGTCCGATGATCCTACGGGCCTGGTCCGCCGTTTTCACGCCACCGCCGTAGCAGAGCGGCATCCGGCACTCGGCCGCCAGGTTCGCGATCAGCTTAAAGTCGGGTTCCACCTGATTCGCAGTGGCGTCGATGTCCAGCACCGCGAGCTCGTCGGTCTCCTTCTCGTTGAAGATCTTGACCGCGTTGATCGGGTCCCCGACGTATTTCGGATCCTTGAATCGGACCGTCTTGACGAGGCCCCCCCGGTGGACGAGCAGGCAGGGGATGATCCGGGGGCGGAGCATCTTCAGAGTTCTCCAAAATTTTTGAGAAGCTGCTGCCCGAAGTGGTGGCTCTTCTCGGGATGAAACTGGACGCCGTAGATGTTGTCATGGTTGACGGCGCAGTGGAAATCGAAGCCGTAGGAGGCCCGAGCGGCTGCATCGGCGGGCTCTGCGCACTCCATGTAGAAGGTGTGGAGGAAATAGAACCGGGCCTCATCCTCCAGCCCCTTGAAGAGGGGGTTCCCCTTTCCGGCCACCACATCATTCCAGCCCATGTGGGGCAGGGGCAGGCCCGCCGACCTGGGATCCGAGCGGAAGCTCCGAACCCTCCCATCGATCCAGGAGAGGCCGGGGAGGGATCCCTCCTCGCTGGACTTCGTGAGGATCTGCATGCCGACGCAGACGCCCAGCACGGGAACCTTCTCCTCCAGGACCAGGCGATCGAGTGTCTCCCGCATGCCCGAGCGTCCCAGCCGCTCCATGGCATGGTCGAAAGCCCCGACGCCGGGCAGGATGATCCGCTCGGCGCCCTGCAAGTCTTCGGCCTCCCGTGCGAAGCACACGTCCATGTTCAGCCGCTTGTAGACGTTGGCGAAGGCAGAGATGTTGCCCAGACCGTAGTCGATGATGGTGATCATCGGATGATGGCCCTCTGGATGCCGACGGCCCGGAGCACCCGGGTGCCGAAGTCAATCAGGGCCATGCTGTTCTTGTAGTCACGATAGGTCTTGTTGGGGCCGTCCATGAGCTGCTGGAGTTCCGCGACTGTGAGGTCGAGCTTCGTGGCGATGTACTCAAAGTCCTGGGCGACGGTCTCTTCGCTGTAGGCCGGCTCGGCGATCTTCCGCAGGGCCTCTTCGCGGTCGAGCTGGCCGGTGAGGATCAGGCTCGAGAAGTGGGCCCGACGCTTGTCGTAGCCGAACTTGCGAGGGAGCCAGAAGCCCTCGTAGAACCGCGTAAACCTGGATTCGTAGTGCTTGTGGGCGTACTTCTGCCACCCGAACCGATCCACCAGCTCCTGCATCGCCTCCTCCTTGTGGAAGGGGACGCAGTTCAGGGGCTTCACCACCCGTACGCCTTTGATGAAGCGATAGTACAGCTTGTACTTGAAGATGTCGGCCGTCGGGAAGGTGGCCAGGGGCCGGTTTCCGTAGATCCGGTGGATATCGAGCATCTGCTTGAGGTCCGAGGCGTGGTAGTGCCACTCCAGGGGCTCCCGGACGCACTCCGTGGAATAGTTCGCGCCCGTGAGGATGTACTTGAACCCATGCTTGGCCGCGAAATTGTAGAGCCCGGCGAAGAAGGCATGGTCCTGGGGGGTATCGAGGTGGGGGACTTGCGCCTTGAAGAAGGCCAACTGCAGATCCTTCATCTCGAGCCAGTCGATGACCTCGGTGTGGAGATCCACCCCGAGTCCATCGACCAGCTTCTCGATGTTGTTGACCGCCTGCTGGGAGTTCCAGCCGGCGTCCACGTGGAAGAGCAGGGGTTTGAGCCCCATCTTCTCCTTGGCCAGATAGGTGACATAGGAGCTGTCAACGCCGCCGCTGATTCCGATGAGGCAGTCATGGTCCCGGCCGCGGCCGTCCTCGCGGATCTGCTCGGCGACCGCGGCGAGTTCCCGCTCCCCCCGCTCGTCGGTGTGCCAGTGGGGCACGATGTTCCGGTGATAGTTGTTGCAGTAGTCGCACCACCCACGATCATCGAACTGAATGTTGGCATCACTGGTATCCATGATGCAGTTCGAACAGATCTGGTAAGTCCTGGAATTGTGAGGGCTGCTACTCAACTGACACTCCACGAGGTAGGTTCTGAACCCGGGTGACGGGGATCGGGCAGATCAGTTCCGCCGGGGCCGGGGCCTGCGCTCGCGGCGGGGCTCTTCGCCGCCTTCGGTAGCGGGCTCTTCTTCCATGCCTTCGGGCTTGGGGATGAGGGCCTTGCGGCTGAGCTTGATCTTGCCGCTCTTTTCGTCGATGCCGATGCACTTGACCATGACTTCCTGGCCTTCGGTCAGCTCATCGGCGGGCTCCTTCACGCGGTGGTGGGCGATCTCGCTGACGTGCAGCAGGCCGTCCAGGCCGGGGAGGATGGTCACGAAGGCGCCGAACTCGACCACCTTGGCGACCTTGCCCAGGTAGGTCTTGCCAACCTCGGCAGTCTGGGTGAGGTCGGCGATCATCTTCATGGCCACGGCCAGCTTTTCCTGGGTGGGACCGGCGACCTGGCAGAGGCCGTCGTCGTCGATGTTCACCTCGCAGCCACTCACCTCGATGATGTTGCGGATGGTGGCGCCGCCCTTGCCGATGACGTCGCGGATCTTCTCCTTGGGGAGCTGGACGCTGGCCATCTGCGGGGCGTTGCTGGCGAACTCGGCGCGGGGGGAGGCGAGCACCTGGCCCATCAGATCCAGCAGGTGCAGGCGGCCGGCCTTGGCCTGATCGAGGGCCTTGGTGAGGATCTCGGTGGTGATGCCGCCGATCTTGATGTCCATCTGCAGGGCGGTGATGCCCTTCTCGGTGCCGGCGACCTTGAAGTCCATGTCGCCGTAGTGGTCTTCCTGGCCGGCGATGT
>Ga0255338_1002655_pt1 | contig 24792 bp, 19 predicted proteins | sample MeOH1_35cm_T4_19_FD_203715 | JGI IMG/M metagenome (GOLD analysis project Ga0255338, IMG submission 203715) | Sandy soil microbial communities from University of British Columbia, Vancouver, Canada - MeOH1_35cm_T4_195 | ecosystem: Engineered > Artificial ecosystem > Sand microcosm > Unclassified ...
ACGGTGCCGTTCTGCACCTGGCTGATGATGGGTTTCTTCAAGTCGGTGCCGCGCGATATCGAAGAGGCGGCGATGATGGACGGGCTGAGCCGCTTCGGCGCCTTCGTGAAGGTGGTGGTGCCGCTGTCGTCGGCCGGCATCCTGACGGTGGTCATATTCACGCTGACGCTGGTGATGCAGGAATTCGTCTATGCCCTCACCTTTATCACCAGTTCGTCGCAGTACACCGTCAGTGTTGGCGTGCCGACCTTCCTGGTGCGCGGGGACGTCTATTTCTGGGGCTCCCTGATGGGCGCCTGCCTGGTCGTCAGTGTGCCGGTGGCGGTGCTCTACAACCTGTTCGTCGACCGCTTTGTCGCGGGTTTTACCGTGGGCGCGGTGAAGTGAACGGGTTTGGCGGCGGGCGGTGCCGAGCGCCCGATGCGCAGCCTTTGCGCTTCGATAAGCCGGGCTGCGTCGAGCGCGGATCCTCGGCCAGCGCAGATGCCATGAGAACTACCTGCCGCCTCGAACTCGGTTACAATCGCGCCATGTTTCGCGCAGACCGCCCCTCCTTCTTCCGGGGAGTCCTGCTGCTGTTGCTGTTCGCAATGCAGCTCCTGACCCCGCTTCTGCACGGCCATCTCGGAACCCCCAAACTCCATGGCCTGCACGTGCACACGGCGCTGCAAGGTGCGGTTAATTCTTATTCTCCTTCCGCTTCGCCCAGCGTTTCCGCTGCCCACGATGGCAGCGCGCTGGTCGCGGTCGAGCCGCTGGAGGTCGATGTACAGACCGCCATCGGCCCCATTGCCTTTACCCTCCACGTACAGGCAGCCGATGTGCTCGTCGGCCTGGTCTTCGCGTTCCTGCTGTTTGCGGCGCTGCCCTTGCCGGCACCCCGGCGCCTGCCCTGGCGCGAACGCACGCCGCCCCGATGGCGTGGCGGCGATAGCCGGCCGCCTCCGGCGCACGCTCCTCCCTTCGCCTCCTGATTCCCCCGCCGGCCACGCCGGCGGTGCACGCTCGCGCGCCTGACCGGGACCGGTCCAGGCGCGCCGGGCGCTTCCATCCTGCTTTGGAGTCAGGCATGTTTTCCCGTCGCATGTTGTTCGTTGGCGCATTGCTTGCGTCAGCGCTGTTTCCCGTCGGCATGGCGCGCGCGCAGGCGCTGGCCTTGTCCGATGCCCAGGCCCGCGCGCTCGGCGTGCGGTTCGAACCGGTCGCCAGTGCCGCGCAGCTTGAGATTGGCGCCAGCGGGCGCGTGGTGCTCAGGCCGGATGCGCAGTACGTGGTGGCGGCGCCTTATCCCGGCATGGTCGCGCGCGTGCTGGTGGCGATCGGCCAGCCGGTGCGCGCCGGCCAGGCGCTTGCCACCTTTGCCAGCCCGCAGTTGTTCGAGGCGGGGCGTGCGCTGGCCGAAGCGCGCTCGCAGGCCAACCTGGCGCGGCTCGCGCTGGCGCGGGACCGCGGCTTGCATGAAGACGGCATCATCCCAGGCAGCCGCTGGCAGGCCACGCAGGCGCGCGCCGCCGAGGCGGCGGCCATGGTGCGCGCCCGCGAGGCCGAGATGGGCGCCGCGGGCATCGTGTTCGCCAGTGGCTCTGGCGAACCCCAGCTGGTGGCCGGCCGCGCCGGGCTGATCGCCGAGGTGAACGCAGTGCCCGGCACGCGCGTGGACGGCGCGGCGCCGTTGTTCCGCATCGTCGATCCCACCGCGCTGGAGCTTGATCTGCTGGTCGGCCGCGACATGCCGGCCCCAACCGGCGGCGAGCGCGTGGAAGTGCGCCAGCGTGGCGCCACCGGCAAGGTGGCCGGCGTGGTGCCGGCGAGCGACGGCACTGCCGCCGTGCGCGTGCGCGCGGCGCTGGACCAACGCGGCAGCCTGCAGGCCGGCGAAAGCGTGAATGTGATCGTGCACTTGCGTAGCACACCCGACGCCACCGGCGCGGGCCGCGCGCGGGTACCGGCTGCCGCGCTGACATACTGGCGCGGCACGCCCGGCGTGTTCGTGGCGACCAAGGCCGGCGTGCGCTACCAGACCGTGGTGGTCGAGGCCGTGGACGATGCCGCGGCGACCGTGCGCGCCGCGCTGCCGGCTGGCACGCGGGTTGCGGTCGGCGGCGTGGGCGCGCTCAAGGGCATGCTGGCGGGAGGTCAGTGATGCTCGCCGGCCTGATTGAATTCTCCCTGCGCCAGCGGGCGCTGGTGCTGATTGCCGCCTGCGTGCTGGCGGTGGCCGGCGCGTGGGCATACCTGAAGCTGCCCATCGATGCCTTCCCGGACATCTCGCCCACCCAGGTCAAGGTCATCCTGAAGATTCCCGGCATGACGCCGGAGGAAGTGGAGCAGCGCGTCTCCACACCGATCGAGCAGGAGCTGCTCGGCATTCCGCACAAGACCATCGTCCGCTCGGTATCGAAGTACGGCATCAGCGACGTGACGGTCGATTTCGAGGAGGGCGTGGACAGCTACTGGGCCCGCCAGCAGGTGTCCGAGAGGCTGTCCGGGCTGATGCGCGATTTGCCGCCCAACGCCATTGGCGGGCTGGCGCCGATCACCACGCCGCTGGGCGAGATGTTCATGTTCACGGTGGAAGGCGATGGTTTCTCGCTCGCCGAGCGGCGCCGCGTGCTCGACTGGGTGATCCGCCCGGCCCTGCGCACGGTGCCCGGCGTGGCCGATGTCAACGCGCTGGGCGGCGCGGTGCGCAGCTACGAAGTCATCCCCGACCCGGCGCGGCTGCGCGCCCGCGCGGTCACGCTGGAGCAACTGCGCCAGGCGCTCGACGCCAACAACCGCAACGATGGCGCGGGCCGGGTGGAGCAGGGCGACGAGAACTGGGTGGTGCGCGTGGAAGGCGGCGTGCGCGGCGTGGAAGACTTGCGGCAGATCGTCATCGATGCGCCCGGCGCGCGCAATGGCATGCCGCTGGTGACGGTGGGCAATGTGGCCACCGTCAGGCTCGGCGTGGCCACGCGCAACGGCGCGGTCAGCAAGGACGGCCGTGGCGAAGCGGTCGAGGGGCTGGTGCTGGGCTTGCGCGGCGCCGATGCCCGCCAGCTGGTCACCGCCGTGCAGGCCAGGCTGGACGAGCTGGCGCCCCAGCTGCCCAAGGGCATGTCCACGCACGTGTTCTACAACCGCGGCGAACTGGTCACCCGTGCCGCCAATACCGTGGTGCGCGCGCTGATTGAAGCCAGCCTGCTGGTGGTGGTGACGCTGTACCTGTTTCTCGGCGGCCTGCGCGCGGCGCTGGTGGTGGCGGCCACGCTGCCGCTGTCGATGCTGGCCACCTTCCTGCTGATGCGCTACGTGGGCCTGACCGCCAACCTGATGAGCCTCGGCGGCCTGGCGATTGCGCTTGGCATGCTGGTGGATGCGGCGGTGGTGGTGGTGGAGAACATCGAGTCCGCCCTGGCGCGGGCGCACGGCCACAAGAGCGATCCGTCGCTGCGTGGCGCGGTGATCCGCCATGCCGTTGCCAGCGTGGCGCCGCCGATGCTGGCCGGTGTATCGATCATCGCCATCGTATTCCTGCCGCTGTTGTCGCTGCAGGGCCTGGAGGGCAAGCTGTTCGGGCCGGTGGCGCTGACCATCGTGCTGGCGCTGGTGTCGTCGGTGGTGATCGCGTTTACCGTGGTGCCTGCGCTGGCATCGCTGCTGCTGCGCGCGCATGCCGACGAGGCGCCGTACCTGATGCGCAAGGTGGCGAGCGGGTTTGCCCGGCTGCAGGACTGGAGCGCGCAGCATCGCCGCATCGTCTTTGCCGCGGCGGGCGTGGCGCTGGCCCTGGCGGTGGCGCTCTACCTGTCGGTGGGCAAGACCTTCATGCCCACCATGGACGAGGGCGACCTGATCTTGCAGTTGCAAAAGGCGCCGTCGGTCTCGCTGGCCACTTCGGTGGACCTGGACCTGCGGGTGCAGCAGGCGCTGCTGGCCGAGGTGCCGGAGATCCGCTCGATCGTGGCGCGCTCCGGCTCGGACGACCTTGGCCTGGACCCGATGGGGCTGAACGAGACCGACACCTTCCTGGTGCTAAAGCCAAAGGACCAGTGGCGCGGCAGCAAGGAAGATATAGCCACCGCCATCCGCCACGTCATGGAACGCTTCCCGGGCGTGGTGTATGGCTTCACCCAACCCATCGAGATGCGCGTATCGGAAATGCTGACCGGCACGCGCGGCGATGTGGCCATCAAGGTGTTCGGCAGCGATCTCGGCGCCATCGACAAGGCCGCGCAGGCCATTGCGGCGCGCGTGCGCAAGATCGCCGGCGCGGCGGAAGTCATCGCGCCCAGCAACGAGGGCGTGCAGTACCTCACGCTCGCGCTGGACCGCGCGGCCGTCGGTCGCGCGGGGCTTTCCGGCGATGCGCTGCAGGCGCTGCTGCGCGCGCAGGTGGAAGGCGAGCGCGTTGGCATCGTGCCGGAGGGCACCGTGCGCACGCCGCTGATCCTGCGAGGCGGCGAAAGCCTGCGGCAGACGCCGGAGATGTTCACCAGCCTGCAGGTGACGGCGCCGGATGGCACGCCCTGGCCGCTCACCTCGCTGGCGCAGGTGCGGCGCGTGGAAGGGCCGGTGCGGATCAACCATGAAGACGGCGGACGCTTCGCGGTGATCCAGGTCAGCGTGGAAGGGCGCGACCTGACCGGCTTCGTGCAGGAGGCGCAAGCCGCCGTGGCCGGCCTGGCCGGGCTGCCCAAGGGGCTGCGCGTGGTGTGGGGCGGGCAGTTCGAGAACCAGCAGCGCGCCGCCGCGCGTCTTGCGCTGGTGGTGCCGCTCGCGCTGGGCGCCATCTTCCTGCTGCTGATGCTGACCTTCCGCTCGATCCGGCAGGCGGCGCTGGTGATTGCCAATATCCCGTTCGCGCTGGTGGGCGGCATCGCCGCGCTGCGGGTGGCGGGCGAATACCTCTCGGTGCCTGCCTCGGTGGGCTTTATCGCGCTGCTTGGCATTGCCGTGCTCAACGGTGTGGTGCTGGTCTCGCATTTCAATACCTTGCTGGAGGAGGGGCGGCCAGTGGCGGACGCGGTGCGTGCCGGCGTACGCGACCGCTTGCGGCCGGTGCTGATGACCGCCTGCATCACCGCGCTGGGCATGATCCCGCTGCTGCTGGCGACCGGGCCGGGATCGGAGATCCAGCGCCCGCTGGCCATCGTCGTCTCGGGCGGGCTGGTGAGTGCCACCGCGCTGACCCTGCTGCTGTTGCCGCTCTTGTTCGAGCGCTACGGCGTGGCGCGCTCGCGCGAGGAAAACCAGGGCCGCATGGAACAAGGAGTGGGGCAATGAAGAGCGCAACCAGGAGCGCGAAGGGTGCAACGAAGGGCGCATCGAAGGGTGCAATGCGCGGGATTGCCGCCGCTTCGGCATTCACCGTGGCAACGGCCGTCTGCCTGATGGCCGCAACCGGCGGCATGACGAGTACCGCGTGGGCGCAGGCGATCCGGCCCGCCGAAGCCGGCATTCTTCCTCTGGAAGCCGCCGTGCGCGAGGCGGTCGGCCAGTCCCCCGACGTGCAGATGGCCGAAGCGCGCCGCGACGCGGTGCTGGCCCGCGCGGACGGCATCCGTGCCGGCACCGCCGAGGCTGTAGTGCGCGCCATCGGGCAGGGCCGGCAGGTGCGGGAGCCGTCCGAGCGGTATGCCGAAGGGCAACTGGCGCTGGAGCGCCCGCTGCGGTTATGGGGCAAGGCCGATGCCGATGGCGCGCTGGCCGATGCGACCGTGCAGTCCGGCCAGCTCGCCGTGATGGACGCGCGCCATGAGGTCTCGCGGCAGATCCTGTCACTGTGGTTCGCGGCGCTGCGCGCGCAGCAGGCAAGGGCCGCGGCGCAGGGCAACGACAGCCTGGCTGCCGAGTTGGCGAGCGTGACCGCGCGGCGCGTACAGGCAGGCGATGCGGCGCGCATGGATCACGAACTCTTGCTGGCCGAGCGCTCCCGCACGGCTGCCGCGCTGGCGAGCGCGCGGGCGGCCGAAGCCGCGGCGCAAGCCGAGCTGCGCGCGCGCTTTCCGGGGCTTGGCGTGCCCGGTGGCCTGCCTGCGGAGGTTCGCCTGCAGGCCTTGCCGGACGATTCCGCCGACGCGCTGCGCATCCGCTATGTGGAGGACAGCCACGAGTTCCGCCTTGCTCAGTCCGAGGAGATGCAGGCGCAGCGGCAGGCCCGGCGCACCGACCTGGAGCGCAAGCCCGACCCGACCGTGGGCGTGTTCTTCACGGTCGAGCGCGGTGGCGCGGAGCGGATCGCCGGCGTGAGCATCGCCATGCCGCTGGGCTCGGCGCACCGGCGTTCGTCGGCAGTGGCGGCCGCCGCCGATGCGGAGGCCGCGGCCCGCCGCCGCGTGTCCGTGGAGCGCCGGATCGGTGCCGAGTTCGAGGTGCTGTATCGTGGCCTGGAAGGCAAGCGGGCCGCGGCCCTGGCCCAGTCCGAGGCGCTGGCGCTGCAGCGCAGCGCCGCCGCGCGCACCGGGCGGGCCTACAAGGCGGGCGAAACCGGCTTGAGCGAACTGCTGATCATCCGGCGCGCGCTAGCCGACACCACGCTGGCCGAACGCGTGGCCGTGGTCGACGCGCTGGAGGCGGACAGCCGGCTGCGGCTGGACTTGCACCGGATGTGGGATTTCGACGACTGAGGCGCGGGGTGCCCGCTAACGGCGACGCGCGGCGGGCGCGTCGCCCGCGACCTCGGCACTGGCCAGCAGGCCGCGCAGGAAGACCATGAGCATGCGGCCCGTGGGGTCGGGATGTATCGTGGTCCGTTGCAGCGCCAGCCCATGCGCAAGCGCCATGAAGCTGGCGGCCAGCTCTTCCGGCGCGGCCGGCGGTACGCGGCCAAGATGCCGGAACAGCCGATCGATCAGGCGGCCAAGTTCCGCACGGTGCGTTTCCCAGACGGTGCGATACGCGCCGGCGAACACCGGGCTGCGATTGGCGTGCATTTGCAGCTCGATCGAGAGCATGGCCCAGTCCGCCTCCGCGTTGAGCGCCGCGGCCCAGGCATCCAGGCCCGCGAGCACCTCGCCGCCCGGGCGTTCCGCGGTATCGAACACCGTGGCAAGCTGCCGCGCCTCGGCTTCCATGTGGCCGCGCAACAGGTCGAGCAGCAGCGCCTCCTTGTCAGGGAAGTTCGAGTAGAACGCGCCCTGCGAATAGCCAGCTTCCTCTGCGATATCCCGGATCGACGTGCCGCCGAAACCGCGCTGCACGAATAGCCGCCGCGCTGCCTCAAGCAGGCGTTCGCGGGTTTGCGCCTGGCTTTGCTCGCGGCTTAGCCGCTTTCGTGGGGTAGGTTGGTTCATGGGCGTGGGAGGTGGCGGCTGGCGATAGCAATTGCTTTTGGGATTTCAACTGCTATGATAACGGATATCATTTGATATCTGAATTTTACATGAACTTCGAAATGCAGGAGCTGCCATGAACCTGAATACCGCTTTCGTGACCGGGGCCACCGGCTTGCTGGGCAACAATCTCGTGCGCGCACTGCTTGGCCGCGGCGTGGCCGTCAAGGCGCTCGTCCGTTCGCGGGAAAAAGGGCAGCAGCAATTCGCCGGCCTGGCCGGCGTGGAGCTTGTGGTTGGTGACATGGAGAACGTTCCCGCCTTCGCGCCGGCCCTGCGCGGCTGCGACGTGGTGTTCCATACCGCAGCCTTCTTCCGCGACAACTACAAGGGCGGCAGCCACTGGGAAACGCTCAGGCGCATCAATGTCGACGGCACGGCAGCCCTGATCGGGCAAGCCTATGCCGCTGGTGTCCGGCGCTTCGTGCAGACCTCGTCCATTGCCGTGCTCAACGGCGCGCCGGGCGCGGTGATCGACGAGACCAACGATCGCGATCCCGCCGAGGCGGACGACTACTATCGCAGCAAGATCCTGGCGGACCGCGCGGTGCAGGCCTTCCTGGAGGCAACCCCCGATATGCACGCCACCTTCGTGCTGCCGGGCTGGATGTGGGGGCCGGGCGATATCGGCCCGACTTCCGCCGGCCAGGTGGCGCTCGACACGGTGCTGGCCAAGCTGCCGGGCCTGGTTCCGGGGAGTTTTTCCGTGGTCGATGCCCGCGATGTCGCGCTGGCGCAAATCGCCGCCGCGCAGCGCGGCCGGCGTGGCGAGCGCTATCTCGCGGCGGGCCGGCATATGACGATGCGCGAGCTGATCCCGCTGATCGGCCGCGTCGCCGGGGTGCCAACGCCGGCGCGCGCGCTGCCCTTGCCGCTGTTGTATGCGCTCGCCGGCATCCAGGAGATCTACGCGCGCCTCAGCGGCAAGCCGGTCCTGCTCAGCCTGGCCACCGTGCGGCTGATGGTGAGCGAAGCGGACCGGACCCGCTTCAGCCACGCCAAGAGCGAGCGCGAGCTGGGCCTGGGTTTCAGGCCGGTCGAAGAAACCGTGCGCGATGTCATCGCCTGGTATCGGGGGCACGGCTGGCTGCCCGCCGGACGTGGCGCGCTGACTCGCTAGCGCGTGCGCCGCAGGCGGTTGCGCCCCTCACAATTCCACTTGCGCTTCCCGCTCGAGCAACTCGCGCTTGCGCTCCACGCCCCAGCGGTAGCCGGACAGGTTGCCATCGCTGCGCACCACGCGATGGCACGGAATCGCCACGGCGAGATGGTTGGCGCCGCAAGCCTGCGCCACCGCGCGCACGGCCTTGGGTGCGCCGATGCGCGCGGCGATCTCGGCGTAGCTGGCGGTCGTGCCGGCAGGAATTTCCCGCAGGGCTTGCCACACGCGCTCCTGGAACGCCGTGCCGCGGACATCCAGCGGCAGGTCCAGGCCCAGCGACGGTGCCTCGATCAGGCCTACCACCTGTGCGATCCATTGCTCGAAGCCGGCATCGCCGCCGATCAGGTTGGCCTTGGGAAACTGGTCCTGCAACTCGCGCGCCAGCGCGTCGGGATCGTCGCCCAGCAGGATCGCGCACACACCGCGCTCGCTGCGCGCGACCAGGATCGAACCGAGCGAGCACTCCCCTACGGCAAAGCGGATATCGGTGTTGGCGCCACCGGCGCGGTACCGGCTTGCGGTCATGCCAAGCAGTTGGTCCGAGGCCTCGTAGAAGCGGCTGTTGGCGTTGAAGCCCGCGTCGTAGATGGCTTCGGTGACGGAGCCGGCGCGGCCCAGCTGCGTGCGCAGCTTGCGCGCGCGGTGTGCGTCGGCGTAGGCCTTCGGCGTGAGGCCGGTGACCGCCCTGAAGACACGGTGGAAGTGATAGGGGCTCAGGCCGGACTGCGCGGCGAGCATGTCCAGCGTGGGCGGATTGTCCGCGCGTTCGATGGCCCGGCAGGCCCCGGCGACGAGGGCGGCGTGTTGCGCGGCCACCGCCGCCTGATCGGCCGCCGCGCGCTGGCTCGGGCGGTAGCCGGCCGCTTCGGCGGCCTCGGGCGTGTCGAAGAATTCCACGTTCTCCGGACGCGGCAGGCGAGACGGGCTGCCGGGCCGGCAGTAGATGCCGGTGGTCTTCACGGCATAGACGAAGTCGCCATCGGCAGCCGGGTCGCGGGCGAGCACGCGTGCCCAGCGCGGGTCGCGTTCGGCGGAGGTCGGCGGGATTTCCATGGTGGTCCTCGTGCTGAGTGTCTGGTGGCGTTTCATCAGATTTGCTCCGAGAAACCTCGCCATTCATAGCAGGGAGTGAAAGGAGCGCCGCCGCCAGGCGGCATTCCCACGTTAGAATGTGCGGCATGATTCTTGTCTACCGCTACCGGGTGAAGTCGCTCAATGGCCTGCTCAACAAGCAGAGCCGAGCGGTGAACTACGTCTGGAACTTCTGCAATGACACGCAGAAGCACGCGCTCAAATGGGGTAAGAAGTGGCCGAGCGGGTTCGATCTGAACGTGCTGACCACCGGCAGCAGCAAGGCGCTCGGCATCCATTCCGGCACCGTCAACGCGACGTGCGAGCAGTACGCGAAATCGCGCAGCCAGCATCGCCGTCCTTACCTGCGATACCGCGGCAGGAAGTGCCTCGGATGGCTGCCCCTGAAAGGCCGCGATCTGAAACGAGAGGGCGAGGCGTTTCGTTTTGCCGGAAATACCTTTCGCGTGTTCAACAGCCGCCTGTTGCCCGAAGGCAAGATCAAGGACGGCACAAACTTTGCGCAGGATTCGCGCGGGAACTGGTTTCTCAACATCGTGATAGAGGTTGCTGATGTGCCGGCACGCCCGATTCAATCTGGCGTCGGCATCGACCTTGGTTTGAAGGACTTCGCCACGCTCTCGACCGGCGAGAAGCTTTCCAATGACCGGTTTGGCCGGCATGCCGCCGAAAGACTGGCCAAGGCGCAGCGTGCGCGAAAGCACAAGCGGCATATCGCCAGGCTGCATGCCAAGGTGGCGAATGCCCGCGCCGACTTCCAGCACAAGCTCGCGCTCGATCTCGTCCGGCGCTTCGATTACATCGCAGTCGGCAACGTGTCGGCTTCGAAACTCGCCAAAACCAGGATGGCGAAGAGCGTCTACGACGCATCCTGGTCGTCCTTCCGGGACAAGCTCCGCTACAAAGCGATTGCGCACGGGGCCACGTTTGAGGAAGTGAACGAAAGTGGTTCTACCCAGTCCTGTTCGGCGTGCGGTTCGAAAGACAGTACGACGCGGCCGAAAGGTATCGCAGGACTGCGAATAAGAGAGTGGACCTGTAGTCGCTGTGGTGTCGTGCATGATCGTGATACCAATGCTGCGCTGAACATTCTCCGATGCGGACGTGCATCGCCAGGTGTGGGAATCCCCTGCCTTTAGGCAGCGGAGGACGTCAAGGTTCACTGTATGCCGGTGGAGCGGGCTGCGCACTCCGGGTCTTGCGGTCAAATTCCGCGGGTGGATTCCGCGTTACCCCTACAGGGCATCATGGAAGATGATCCCCACCGTAAACCGCTGGCCCGAGCGCAGGCGGCTGACGCCGTGGCGCAGCTTGACCCGGTAGCTGCCGCGCGTTCCCTGCACCGGGCGCTGGTTGACCGCGAACACCACCGCGTCGCCCTTGCGCAGCGGCACCACCTCGGCGCGGGACTGCATGCGCGGGCGCTGTTCCGTCAGCACGAATTCGCCGCCGGTAAAGTCCTGGCCTGGCTCGGAGAGCAAGATGGCTACCTGGATCGGGAAGACGTGTTCGCCGTACAGGTCCTGGTGCAGGCAGTTGTAGCCGTCCGGGCCGTACTGGAGGATCAGCGGGGTGGGGCGTGTCTGGCCGGCTGCGTGGCAGCGTTTCAGGAAATCGGCGTGCCGGGCGGGGTAGCGGGTGTCGATGGCCATGGCTTGGTTCCAGCGGTTGGCGATCGGGACGAGGTGGGGATATAGCGCGCCGCGCAGATCTTCGATCAGCGCAGGCAGGGGGTAGCTGAAATACTTGTATTCGCCTTGGCCGAAGCCGTGGCGGCTCATTACCACGCGGGAGCGGAAGGGCGTGTCGAGGGGGTAGAGGGCCGCGAGCGTATCGCACGCGTTGGGGGCGAGCAGGTTTGCCATGACGGCGTAGCCGTGGTGGTCCAGGTTCTGCGCGATGGCGTCCCAGTCCAGGGTCTCTACGCGGCGGGTGGCCTCTTCACTGGTTTGCGCGCTGCGGGTTGCCGTTGCCTGGCTTGCTTTCATGCTGCGGCCTTTCGTGGTTCGTGTCGATGCAATGAACTTTAGAGGAGGATCCCGGCGGCATCACTCCGTGTCTTGCTGTTGAATTCTCTTGTTCGTGCATGCTCTCCCCGCGCCTGGCGCCCGGATGTGCTCCGCCCGCTGCCCTGCCAGTTCGCCGCGCTTGCTTTTGGCTCCCACTCGCCTATGATCTCGTGAATCGTTTTAGTAAACCGTTTTACTGAAGCACTTAATACCAAGTTGCCAAGCCCTGCTCATGATGGAGTCTGACGACGTGTGTAATGCCTTTCGCCGCAAGATCATGAAGTCCTCGCTGGCGGTTACCGCGGGTTCCGCGCTGCCGCGCGTTGCGATGGGCGCCGATGCGCCGGTGGTGCTGCGCTGTTCCTCGGCCATGCCGGTGGACCAGAGTTCGGCCCAGTACCTGTGGTTCGAGCGCTTGCGCGCGGCGGCGGGCGAGCGCAGCAACTCCCCGGCCTGCTCCAGCACGCCATGACCGGGCTGGCGGTGCATTACGGCAGTACCGCCTTCCTGCTGGTGTCGGTGCTGCTGACGATCGTGTTCGGCACCATCCTGGAGGGCGCGCCGGCGCTCATCCTTTTTGGTCCGCTGCTGGCGCCCGTTGCCGGGCAGGCCGGCGTGCATCCGCTACACTTCGGCACTGTGATGGTGATCGCCATGGGGTTCGGCCTGTTCATGCCGCCGCTGGGCCTGGGGCTGTTCGCCACCTGCACGATGACCGGCACGCGCGTGGAGCAGGTCGCCGGGCCGATGCTGAAGTACCTGGTGCTGCTGTTGCTGATTTTGCTGCTGTTGGTCCTGATGCCATCGCTCACGCTATGGCTACCCCGCCTGATGAGGCTGGCATGAGAACCCGATAATGGCAACCATACAAGACGTCGCCAGACTGGCGAACGTGTCCGTGAGCTCCGTTTCCAACGTGCTCAACGGACGCACCGAACGGCTCAATCCCGCCACCTTCGAGCGGGTGCAGGAGGCGATCCGCACGCTCGGCTTCCGCCCCAGCCAGGTTGCGCGCCAGCTCAAGACCGGGCAGACGCCCATGCTGGGCCTGCTGGTGCCTTCCACCGCCAATCCGATGTACGGGCAGCTCGCGCTGAAGATCGAGGCCGAAGCGCAGCGCCAGACCGGATATCGCGTGCTGCTGGGCAACACCAACCGCGACCGGGAGCAGGAGTCGCGCATGCTCGACGACCTGCTCTCGTTTGGCGTGCACGGCGTGATCATCGTCTCGTCGCTGACCGACGAGCAGCATTTCGAGCCGGCGACCCGGCAGGGGCTGGCGATGGTGAGCTACGACGGCGGCGTCGATCCCAACATGCCTGCGCGCATCGACCATGTCGCGCCCGACAACTTCCAGGCGGGCCACCTGGCCGCCTCGCACCTGATCGCCCTTGGCCACCGGCACATCGCATTCGTCATGCCCGCCGGGCGCACCGTCAGCCGCGCGAGCAAGATTGCCGGCTTCGAGGCCGCGGCAACAGAGGCCGGGATCGCAGAAACGGCAGAGGTGATAGAGTGCCCGCCCGCCGCGCACTATGGCGATGCCGAACTGGCCGAACTGGGCCAGGTCCTGGCCGCTCGGCTGGCGCGCACCACGGCGCGCCCGACCGGGCTGATCGCGGTGAATGACATGATGGCGATCGGGCTGATGTCGGGCTTGCACCAGGCCGGTTTGTCGGTGCCGGCCGACGTTTCAGTGATTGGCATGGACGATATCGGCATGTGCTCGTACACCAATCCCGCGCTCACATCGGTGGCCATGCCTTTTGGCGACATGGCGGAGGCCATGGTGCGCCGGGTCATGCTGCGGCTGGCGCAACCCGGGCTGGCGCCGATTCGCCTGTGTTTCCCCAGCGGCCTGGTGGTGCGCCAGTCCACCGCGCCGCCGCCTGCCGTCAACCGCGTGGCCGGCGCGCCGGCCCGAAGGCGAGGCTGACAGTGCATTGCAGCCCGTGGCGGCCGGGGGGAGCCCGCCGCCAGGGGCTGGTGGTGACGCGCACGGCGTGCGCGTGATGGTGTTGGAATGATCTGTATCGTGGAGGAGCGAGAGATGGTGCCCGACAAACCGGAACGCCGGCTGGCAGGACCGGCCAGAACCTATATCGAGGCGGGATACGCCATTGAAGTGGATATCCTGCAAGTGGAGGACGGAAGCTGGGGATCGCTCGTCCGCCTGTCAAAGCTGGCCGACGGCCTGGTGCCCGCCGCGCACTTCATGCTCAACCGCACATTCGAGGACCGCGCCATGGCGTTTTCCTACACACTGGCGCTGACGCGCGCATGCGTAACGCAGTTCGCACCGGCCGCGGCGACCACGATCGCCGAGTTGCTCAGGTCCGGCAACGCCGGCCGGGCCGACACGGCTGACGAATAGGGAGCAGGCCGCGGCGAGAGGCTGACTATTCAGGACGATTTCGACGAGGCGCAAAGCAGATGAGACGAGCGGAATGACATAGCGCCGCCGCTGGCCGGCGCCTGGCGTCCGGATGACGATCGCGACGGCACGTGGCTGAGCGGCACGTTGCGGCAAGTGCGGAAGGGGGGCCACCAGGCAATCAGGGGGGGCAGCATGGAAAACACCGCGGCGAGGCGCGCCAGGCAGCGGATGTTCGCCCGTGGCCGCAGCCCGCGGCGCACCTGGGCCCGCCTGGCTGACAACGCCTGTCAGCCGAGGCTCAGACGCCATCGCGCGGGCAGCGATTTCCGGCGCCCGAAAAGCGGCATGCCCGCGGGGACCCATGCCAAGCACACCGCATCCTACAATCCATGGGTGTCGCTTTCGTGGACCTTGGGGCTGCGATGAATCAGAAACTTTCCCATGCGGGCTCCGCGGTAGCCGCGCCTGCCGCCGGGCCGTGGAGTCCCTTGCGCAACAAGGTGTTCCGGGCCATCTGGCTGGCCACGCTGGCGTCCAATATCGGTACCTGGATGCATGATGTCGGCGCCGGCTGGATGATGACGTCGGTCAGCCCGTCGCCACTGATGGTGGCGCTCGTGCAGGCGGCCACGACGCTGCCGATGTTCCTGTTCGCCCTGCCGTCCGGCGTGCTGGCCGATATCGTGGACCGGCGCAAATACCTGCTGTTCGCGCAAGCCTGGATGCTGGTGGTGGCGGCGGCGCTCGGTCTGCTGGCGCTGGCCGGGCTGGTAACGCCCGCGGTGCTGCTGGCCGCCACTTTCCTGCTGGGCGTCGGCGCGGCGATGAACGCGCCGCCGTTCCAGGCCATTGTGCCGGACCTGGTGCCCAAGCCGGAGCTGCAGTCGGCGGTGGCGCTCAACTCGCTGGGGGTGAACATCAGCCGGGCGATCGGGCCCGCGCTGGGCGGCGTCGTGCTGACGCTGTTCGGGCCGCCGGCGGTATTCCTGATCAACGCGGTGTCGGTGCTGGGGGTGCTGTGGGTGATCTACCGGTGGCACCCGGCGCAGCTCGGGCGGCGCTTGCCGCCCGAGCATTTCTTCCCGGCCGTGCGGGCGGGCCTGCGCTACGTGCAGGCGGCGCCGGTGCTGCAGGTGGTGCTGGTCCGCGCGGTGGCCTTCTTTGTGTTCGGCAGTGCCGGCTGGGCGCTGTTGCCGCTGGTGGCACGCAAAGGGCTGGCGGTGGGGCCGGGCGGCTACGGGCTGCTGCTGGCTTGCGTGGGGGCGGGGGCGATCGGCGGCGCCCTGGTGCTGCCGCGCCTGCGCCAGTTGCTCTCGCCCGATCGGCTGGTGCTTGGCGCCAGCGTGATTTTCGCGCTGGTCTTGTTCGCCATGTCGTTCTTCAGGAGCTTCGCGTTGATCGCCGCCGTGCTGCTGTTCGCGGGCCTGGCCTGGATCGTCGTGCTGTCCGTGCTCAATGGCGGCGCGCAGCGCAGTTCGGCGGGCTGGGTGAAGGCACGGGCGCTGGCGGTCTATCTGGTGGTGTTCTTCGGCGCCATGGCGGCCGGCAGCGCGGTGTGGGGGCAGATAGCCTCGCTCAAGGGGACGGACCTGGCGCTGCAGGTGGCCGGCTCGGGCATGCTGCTGGCCGCCGTGGCGGCCTTGCGCTGGCGTCTGGCCGATTCGCCGGACCTGGATCTCACGCCGTCGCCCCACGATGCCGGCGCGCCGCTTTCCGAAGAGACCACCGGCGATCGCGGGCCGGTGATGATCACCGTCGAGTACCACACCGACCCGGGGGATGCTGCCGCATTTCGCGCCGCCGCCCGCGAAATGCGGCGCGTGCGCCGACGCGGCGGGGCGCTGTCGTGGGGCCTGTTCGAGGACATGGAAGCGCCCGGCCGCTACGTGGAAACGTTTGTGATCGAGTCGTGGCTGGAGCACCTGCGCCAGCACGAGCGTTTCAGCGCCAACGACAAGGCGATCCAGGCCCGCGTCCATGCCTTGCATCGCGGCCCGGCGCCGCCGCGGGTGCGGCACCTGGTCTCGCCGCCGTAGCGGCTGCGTGGCGGCTTACGCAAGGCTAGGCACTCCCCGGCGTCTCGCCGGTTTCGATGGCGACTTCCCACCAGGCCGGCAACAGGGCGCGCACCTCCGGCCGCGCGAAGCGGTCGTCGATCAGGTGCACCACGCCGCGGTCCGCCTCGGTGCGGATCACGCGCCCGGCCGCCTGCACGACTTTTTGCAGGCCGGGATAGAGGTAGCCGTACTCGTAGCCGCAGCCGAATGCCGACTGCATCCTGCGCATGGTCAGTTCATTGACCGGGTTGAGCTGCGGCAAGCCGAGCGTGGCGATAAAGGCGCCGATGAGCCGGTCCCCCGGCAGGTCGATGCCCTCCGCGAAAGAGCCGCCAAGCACCGCGAACCCGATGGCGCAGGTTCCGGGCGCAAAGGCCGCCAGGAACTCGGCCTGCCCGGCCTCGGTCATGGCGCGCGACTGCCGGCGCACGGCAATATCCGGGCAGCGCTGCTCAAAGGCGTCAGCCACTTGCCGCAGGTAATCGTGGCTGCTGAAGAATGCGAGGTAGTTGCCCGGACGCTCCCGGTACTGCGCGCCCAGCAGGTCCACGATGGGGCGCAAGGAGCGCTCGCGGTCGCGGTAGCGCGTGGAAATATTGCCGGCGATGCGCACCGCCAGCTGGTCTGGCCTGAAGGGCGACTGCACCTCCAGCCAGACCGTGTCGCGTGGCAAGCCCAGCGTGTCGCTGCCAAAGCGCGCGGGGGTCAGCGTGGCGGAGAACAGCGTGGTGGCATGGGCCGCCGCGAACCGGGGCGCCAGGAAGGGAGCGGGGATGAGGTTGCGCACGGCAAGGCGGCCCTTGCCTGTCTTGCTGCGGGCGGGGCGCGTCGCGGATTCGGCGGCGCCAGCCTCCTTGCTGATATCGAAGACCGAATGCGCGCCGAACGACTCGGCCAGGCGGCAGAAGTGCAGGGCATCGAAATAGAAGCGCTGCAGAGCCGGGCCCACGCTTTCCGGCGCTTCGGTGAGCTGGTCCAGGATGGCCGATGCCGTGCGCTCCAGCGCCGCGATAAACGGGCCGGGAATTTCCGGGTGCGCGGCATAAGCGCTCTCCTGCGCCTTCGCCAGCAGGGTCCACTGGCCGGAGAGCCGGCGCAGCGCGCTGGCGAGCAGCCTTGGCGCGCCGCGCCGCAGTTCGGGCAGCACCGCGGGATCCAGCTCCGCCGAGTACATCTTGCGTGCCCGCTCCAGCAGGTTGTGCGCCTCGTCGACCAGCACGCCGGCGCGCCAGTCGTTGGCGGCGGTCATGCCATGCAGCATGGCGGTGCGGTCGAAGTAGTAGTTGTAGTCGCCGATCACGAGATCGGCCCAGCGCGCCATTTCCTGGCCCAGGTAGTACGGGCAGATATCGTGGCTGAGTGCGATCTGCCGCAAGGCCGCGCGATCGAGCAGGGCCTGCCCGGCGGCGTCCTGCCGTGCTGCCGGCAGGCGGTCGTAGAACCCGCGCGCGAGCGGGCACGATTCGCCGTGGCAGGCGCGGTCCGGCTGCTCGCAGGCCTTGTCGCGCGCGGTCAGCTCCAGCACCCGCAGGTGCAGGCCGGCATTACCCTCGCGCAGTCCCCGCGCGGCGTCCAGCGCCATCTGGCGGCCGGTGGTCTTGGCGGTCAGGTAGAACACCTTGTCGATCTGGCCCTGGGGCACCGCCTTGAGCATGGAGAACAAGGTGCCTGCTGTCTTGCCGATGCCGGTAGGGGCCTGCGCCAGCAGGCAGCGGCCCGAGCGTGCGGCGCGATAGACGGCTTCGGCCAGGTCACGCTGCCCGCGCCGGAACGAGGCATGGGGAAAGGCCATGCCTTGCAGCGCCTGGTCGCGCGCCGCGCGATGCGCGCTCTCCTGCAAGGCCCAGTTGACGAAGCGCTCGCACTTCTCTTCGAAGAAGGCCCGGAGTTGCCCGGCCCCGAAGTGCTCGCTGAAACCCGACTCCTGCTGGCTCGCCACGTCGAAATAGACCACGCCCACCTGCATGCCGGCGAGGCCGAGCTTTTCGCATAGCAGCCAGGCATAGATCTTCGCCTGGGCCAGGTGCAATTGCCGATGGTTCCCGGGTAGCGCGGTCCAATCGCCGCGCACCGTCTTGATTTCTTCCAGCAGGTTCCGGTCGGGATCGTAGCCATCGGCGCGCCCGCGCACCCGCAGGTTCCTGAACTCGCCCTGCAGGCTGATCTCGGACTGGTACCCGGCGCCGCGCCGCGACTGCACCAGGGCATGGGCGGCCATGCCGTCGGCGGCGGTAGGCGAAGGCGTGAAGCGCACGTCGAGATCGCCTTGCTTGGCGGTGAATTCGCACAAGGCACGCACGGCGACGGTGTACGTCATCGGCCCCGCTCCTGTGTCGGAGGCGCGGCGGGCGGGATCGGCAAGGAGACAACCTTCCCGGTGTAGGGAATGGTGCCCTTGGTAGGGGAAATCACGGGATGAACGTGCTGCTGCGGCGAACTGTATGAATATACAGTACCGGGAGCCGGCAATCTGGCTGCGCTGCCCAAACCGTGCCACAATTTTGCATCCCGCGCATCCCGGCCGCGCCGCCGCTCATTGCGGCAGGGCGGCACCGGCAAGCTTGCGCCGCCAGGGCATCCGCCCTGCAAGGCTTCACGTATCCGCCATGACAGAGCCCAGCAGCCTGAATGCTCCCTCCTCGTCAGCTTCGCCCACCCTGCAAGTCGAGGAGTCGAGCGAGACGAGCTACCGCGCGCTGGTGGACGCCATCCAGGACTACGCCATCTTCACCCTGACCGGGACCGGCCATATTTCGAGCTGGAGCCCGGGCGCGCAGCGGATGAAGGGTTATGCGGCGGCGGAAGTCATTGGCAAGCATTTTTCGGTGTTCTACACGCCCGAGGCCGTCGCCAGCGGCTGGCCGGACTACGAGTTGCGGTGCGCCCGGGCGGAAGGGCGCTTCGAGGACGAGGGCTGGCGGGTGCGCAAGGACGGCACGCTGTTCTGGGCCAACGTGACGATCACACCGATCTACGATGAGAGCCGGGCCGTCAGCGGCTTTGCCAAGGTGGTCCGGGACATGAGCGAAAGACGGCGGCTGGAAGAAATCGAAGCGTCGAGCCGCCGCATGAGCGAGTTCCTCGCGACGCTGTCGCATGAACTGCGCAACCCGCTGGCGCCGGTACGCAATGCCATCAACCTGATGCGGCTGGACACCAGCCTCAGTCCCCATGCCGCGCGCTGCCGGGACATGATCGACCGGCAGATCAGCCATCTGACGCGGCTTGTCGACGACCTGCTGGATGTGGGGCGGATTGCCTCTGGCAAGGTGGGACTGCGGCTGCGCAATGTCGACCTGCGCGATGTGGTGGAGCGTGGCATCGAGTCCGCCCGCCCCGTGCTGGACTTGCGCGGGCAGCAAGTCGACGTCAGCCTGCCCGATGAGCCCGTGGCGTTCCGGGCCGATCTCACCCGGCTGGTGCAGGTCCTGCAGAACCTGCTGCACAACGCCGCGAAGTTCTCGCCGGCGGGCAGCCGCATCGCCATCAGCGGCGAGGTGACCGGCCGCTTGCTTGAGCTGCGGGTATCCGACCCGGGGTGCGGCATCCAGCATGACGCGCTGGAAGACATCTTCAGCCTGTTCGTGCAACGCAGCAGCCCCATCAGCGAAGCCCGGAATGCCGGGCTTGGCATTGGCCTGTCACTGTGCCGCTCGCTGGTGGAGCTGCATGGCGGAACCATCCGGGCCTCCAGCGCCGGGCTGGGCAAGGGCAGCACATTTACCATCCAGATGCCCTGCATCAAGCATCAGCCCGCGGACACCGCTGCCGATACGTCCCCGCGGACCGGCGCATTGCGCGTGCTGGTGGTGGATGACAACCGGGATTCGGCTGACAGCCTCGCCATGCTGCTGGAGATGCTGGGCCATGAAGTGTCGGTCGCCTACGAGGGGGAAACGGCCCGCGCGATCGCCACCCGTTTTTCGCCGCACCTCGCGCTGATCGACATTGCCATGCCCGTCATGGACGGCTTCGAATTGCTGAAGATCCTGCGGGCCCAACCGGAACTGCCCGGCACGGTCTACGTCGCGATGACCGGGTTCGGGCAACCGGCAGACCATGAGGATACGCATGCCGCCGGATTCCACGCCCATATGGTGAAGCCGATCGAGATCAGCCACCTGGAGATGCTGCTGGCAACGGTGGGGCGGCAGATCGCCCGTGGCGAGTAGCGCTTGCCTGCCGGCACCGGTCATTCCTTCCCGCTCGCGTTGAAAACGCCGCAATGTCCGGCGCCGCGTGCAGCCCGTCCCGGCCGTGCCTGCGCCGTTGCGCGCCGGCGGACTGCAGCGCCGGAAGGACGCGCATCGTAGAATTGCGCCATGTACCGCACAACCCGCTCCGGCGCCTGGCAGGCGCCGGGACGCTGCGACGCGCAGCGCAAGGATGACTGACATGAGTGACATGACGAACAAGTTCCTGAATATCTATTCCCACGGTTTCGCCCGCGTGGCGGTGGGCGTGCCTGTCTGCCGCGTGGCCGATCCCGCCTTCAATGCAGCCGGGACGATTGCGTTGGCCAGGGAAGCCGCCAGCCAGGGCGCGGCGCTGGTGGCCTTCCCGGAACTCGGCTTGTCCGCCTATACCTGCGACGACCTGTTTCACCAGCGCGCCTTGCTCGATGCGTGCGAGGCTGCCCTGGCAGAGATCGTGGCTGCCTCCAGGACCATTGCCACCACGCTGGTGGTCGGGCTGCCCCTGCGGGTCGAGCATCAGTTGTTCAACTGCGCGGCGGTGGTCGCCGGCGGGCAGGTGCTTGGTGTCGTCCCGAAGTCCTACCTGCCGAATTACTGGGAGTTCTACGAGGCACGGCAATTCAGCGCGGCGGACAGCGCGGCGGTGAGCGAAGTGCTGCTGGGCGGAAACAAAGTGCCGTTTGGCGCCGGCCTGCTGTTCGAAGCGCGGGACATTCCGTTTTTCCGCTTCCACGTGGAGATCTGCGAAGACGTCTGGGTGCCGATTCCCCCGTCGTCGTTCGCGGCGCTGGCGGGCGCCACCGTGCTGGTGAACCTGTCGGCATCCAATATCGTGGTCGGCAAGTCCGGCTACCGGCATCAACTGGTCAGCCAGCAATCGGCGCGTTGCCTCGCGGCCTATGTCTACAGTTCGGCCGGCAAGGGCGAGTCGTCCACCGACCTGGCGTGGGACGGGCAGGCGCTGATCTACGAGAACGGCGAACTGCTGGCCGAGTCCGAACGCTTCGCGGACAGCTCGCACCTGACCTTTGCCGACGTCGACCTGGAGCGCCTGTCGCGCGAGCGGATGCACCAGACCACCTTCGGCCACTCGGTGCGGCGCCATGGCGCGGAGGTCGCGAAGTTCAGGGTGATTCCGTTTGCCGTCGATACGGCGCCGGACAAGGCCTTGCCGCTGCGCCGGACGGTGGAGCGGTTCCCCTACGTGCCATCCGACGCCCGGCGCCGGGACGAGCGATGCAGCGAGGTCTACAACATCCAGGTGCAGGCGCTGGTCCAGCGCTTGTCGGCCAGCGGCATCTCCAAGGTGGTGATCGGTGTCTCCGGCGGGCTGGACTCGACACATGCGCTGCTCGTGTGCGCGAAGGCCATGGACCGGTTGAAGCTGCCCCGCACCAATATCCTCGGCATCACCATGCCCGGCTTCGCCACCAGCGACCGCACGCTGCTCCAGGCGCGCAAGCTGATGGAGGTGGTGGGCTGCGTGTCGAAGGAGATCGATATCCGGCCGAGCTGCATCGAAATGCTCAAGGATCTCGGACACCCGTATGCGTCGGGCAAGCCCGTGTACGACGTGACGTTCGAGAACGTGCAGGCGGGCGAGCGCACTAACCACCTGTTCCGCTTTGCCAATTCCAGCCACGCTATCGTGATCGGCACGGGCGACCTCAGCGAGCTTGCGCTTGGCTGGTGTACTTATGGCGTTGGCGACCATATGTCGCATTACAACGTGAATGGCAGCGTGCCGAAGACGCTGATCTCGCATCTGGTCCGCTGGGTAGCGGAGACGGGACAGATCGGCGACGCGGGGTCTGACGTATTGCTCGATGTGCTTGGGACGGAGATCAGTCCCGAACTGGTGCCGGGCGACTCGGCCGATGCGCCACAGCAGAAGACCGAGAATTTCATCGGTCCGTATGAACTGCAGGATTTCAACCTGTACTACACGTTGCGGTTTGGATTTACGCCGACCAAGATTGCGTTTCTTGCCATGAGCGCCTGGAGCGATCGCGATAAGGGGAGCTGGCCCGAGGGGCTGCATGTGGCGCGTAATGAGTACAAGGTGGCGGATATCAAGCGGAACCTCGGAATCTTTCTTGACCGGTTTTTCCGGACGAGCCAGTTCAAGCGGTCTTGCGTGCCGAATGGGCCGAAGGTGGGGTCGGGCGGGTCGCTGTCGCCGCGGGGGGACTGGCGGGCGCCTAGTGATTCGGAGTCTGTCGTATGGATGAAGGACTTGGAGAGGATTCCGGATGGGGTGTGAGGCAGGGGGTAACCGCAACGGCTTGAACTTCGAAATCAAAAATTCGACAGCCAGGGATGGTTCTGGTGCCGATTGCGTGCGCAAGTAATCACTGAGGCCGGGCGCGGTGCCGCCGGCATCGTGCTCGCCAACGCTTGATCAACTGCATAGGGCGCCTGCACGCAGGCATGTGCGCCAGGCGCCGCGCGAGAGTGGGCTAGCGCCTGACGATCCGCCTGTCGAACCAGTCATCCAGCATGGGCTTCTCATAGCGCAGCGGGTCGCTGCTCGAGTACATATTTACCGACATCATGAAGTTCATGTCGGCCAGCCGTTCCTCTCCGCTTGCCAGTATGCGGTCGTCATGGCTCAGGGTGTAGCGCAGCGTCATCCGGGGCCAGGTGATATCACGGACCACGCGGATTTCCTGCCCGTTGAAGCGAAACGGTTCGAAGCGCCCGGCCAGGTCGATGTCCAGCACTTCGATCTTGAGCGAGTCGCCCGGAGCGAGCTTGCGCTCGGCCAGCCGGGTCAGATGCCGCGTGATATCGCTTTCCACCGCGGCGAGATCCTTCTCGCTTGCATACGGGTGGGAATAGGCGGCGTCGGTGTAGCTCTGCGGATCGATGAAGCGGATCGAGAGACTGCCGCCCGGAGGCGTCGCCAGGGCGCTGGCGCCGGACAATGCGGCCAAAGCAGCGGCGGCGAAACAAAGGGACCTGGACATTGCGACCTCCCACTTTCTTCACGGCCTGATGAGTTCGACCGCGCGCGCAGAGGCATTGTTCCGGGGCGCGGCGGCTCCGCTCAGGGCGCCAGTACCGCGCTGCCCGCCATCGTCGCCGGTACGGTCTGCCGCATCGTTTCCACGAAGCGGCGCAGCTTGGCGGGATAGAAGCTCGCGTAGGGATAGACCAGTTGCATGGGCAGCGAGGAAGCCTGCCACTGCGGTACCAGGTGGAGCAGGCGTCCCTGCGCGATGTCGTCCGCCATCAGCCACGCCGACGCCACGCAAACGCCCAGCCCCATGACCGCGGCGCTGCGCAGTGCATACAGGCTGTCGGTGCCGACGCGCGGGTGGAAGGCCAGCCGCTGGGTCTCGCCCGTGGCCGCATGGGTGAGCGACACCTCGTTGCGGTAGAAGGTGCGCAGCGACAACCAGGGCAAGCCGGCAAGCTCATTCGGATGCGAGGGCATCGCCCTGGCTTCCAGTACCGATGGCGCCGCCACGACGATGCGGGGCACTTCGGAAAGCCGGATCGCCACTACGGACGGGTCGCTGACCTCGCCCACGTGGATGGCGCAATCGATGCCTTCGGCGATGAAGTCCGGTGTCCGGTCGTGCAGCAACCATTCGACCGTCACCCGCGGGTGGCGGCGCAGGAATGCCGCCAGCGGCCCCACCAGTTGCTGCTGGCCGAACGCGTGTGGCACCACCACCCGCAGCGTGCCCGCCGGTTCGTCGCCGGCGCCCCGCAAGTCCGCCTCGAACGCTTCCCAGCCCGCCACCAGTTCCTTGGCGCGCCCGAAGCAGCGCTCGCCGTCCTCGGTGAGTTTCATCGCATGCGTGGAGCGTTGCAGCAGGCGCAGGCCCAGCGAGCGCTCCAGGTTCTGCAGGCGGCGGCTCACCGTGGGCTGGGTGGTGCCCATCTGCGCGGCGGCCGCCGACAGGCTGCCGGCTTCGACGATCCGCACAAAGGTCTGCATCAGTTCGATGCGGTCGGTCGAGGCGGGCGCTGGCGTGGCGGGGGAGGGCGGTTTCAATTTGGTCATACGTCGGACGCATAGCAATTGTGCAGAGTGTAGTACTACCGCGCTGAACGAGGGGCCGGCAAACTCCAGTCTCATATTCGATCTGAGGGTTTCCGCTATGTCATCCGTTCGCGTTGCGCATGCAAACGCCGCCACACACCCGGCGGTCCCTGTGGCTGAGACGGGGGCCGCCACTGGCTTGCCCGCCCGGTTGGTCCTGCTGCTTGCCGCCGGCGCCGGCCTGGCTGTGGCATCGCTCTATTACAGCCAGCCCATGCTGGGCGTGCTGGGTCCGGATATCGGTGCGTCCGACTGGGCGGTGGGGCTGGTCCCCACGCTCACGCAACTGGGCTATGCCCTGGGCATCCTGCTGCTGGCGCCGCTGGGCGACCGCTATGACCGCCGGCGCATCATCCTGGCCAAGGCCGCCGTGCTGAGCGCCGCGCTGCTGGCCAGCGGCGCCGCCTCCGGCATCGGGCTGCTGCTGGCCACCAGCCTGGCGATCGGGCTGGCTGCGACGATGGCGCAAGACATCGTGCCGGCCGCCGCCACGCTGGCGCCCGAGTCGCACCGGGGCAAGGTCGTCGGC
>Ga0255338_1002656_pt1 | contig 24789 bp, 28 predicted proteins | sample MeOH1_35cm_T4_19_FD_203715 | JGI IMG/M metagenome (GOLD analysis project Ga0255338, IMG submission 203715) | Sandy soil microbial communities from University of British Columbia, Vancouver, Canada - MeOH1_35cm_T4_195 | ecosystem: Engineered > Artificial ecosystem > Sand microcosm > Unclassified ...
ATAACATCAATCGTAATTGCAAAAAAACGCGGCAGTCCGCGTTTTTCAAGGATTTATTTAGTTGTTCCTAGCTAATTTGCTATGCTAACTGTAAAAGTCGGGTTATAGCATATCAAATGTGTTAAAAACATAGCAATGTCATTTCCTAACTTTGCTTCATACGGTCAGAATTATCGTATTTTTCTGTTGTGCGAACGGCCCTTTTGCCTCGTATTTGTTAGTTTTGGCATGGGCATTACCGTAACTTCCAAGATCAATACGGTTAGGATGCCAGTAAGAAGTAATCTTTTTGAATTTTCCTCATTTACCGTTCGCAAAAGGCTCAAAAAATCCTCAAATTTACCCATTATAATTAGATTAACACACTAAGAATCAGTTGCTTTGGATAATGAAAGGAGGAGAATATGAAAAAGGTCTTTGAACTAATCCCTAAGCTGCTTAAAAACGGTGCGAAGGGACAACTCATTACTCCCAAACGCCTCTATGTAATTGGCATGGCTTTGGCCGTAGTAGCGGTAGGTAGAGCAGGTTATCTTTTTGCCGTTGGAACACCTGCCAAGTCCGAGCCTGTGAAACCACTTGTAAAGTTGGTTCAGGCCGCGGAACTACCTATCAAGGACGGAAAAGCGGTTCTGGAGTCCCAGGTCGAGACCCGCATGCCCCAAGCCCAGACGCTGCTATCTAACCAGAAAGGATCCGACACGGGGTATAAGCCAAAGACATCCCCAAATCCGAGTCTGGCTCGCAATCCTGCCCCTACTCCTACTCCTAACCCTACTCCTACTCCTAACCCTGATCCTGCTCCTACTCCTACTCCTGCCCCTACTCCTACTCCTATTCCTACTCCTAACCCTATTCCTATTCCGGTACCTCCCATGAAATCCCTTCATCTTATTGGTGTGTAAGAGGGTTCGTCCCCTCCTTTCCTCACCCGGTAAGCTTAACAAGGCCCCATTATAAGCTGGAAAACAAGGTGAATAACTGCAGCGCCTGTCATCAAGAGATCTTTAAAGGTATCGAAAACAGCAGCTGCATCCGGTGCCATGGCCGGGATTATATTGTCAACAAGCCTGAGAAGGCAGCCAAGGCCTTGCACCTGAAGATTAATTTTGCTAAGCAGGGCTGCTTGGTCTGTCACACAAGGCTATAAGAAAGGGTATAACTCAAACTCTGAGTTATACCCTTTTTCCTTACATGTGGCAGCTGACACAGGGCATATCTTTGGGAACCGGACCGTAGGGATCATGGTTAAACTTGGCCGGCCGCCATGCCGCAGTATTGTGGCATTCCTGACAGGCAGTCCTCAGGTTCTTATGGTAGGAATACCTAGGAATATTGTGACAGGCGGTACAGGGCTGGCCTTGCAGCCGATCATGACTGAAGTTGGCCGGGCTCCACTTCCGGGTGTCATGACACTGTTGACAGGATGCGTTCACCATGTATTGCTCCAGGTGATAGTTTTGCTCAACGGCATGGCAAACCGTGCAATTTGAGATTCCTATTATTTGTGCGTGGTCAAACCTGACAGGTTTCCAGCCGTCGGTTGTATGACATGCGACGCAGTTCGAACTTACAGCCTGGTGATTAGCCGTCTGCGGCGGTTTATGGCAGCTGCTGCAGTCCAAGTCTCCCCCAGGGTGAACGAATTTGGGCAGGAACCAGCTTCTGGTGGTATGGCACTGGCCGCAATTTTGCCCGTAAGCACCCGCGTGGACCTTTGCCTGTGCAGCGTGACAAGTTAGGCACTGAACTCCGCTGTTGACATTGCCATGGTTAAAATTGACGGGTGTCCACCTGCCGGTGTAATGACAGGCACTGCACTGGCCCGCCGTATTATTATGGACGATATTGACAGGTTTCTTATGGCACTGGCTGCAGTTAGCCATGCCGGGGTCATGTTTAAGACTGACCGCCCGCCAACGGCTGGTCTGATGACAGTCACTGCAGTGGGCCCCGTACTGCTCAACATGCTTGGGCGGTAGCTTGTTGGCATGGCAGGTCTCGCAGGCGGGATTCCCCTGGGCCAGTATGCTCTCTACATTCATTTGCGCTGGCTTCCACTTCTGGGTCTGATGACAGGAGCCGCAAGGGATTATCCTTGGTTGCGGCAAACCTGTTATGCTCCAGCGCCCGAGTGATTTTCTCCGTAAAACCTTTATGTTCAGTATGGCAGTCTAAGCAGCCCTGCTTGTCAAAATCAATTTTCAGGTGCAGGACTTTCAACCTGGCCCGGTGACAGGCGTTACACCCTTCAAAAGAATGGCAGGTTTGGCACTGTGCGAGCCCCTCTCCTTTGACCACAGTCGGGTGGTCTTTTAACCAGTTTGCAGGGTGACCCGGTAAATGGCACTGCCCGCAGTTGACTTTTCCCTGGAGTTCACCCTTGTCGAGCTTAAGTTGGGCCAGGTTGAACTGCCTGAAGTCGCCGCGCCTTTCCCTGGCCGTGTCATAGCCATGACATTTATTGCACACCTCTGCTCCGGCTGTGAGGTTGATCCCATGCTGGGAGCTCCAGTTTGCCTGTTTGTGGTTTTCCGGTACAACAAAGCGGTGGCAGGTGCTGCAAGCATTGACTACCTTGATTCCCGTTACACGGACTGTTTCACCGGACGGAACAGCTTGGCCCTCCGGAAATTCCCGGGCGGCAGCGCCCGGGGGCGCCGCCGCGTTATTAACAATATTGCCAATCACATAGCCGCCCAGGCCGGCTGACAGGAGGATAACCGTGATTAGAACCAGCATCTTTTTAAACCTGCGGAATAGCGCTTTCATACAGGCCCACCCTTTCCAAAAAACTAGACCAGATCAACCCCCCCACCAGCCGGTAAGGGCTTATGGGGGTTATGGCATTGGGTACAGTTCCGAGACCCTACAAAGGGATGCATGAAGGGGAGGGAGGTATGACAGGACCTGCACTGATCATTTACCTTGGTGGGCAATAAGGGGGTAAAATCTGTGCCGTGCGGCTTATGGCAGATGGTACACGCTCCTTTGCCTGCCGGGTTGTCAATCAGGCTGTGTTTGGCCTTGTCATACTCGCTGACTGTATCGCTATGGCAGGAACTACACAGGCCCCTGACATTGTTTTTGAGCAGCCTGGTTAGCTGAGCTGCATGGTTTTCATGGCAGGACGCACAGGTTAGGGTGGTACCCACGGGGTGACGGGACGCCAGCTGGAACTTCTGCCGTACCGGGTCATGACACTGGTAACAGAGGTTCTGAGCTGGAGTTGTGGTTAAGAGTCCACGCTGTTGGCCGTGGCTCTGGTTTCCCGAAAAGTTATGTTTGGACTGAAGGGACGATTTCTCCTGCTCATGGCAGCCAACACACTTTTTTGCTTCCTCGCTTAGCGGCACTTCCGGCTGCTTCTCCGGGGTTACGGTTTCAGTTGGAGGTTTTTCCGGTGGTTTTAACAGGTTAGATGCTTTCTTGATGGCCAGGGGAGTAAAAAAAGCCGCCACCAGGATGAGCAGGCTTATTATGGCAAGTCTTTTTTTGCTAATCATTACTCCCCTCCGTTATGGCACTTGATGCATGCGTTCATCTTTGGCCGGCTGTATTCCGGGGCAATCTGCTGCAGAGCGAACTCTTCGTTCCATTCCTTAAAAGCCCGTTTGGATTCCTTGCTCACCCCGCGCTCAGCAATTCTGCCGTGGACTACCCCAATATGGCAGTCAACACATTTAACACCCCGCTCCAGGTGTTTGCCGTGTGGAACAATTATATCGCCTGTAGGTGTATAGGTTTCCCTGGCCGGATGGCATTTAAGACAAGTTTCGTTGGGGATATCCTTAGACTGCCAGGGAAATTCAATAGGACTGGGGTAGGTACGGGTGACGTGCTTAAACACCTGTACCATGGCTCCGATTTTATCTTTAATCAAGTTGCCGAGGCCTGGCTCGATATGACAGTCAACACAAGCCGTCCCCCGGTGGGATGAGACTTCCCAGGTACGGTATTCAGGCAGCATCACATGGCAGCTGGAACAGAAACTTGAGCGCATGGTGAAAAGGACACCGCCTACAGTCAAAGCGCTTAACAGAATGATGCTGCCGGAAATCAAGATAAGTAATTTCAGGCGGTCTTCGGTATTCTCCAAGTTGAATCTAAAAAATTTACGCCCTGTTCCTTCTGACACAAGCTTCCCCTCATTCCCTGTTAACCGGACAAAGGTAGAATATCTTGGACAAAAACCCTGTCTGCCAGTAGGATTCGTTGTTTGGCATTCGTCTATGCCTATCCAGTACGAATAGAATTAGATAAACAGATGTTTCGAACGCTTGTCTCCAGAAATCGATGCCCCAAATCATATCCATTTCCATTTGAAGATATTCACTAAGTTTTCACCATTTGATCATAGTTGAAACACATTTTTTGTTTATACTAACAGTAGATAAAAGCATTCAGGTCTTGCCGCTGAAAAGAATTAAGCTGATTGACAGTGTTTCAGCACATAAAAAGCCTACATCAAGAAACAGGATAAGGAGGAATCGCTAATGATGGGTGGATACGGCAATATGATGGGAGGCTGGGGTTATGGCCCCAACGGTTTTGTTTCCGGCAGCTGGTGGGGACTAATCGGCATGCTGCTTGAAGGCCTGTTCTGGGTAGGTCTGGTCGTCCTGGCAGTATACCTGTTCCGTCGCTGGACAGCAGGTGCGCCAATTAAAACTGGAACGACTGCCCTGAACATCCTGAATGAACGTTTTGCCCGCGGAGAAATTACAGCTGAGGAGTTTAAGCGCATGAAGCAGGAAATAGGTGGTTAAGAATTCAACGACAATCCCTGCTGTCCTGTTCCCAAGAAAATGCCTGTATCAGCTCACAGAATAAATTCAAAGGGGATGACTCAAGGTCTGAGTCATCCCCTTTGAATTTATTGTGCATCCAAATCAGTATAGTACCCTTATTTTTTAAATACCCCTATGGGTATTCCTTGTGTCATACCTGCGTTATCGCGATTCACGGCAGGCGTATTCGCGGGCATACCGACTTGCTTGTCGCTCATCGGCGTATTCGCGGGCATACCGACTTGCTTGTCGCTCATCGGCGTACTCGCGGGCATACCGACTTGCTTGTCGCTCATCGGCGTACTCGCGGGCATACCGACTTGCTTGTCGCTCATCGGCGTATTCGCGGGCATGACGGCCATTGAGTCACTCGTCGTAATGTTTTGTTTGGCCTTTTCCTGCTGCTGCGCAGCATTAGTTTGAGCTGTGGCCATCTTGGAATTCCAGGTGGAATCCACAGCCCGGGCAGACCCTCCCATGGCAAAACTGGCACTGGCGCCGGTCGTAATAGTTAAGACCAGCACACTGCTTACGATTAGGGTCTTCTTACCTAATAAACTTTTGATAAAACTTAGCATAATCTTTTTAGCTCCTTTCGTGTCGAAAATCATCCAACAGTCTGTGTACTTATTTTTTCCCTTCGGCCGGCACATCACCTCCTCTAAACTGCTTGCTCTAACGCTCGGCAAAGTCACGGCTGTTCATCCTATCCTTATAGGCATCACCCTGCTGCGCTGCAGGACCTGGAACCCCTTGCGAGAACGGACCTGGCATATCTACGTTTGGTTTTCCCTGCAGGTTATTTGGTTGTGTCGTCGGATTATTAGGATAAGGCATTTCACTGGGTAGGGCTTTACTGGGTAGGGGTAAACCTCTGCCGCCTCCTTCCATCCCGCCTTCCGTGGAACCCTTCACCGGCTCCGGCTTTGTCGCCGCAGGCTCGCCTATGCCTTCCTTGTTCTTTGACCGGTTTCCGGCCGGGATCTCGGGAACGCCGACCATCATCATCGGGACCCCTGCCTGAATCAGGTCTTGCTTACTAATTCCGTCCTGGTTCATTTGCTCCAGGCTTATGTTGCGGCCCTTGCTCCGCAGCGCCTCATACACAAAGAATTTACCCTGGGAGATTTGCTTTTGCTCCGCCACACGCTGGACCTCCAGATCCGCCCGGATGACAGCAATCTCAGCAGCCAAACTTGACTTACTCACTTCCCCCGCAACAACATTTTCAATTTGCTGCTCATCAATTGTGAATTGGCCGCTTCCGGTATAGGTGACCAAGATCAGGTTGCTTTTACCCTGGACAAGGTAGCCTTGCTTGATAGCTGTGGCAACCAATGCTTGTACTGTCTGGTAAACCTCTGGTTTGGTCTCCGACATACTTAGGAGCAGTTTTTCACCCGCAGGTTCGAAAGCTTTAATTTCCACTACTTTTCCCCTTTTGTTCAAACCCAACTGGACACTGGGAATTATGTCCAGGGAAAGATAGGCTACCGGTTCGGCTGATGTGCGCAGAGGCGGGTACAAGGAGGCGACTATAGCCAAAATCAACACCGCCGCCAGAGAAGCTATACCTTTATGCCAGTTCGAGCCCCTGTCTGCCACGATTTCCTGACCGGGCTTAACCGGATGAGGAACCTTTACTTTAATGAATGCAGCATCGGGAGCTAGCAAAATACATTTATCGCCTTCGGTCTGAAGCACGATTCCCTTTACCTTTGCCATTTGCTCTCCCCCCCTTGGTTTGGCAGTTGAACATAGCTTCTCAGATGTTCGAATTCCTCAGGCTGTCCTAAAATTACCGCAACGGCGATAATATACTTTCGCCCCCGTTCCAGAGTTCTCAGATGGATGCCGCTGCAGAGTGATAGTTCCTTAAAGGGTAGTTGTTTTTTATTAAACAGTACAGCCCTGAGCTGCGGGTGTTCAATTAGTGTCTGGGAAGCCTTGACCAGGGTCTCCCGGGCATCCCTGCGCTTAGGGCAGGCCCGAACCAGATCAGAAAATGCCAGCCCAAACTCCTTGATTTTAACCTCATAGGCAGCTACTTCATCGGCCAAGTCGCGCGAAGCCTGATCTTTGGAGTAGTTTTTCCAGGAAGCTTGCACCTCTCCCCTGGAATGGAGCATCTGCTCATCTTCCTGGCCTACATCCAGATTTGCATGCCAGTGCCGCTTTTCTTTCCGGAAATTGTCAATTAAGGCATTGGTGACAATGGTTCGCGCAAAGGCCAGAAAGGGAACCCCCCTGTTGGGGTCATAAATATCGAGTGACCTGTTAAATGCTATGATGGCTATTGACAGCTCATCGTCATTTTCCCAGTTCAGTACCCGTCCGAAATATCCGGTGGCTACTTGATGTACAAAACTCCTGTGTTCGGCGATGAATTGTTCCCTCGCTTGCAAATCGTTTTTTACTCTGGCGATTATGCTTTCGTCCATATCCCGCCTAGTACTCATGTTCTACCTCGGTTTTAAAAAGTAACTTTGTTAAAGCACCAGGTCAGTATACTGTATTGGTATACGTACCTGTCTGAATCTTTCTGTGGGTTTAGACCACTAAATCAAAACGATTTTTCTAACCTATTGTAACAAGGAGTATCAGAGCAAGTTGGCTCTTCAGTGGTCTTGTTCATTATATCGGAACAATGTGATGTTTCCGTTAGGAAAATGCCAGAAAACCTTGAACAAGCACAGACTAATCCCTCGTTTCACATCATTACATGATGTAATTAGATCCCCCAAATGTTGGAGCAAGAATGGCAATCAAACCATAAAATTTTACCATCTGACTTTGTCGTTATCAAATTCCGGATATTTTAAGAACTCTGTGGGCTGGGCTAATTAACCAAAATTAATCAGGGGGAATACTTGAAAGTATGTTTGATTAGCCACGAAAGCCTCCCGGTATTTGGCCAGGAGGCTTTCGCTCTAAAGTATAGTGAATATCACTACTTTGGATATAGAAAACAAAAAGTGTATCATTTCAACTTACCAAAAATGGGGAGGTACACATATAGCACTCCATCGTGAAACCAGTTGAAATTACCGCCCCACTTTTGTGGGTTTGCTAAGTGTCACAGATTGTAGTGACCTTTTCCACAGAACCAAACCGATACCGGCCGTGACAATAATCATTCCTAAACTACTCCACTGTCCGGTCGTCAAACCAAGCACATGTGGGCCGTCACCGCGCAAAAACTCTAAAGCAAACCTTCCGAGGGAGTAGAGAACAATGTAGGTTAGAAACAAAATGCCTTTCGGCAATTTCCGCCAACGCGACAGAATTACAATTATGGCAAAGGCCACCATATCCCATTGTCCTTCCCAAACTTCTGCAGGCCAAAGAGGTTGGCTACCATAGGCATCGTAAGCTGGGGTTCCAGGCGGGTAGACCAGGCCAAAACCCCCGTTTGTAGGACTGCCATAAGCATCTCCATTTAAAAAACAAGCGATACGTCCAACAGCTTGCCCGAAGATTAGGCCTGGTGCGGCTATATCAGTCAAACGCCAAAAATCAATCCGATGTCTGCGAGTATAAATCCAGCCTGCTACTGCCACTCCGACCATAGCGCCTAGAATGGAAAGGCCTCCGTGCCAAATCATCAGTATTTCAACCATGTGCTTTGAGTAGTAATCCCACTCATAGAACACGACCTGCCAAATACGAGCGCCGATTATACCGCCAATAATCCCGTACAGAAGAACATCTAAAAGATATTTCCGATATTCCTTGTCTTTTTCGCCCGATGCGAGACTATAGGCTACACCAAGCCCAAGCAAAATAGCTATGACTACGATTGTAGTTTTCCTGTTAGGATTCCATCCATAGAATCGCAAGAGTTGTTAAGCACTCTCTAAGCGTAAGAATTTCCAAAGGACGAACGAGAAGCACCATGAAAGGATAAACAGGCCTACAAGTAAGTACCCGATCCCTCCAAAGTCAAGGTCGTGTATCCAGCCCCAAACTCCGCCGGAAAGACCAAGCTTGGACGATAACACTTGTATTAGCTCAATCACTCCGATGAATAACGCAGCAACAACCGACAAACCAGTTACTGACAAGTTATAGTATATTTTGCGAATCGGTGTTGCGAATGCCCAATTATACGCAGTGGTCATAAAGACTCCGTCTGCTGTATCCATCAAACTCATGCCAGCAGCAAAGAGAATCGGTAGAGAAATTACTACAGAGAAGGGGATTGCTTGAGTAGCTGCGTTGGCGGATATTGCCAGCAGTGCAACTTCAGACGCAGTGTCAAAACCCAGACCGAACAGAAAACCAAGTGGATAAACATGCCAGCTTTTGTTAATTAAACGATAAAGCGGACCGAAGAATCTTGAAATAAGGCCACGTTTTAAAAGCAGCTGGTCAAGATGCTCTTCGTGGCATTCTCCTTTCCGCATCCTTACGAATAACTTATATAAATCAACCCAGATGTATAAATTAAGCAACCCAATAAGTACAAGAAAACCGCCGGAAACAGCGGTACCGATTAAACTTCCCATTTCTTTAAGCTGAGGAATGTTTTCCTGAGCCCACTTCATTGAGAATGCCGTAAGGACTGCCATTACAAATACGACGGACGAGTGACCTATGGAGAAAAAGAAACCGATACCGCTCGGGTCTTCCTTCTGTTGAACCATTTTGCGTACAGTATTGTCAATGGCGGCAATGTGATCGGCATCGAAAGCGTGGCGTAATCCCAATGTGTAAGCTAAAAAGCCAAAACCTACTAGTTGGGGATATTGACGTACTTTTATAAGTAATAGCGCCAATCCAACGAGGTGTATTACTACTACAGCGATGCCAAATCGAAACCATTTTGGGCGTTTTTCTAAGTTAATATTCATAATTATTACTCCTGATAATTTTGATCAAGCATCTGAGATTTTGCTCAACTCCTCTAGTACAATGCGATGGTTAAGCAGGCTCATATCCTTAATTATTGCGTCAATCAATTTCTGTTTACCGAAAATATCAATTAAGCGCAACCCGCCTTCGACCGGCTCAATTATATCAACCTGCTCCATCAATAATTCTTCCCTGTTGCCCTTCTTAACGTATACGTTGGCTTCACACATAAATTCACCCCCTTCTAGAATAGAAAAAACCACCAAGAATCAACCCGGGCTTCCTGCCCAGCTGACCTTCGTGGTCTTGTTTCACCAAGATAATCATCGTAATGAAAAAATGAATGTGGATTCGTTTGGACCCTTCTGGTATCCGTTATGCTTATTCTATTCGCTGCACCCAAGAATATTCCTTCCAGTCAGATAATTTTTTTTAGGGATTTTTATGAAAATGTACTAACTACATGCCCTTTACAATGGCGGGACCATCCGGCCATGAACCTCTCATCTCATCCGCTCCCATTATCTCTGACCTCCGGAATCAAAGATGCAGCAGCGGGTCTTCGGGCACTCCGTTTACCCGGGTTTCAAAATGGAGATGGGCACCGGTGCTTGATCCTGCGCCCGGTGTGCCTGGTGCTCCACCGCTATGGGCGATGGTCTGTCCCGCCTTTATCCGGCTAACCCCTACGTCGAAATGGGAAAGTTCAGAGTACAAGGTTTACAGTCCTCCACCGTGATCGATAATGATCACCCAGCCGTACCCTCCCATACCCCCGGCATAAATCACAGCGCCGTCCGCAGCAGCTACGATCGGGGAACCCATGGGGAGGGGGATATCAATCCCCGCCTGCAGCCTCGTGATACCGAGGACCGGATGTTTGCGATAACCGATGGAACTTATGGTACGGACTGCCGGAGCCGTCCATACCAGGGCACCCGGCTTCGATCTGGTTACAGTGTTGTTTTGCTTCTGAGACTGGTGGAAGCCCATGGCGGGAAAATCATGGTTGAGAGTGAACCAGGCAGAGGAACTGAATTCACTGTTCTGCTGCCTGGATAATCCAATATAATTGCTCTGCAAGGAAAACAACATAAGGCTATGGCAAATGTCTTCGGACTGCAAAAGATCAGGGCTATTGGTGTTTTAACTTTCCAATAGCCCTTGGGGGTCAGGATCAGGCAAGTTTGCCCGTTTTATCATAGACGTTTAGTTGTGGAATTTGAGAACTTCTCTCAAAGGTATCAACTTCTTGGGCAGGGGGAACCATGTTCGTATTTGGATGATGACTTTGATGCATCGAGATTGAGTGTTGCATATCCATGTTTCCTTTGGCTGGGGAGATACGAGTCATATCCACATTCATTTAGACTTCCATTCCTTTCGCATGTTGCTCACGGTACAAAAATAAAAAAATAATAACCAATGGGTTGGCTCTGCAGGGTGTATTTGCCGGATCCGCCCAACAAATAGCCACCTACATTGAAATGTCCAAGCCTGTTTATTCGTCCTGATAGTTAAAGGACAACGACTGCCACCATAAAGTTCTCTCCAAAGAAATTTGTGCAGTACCCTTAGATTCAATTAACTCGTTATCCGAATATACCGTTATTCCTGATTCGTTCAGGCTTTGATAGCTATCAAGCGGTCTGCGGGGGCTTCCGACCTCAAACATAGGACTTGGTAAACTGCCCCCACAACAACCCGATAACGTCCCTTGAAATATAATTAACTTCCCACCTTTTTTCTTGATAAACCCGGCTGCTTCTGGCGAAATATTAATATTAATCTGGCTCACCCCCATGGTGGTAAAAACGATGCACTGTAGAGATTAAAGGCCATAGCTCCATCTTTGAAGGCTCTGGCTAATCATTTGTTATTATTAGTCTAATTACACCCCACTACCGGTACCCATCATGCTGGTTCCAGAACCATTCATGTGATTCTGATTTTTCATATGGTCAGGATTGGACATCATGTCAGCCATGTCCCCCATACCGTTTTTCTGCATGAATTCTTTAACTTGGGGATCGTTCATGGCTTGTTTATGTTCCGGGGTCTGACAAGCTTGCTGCATTTTAGGGTTTTGCATCATCTGCATCATGTTCCCGCTTTGCACGGCCTTTTGAATCTCAGGGTCTTTTAGAAGTTCTTGCATTTGCGAAGACTGCATAACCTTTTGCATGGCCGGCAGCTGCATCATTTCCAACATTTGGGGATTAGCCCCCATCACCTTCTGCATAACAGGGTATTGTTGAGCCATTTGCAGCATAACCGGACTCTGGTACATCAACTGTTTAACTTGAGGTGTGGATGCTAGGACAGGAATGGCGGAAACCAAGACAACAACTAATGCCAAGCTCACTATTAGTTTTTTCTTCATAAATAACTGCCTCCCTTAAACAAGACTTTTCCCATATTTATTGTAGCATTTCTTACGACCATAGTCTGTGAACAATCTGTGAGAGTTCCAAGGAGTTTAATTGAACAGGATAACTTTCACAAATATTTCACAGATGGTTTCCATTCCCCCCACAACTGTAAAGTGATATTATTATGGCAAGGTAAGATAGGTAGGATATTTTTCGCCCCTCCGCGAAAGATATATTCGAACTATCGAATAGAGGTGGCATTGTGGACAAGGAAACTCTCCTAACTAAAAAACGCTACAACCGGACCGCAAAATTTTATGACTTAATGGACCGGATGATCAAACCCGAACTGCGAGCCAAAGTATTAAGCCAGACTTCAGGACGGGTTTTAGAAGTCGGGGTAGGAACGGGTAAAAACTTGGCTTATTACCCAGCGGGATGTGTAGTCACCGGAATTGATTTAAGCCCTGGTATGTTAACCAAGGCAAAGCAGAAGATCAACAACGCCAAAGTGCCGATTAAGCTATTGGAAATGGACGCTCAGAGCCTGGATTTTCCTGACGAATCCTTTGACACTGTTGTAGCAACATGCGTATTTTGTTCCGTGCCTGACCCAGTTAAGGGCTTACAGGAAATCAAACGGGTTTGCAGACGGGACGGCAAAGTTATTCTCTTAGAGCATGTACGCAGCGACCATCCCATTTTAGGTAAGATTATGGACATCCTGGACCCTTTAACCGTGCGTATGATAGGACCGCACATTAATAGAAGGACTGTGGAAAATGTCAAACAGGCAGGTATGAAAATTCAGAGTGTGGAAAAACAAACTACTAAGATCTTACAGCTGATCGTTGCACAGCCTTAACGAGCCTTTATTAAGATGCCAACCAGGAAAATATACTAAAAGGTAACCTATCTTGAAGTGCCGTAATCTTATTGGCGAAGTGTCCTTCTTTTAGGCTACAAAAGCGGCTTGTTTCTGGCTCAAGTAATACTGGTTCAATAGACGATCCAGCTTCTGGCTGATTTCAATTACCATAGGATCAGTAATCCTTGTGTTTTTAGCAACTATGTACATTTCCTGCCGGAGATCTTCAATCTTCTCCTGTAATGAGCAGTGCATTATTTTGATTCCCCTTTTCCATATTTCTCACACATATTCCATTTTAAGACATGAAATGTCAGAGTGCAATGAAAATTATTAACTCCAGAGTAGGCCGAAGCTTCAACGAACTGCAACCCATTCCTGTGTATTCACGTCTTTTATTTGACTCATTTCGGGCCTTAAACGGTTGCGACCAGTACACCTTATATACAAATCCCCAACCTTTACGATTAAGGATTTACAGCTACTTACTTCTCTGTTCAGACTCGGTATCTTCATTAGTCTGTTTAGCAGTAGTAGCCTTAGGGTTAAGCGTTTGCCCAAAATATGGATTGGCAAATGGGGCTTTACAACTCAAACAGACCACCAGTTCTTGTTCTCTATGGTCATATGAGCTGTACGTCCTCGCACCACACTCTGGGCAAGCAAAGTAAGGCATTGCTGTACTCCTTCCTTTAATTTGTTTCAAACGGAACCAAACAATCGAACACAAGTACTTGTCTTGTAACCAAAGATCAAATTGTAAGTGCCGGGTACGTTGGAGTGCTGATCATCTTCCTGTCAGACCACCGAGCTTTTGCAATAGAGGATGATTGGTTCTTCGCCCTTCATAGGCTTCACAAACCGCTCGTATCAATTGCGGAAAACGACCCACCAAAAACCCGATTAATTGTGTGTGGCCGTAAAATACTTGTCCAAAATGAGCTAAATTTTGAAACTCCGGGAGAATCAAGCGTTCCACATCGGACTGGTAGGCAGCAAAAGCCTGAGCCTCCCCATGTAGACACGCGTGCAGACGGACAGCAAGCAATTCAGCACTCCATAAAGCATAATAAATTCCTTCTCCGCTGAATGGGTCCACCAGACCATGATCCGCTCTTGCTCCCCACCGGAGGACAAAAAGGAGGCCTTCGCACTCAACACCCCTCCCTGTAAATTACCCGCGGCGATGAACTCTCGGAGTAAACCGGAAAGTGCCGGATAGTCAAGCGAATATGACCCAACTCCAATGGACAAATGACTTTTCTTCGGGAACAGCCAGGCATATCCGTTTCTGACCAGCCCGTAATCGAGCAGAATCCGGCCGTTGTACCTATCCAGGAGGGATGGATCGGTCTCCATCTCCCATTCTAAAGTCAGCGCTTTCCGGCGTCCCTTCATCAAGCCCAGTTGTTTGGCCACCAAACTGTTAACCCCGTCCGCACCTACCACATACCGGCTGGTGAAAACTTCCTCTCGGGTACTAACCATTACGCGGTCCGGCTGCTCCACAAGTTTTTGCACAAAGGCTCCGGTTTTGAGCTCTGCGCCACAGGCGACAGCATGCCTAGCCAGGAGAAGATCCATTTCATCCCGCATTACACAGTACATAAATGGGCGCTTATGCCGGAAGGTCACCCGGCTGCCGCCCTTACGAACCAGTTCAAAAGTATCGATTGATTGCTGAATGACCGGCTTAATATCTACCGGCATTTTTAATAAGGCCCTTTGCGTAACCCCGCCTCCGCATACCTTGTAGCGGGGCATGTGGGCTTTCTCTAAGAGCAATACTTGCCAACCGGCTTGTGCCAATTTGGCACCCAAATTCGTTCACCCGGGACCGGCGCCGACGATAATTACATCATACATGTTTCTGTTCACATTCTCGACTCCTCACATCACGATACGGCTTGTCCACTCATAAACCTTCATTGTTCCCTGTAGTCCCGGCATTTCTTATCCGGTTTGGATAGTCACTTATTTCCTCAAACTTTGCCCTAGATGCTAATTTTCTTTTTAGTCACCAATATTTGGGGGAATCTCAACCGGCGAGCCTGATCATCGGTTTTTGCCTTGCACAAATCTCCCCATGCGCTACACTGCGAACACTTAGTGCGCTTTAATTGTTGCTTTGCATCTGATCCCACTCCACCACTCACATCTTCCTTTCTTCTCCATCATTTATTCTTTGAACAGCGGAGTGGATAAGTAACGTTCACCGGTGTCAGGCAGCACAACAACGATAACTTTGCCTTTGTTTTCGGGACGCTTGGCGATTTCTAAGGCGGCAAACGCAGCTGCCCCCGAAGAAATCCCCACTAATATACCTTCCTCCTTGACCAAACGCCTGGAAGTTGCAAAAGCCTGCTCATTGGTAACGGTAAATATTTCATCCAGAACTTCCGTATTTAAGACTTCGGGTATAAAACCTGCACCTATGCCCTGAATTTTGTGAGAACCCGATGTTCCTCCGGACAAGACCGAAGAATCAGCGGGTTCAACTGCCACTGCACTAAGGCCGGGCTTTTTCTTTTTGATTACCTCGGCGACGCCTGTAATCGTTCCGCCGGTGCCAACTCCGCCCACGAAAATGTCCACCAGGCCATCAGTATCGCTCCAAATTTCTTCCGCAGTTGTTGTCCTGTGGATATCCGGATTGGCAGGGTTCTCAAACTGCTGCGGTATGAAAGCATTAGGATATTCCTGAGCCAGTTCCAGCGCTTTGCGCATGGCTCCTTTCATTCCTTCCGTTCCAGGCGTAAGTACGAGTTCGGCCCCGTAAGCAGCCATTAAGCTGCGCCGCTCCACGCTCATGGTTTCCGGCATTGTGAGGATCAACCGGTAGCGTTTGGCTGCACAAATCATGGCCAAGGCAATGCCGGTATTACCGCTGGTAGGCTCTATGATTACCGTATCTTGGTTGACTTGGCCTTTTTCCTCAGCTGCTTTAATCATGCTATAGCCAATACGGTCTTTTACACTGCCGCCAGGATTAAAGGACTCAAGTTTTACGAGGACTTGCGCAACACAATCTTCGGTAATATTGTTCAAACGTAATAGCGGGGTATTCCCAATTAGCTCGGTAATATTGTCTTTTACACGCATCAGTTAACCTCCACTCTTAATTTCGCCTTATTATTCTAATTGTCCAAAGTCTCTGTAGTATTACTGCCGACTGTTCCTCCGATTGAATTGAACTAATTGGCACTGCCCAGGAAGGCAGGAAATCTTAGCAAAGCCAAACATCTGCCTTCCTGAACGCCTCTTAGACCCCGCTAATGCCCTATGTCGCAGTGGGCAACAGCCCGCGCAGCATCCATTGTTTCCTCAACATTATTACCCCTCCTCTCTGTGTAATTCCTGTATATTTTATCTGCCGGCAAGAGCCGGTAAAAATCAAAATTCGCCGCCAAACGGTAGTCTGCTTCCGGTTCCGTTTTAACCCCATAACCAGTTTAGTTATCCACTAGCAATGCCATGCCTCACCTTTATATATAGGGTACTCCCCTAATGTATATTTATCAAGCAATGATGGACCCTAGATTATGAGTCTTATGTGAATTTAGGGTGAAAAAAATGTGAAGCCGATAATCCGTAGGAGAAATCGGCTTAAAGAATCCATATTATGCCTTATCAGCAGGCATGGACTATCCTGTTAAACCAGACTATCACTCTCATGTTCATGAACACCAACATCCTCCTGATATTTACCATAGACATGTACATTAGTACTAAAATAAACCTCATGAAATTTTCAAGTGTTTTCTAAGCCGTCATTATGAGCATTCAATGTACTAACCCAACAAAATGGCAACCCTATGCATGTTGAGACATATGTTGTCTAATAAGAACGACATCTGATCTGAAGAGGGTTTCGGGTTTTCAGGCATGTGTTTTCGTGGTCAGCGAGGGCGGTTTGGATGGGAACAAGTAGGTTTAATGTTCAACAATTTGGGGTAGTCGGGGTTTAGGGGGAACATGTTGTATATGTAAATTTTGACAATGGGGCTTGCCAATTCAATACTATAATTAACAGATTCTCCCCGGAACGGAAGAAGCCCTTACTGAAGCATAGTTTTTTCAAAAGCAAATTGAGTCTGATAACTAGTGTAACCCTGGGTTTATTATGGCCTGGGGTTCCTTTTTTTTCACTAAAAGCATAAAGCAGTTCTTTGTGTACCGCCCACTGCGTATTACAGTGTATTTATCAGACTAATAGTTACTATAGTTTTTATCTTTACATGTCCTAAGCGTGAGTGTATAATACAGACATGATTGGGTCATTAGCTTAGCTGGTAGAGCAGCCGACTCTTAATCGGCAGGTCGTAGGTTCGAACCCTACATGGCCCACCAAATTCTAATGTTACGAAAATGTTCATTTGTAGGGGTGTCGCCAAGTTGGTAAGGCACGGGATTCTGATTCCCGGATTCGCAGGTTCGAGTCCTGCCGCCCCCGCCAAAAATAAATTAACCGAAATTCATTCGGAATATTTGAGGGGAACGGGGCTGGTGCCTCCCACGGGCTGCAAACCCGTCGGCCTGCCTGTGACCCAGGTGGGAGTCTGGTTCGATTCCAACTTCCTCTCTCCAATACGAATGTGCTTTTGGCCTGAAAGGAAAGTGCCTATGTCGTTCGTTTATTTTGTGACCTCTGACCGGAAATCAAGATCCGGAATTGGGGCAACGTTTAATGCACAATTTTTTTATGAAGCTATTAGAGGCAGCGGAGAAACCTTCACATATTCTCTTTGTGGAAAGGGGGGTGAAACTTCTGTTGCCGGAATTCTCTGCTGTGAACGCCCTTAAGATTTTGGAAAACGAGTCTGGTGTAGAGTTATTGGCTTGCGTGACCTGCCTAGATTATTACGGTATCAAGGATAAGATCGAGGTTGGCCAAGTTTCCACCATGCCCGAGATTATCGCTGCCATGCACGAAAGCGGTAAAGTCACACATATTTAACATGTACGCTGGCATTTTTTTATTGTTGACTTAATAATGGGGGAAAGAGGTATTCGGATGACAGAGTATGAACAAATGTGGCAAGAACTGGGGGTTGATTTAGAAAAGCATGATCGGCTTCTCAGAGGCTTGGCTGTTTTGATTAGAAAACACCATAAGAAACAAAAAAACCGTCCTGTAAATATGGATTATTTTGATTCTGTTTTAGATGACCCCCATGGACATCGGGTAAAAGAGATGGTAGAACATCGTAAACAGGGTGGCATAGTTGTGGGCAGTTACTGTATCTTTATTCCCGAAGATTTGGTTTTGGCTGTCGGAGGGCAACATGTTGGACTTTGTGCCGGATCAAATTTCGCAGAACAAGATGCTGAATACTATCTTCCAAGAAATACATGTCCTTTAATCAAAGCATCTTTTGGCTTTAAAGTAAGCAAGGCCTGCCCGTATACTCAGATTAGCGATTTAATTGTTGGAGAAACCACATGTGATGGTAAGAAGAAAATGTTTGAGGAACTTGTACACCACCATCAAACATACTTAATCGAGGTGCCTCAAAAAAAGAATGAACGCAGCAGGGAATTTTTTACAAGTGAATTTTTGGAGTTTAAGACTTTTTTGGAGAACCTTAGCGGGAAAAGAGTAACAGCTGACAATTTACAGCAAAGTATTGAGTTGGTTGAAGGAAAATTCAAAGCTCTACAGCGATTGTTTAATTGCCGAAAGGCTGATCCTGCCCCTGTCAGTGGGCTGGATGCATTGACGGTTGTGCAGTTGGGTATGCAGGATGAGGTAAAGCGGTTTACAGATCAGATTAATCTGCTATGCGACGAGTTGGAAAAAAGGATTGCTGAGGGAGTTGGAGTCACTCAAAAGGGTGCTCTAAGGGTACTAATTGCCGGAAGTCCTATGTCCTTTCCTAATTGGCGACTCCATAGCATTGTTGAAAAATCTGGTGGTGTGGTAGTTTGTGAAGAATCATGTATCGGGACCAGGCTCTTTAGTAATTTGTGTGACGGGCTAGGTGAAACAGTAGAAGACAAAATTAGATCATTAGCCGATCGACACATGGGGATCAATTGTGCTTGTTTTACTCCAAATCAGGAGCGGGTTGACGACGTACTCCGTCTGGCCCGAGAATTTCAAGTTGATGGGGTTATACATTACGCATTACAATTCTGTCATCCTTATAACAACGAAGCAGGAAAAATCAAAAGGGCACTTAGAGAAGAAAACATTCCATTGCTTGAAATTCAGACTGATTATGGCGACGGGGATGGACAGCTCGGACTACGAGTAGAAACCTTTTTACAGTTACTAAAAGAAAACAGGAGTGAAGAAAATGAGTAAAGATTTGTCAGCAATTTTTAACCAAATTATCAAGGTATACACGAATAAGCCGGAATTAGCTCAGGCCGAGTATCAAGCTAAAACCAGATTAGTAGAGAATCTTAAAACTGAAGCCCAAGTGGGTAGTCACAAAGTTGTTATTGATGAACCAAAGGAAATGGGTGGATCAGATGAAGGCCCCAACCCCTTAGACACATTTTTAGCGACTTTGGGTACTTGTCAGGAGATAACTTATGCAGCTTACGCTGCCGTAATGGGAATTAAATTGGAAAAAGTTGAAGTAGAGGTAAAGGGAGACATTGATCTAAGAGGACTATTGGGGATTGGGGATGCGAAACCTGGGTTTAGGAAGATTAGTTATTTGACAAAAATAGCGAGCCCTGAGCCAAAAGAGAAAATTCAACAATTAGTTGCAGCAGTTGAAGCACACTGTCCTGTGCTGGATTCAATAAAAACTCCTATCGAGGTAGAGGGAAGGGTAGAAATAATAGTAGTATAAAAAATCCCTCCGAAAAGTTGTTATGCACGCATTTCTTTTGTATCTGGCGTAACAGCAGAATGAGGCAGGTGCCATTTTTACAAAGTGGTAGCTCTATATACTCAGAAATGAAAAATGCCCTCCCGCGTTATTAACTGTCCGCCTACCGGGACTCAGTTCAGACGTAAGAGGGCGTTTATTTCTTATGGCTATTTATTTTTGTGCCGGGGCTTCAGCAGCAGCAGGGGGCTCAGCCGGGGCGACAACAACTTCATCAGCTTTAGGAGCCAGGAGAAGCAAGCCCAATCGGGGATTTTTCCGTCACCGATGGTGTTAACGAGTGACTGAGCAATCCCCCCAACCATGTCACTAAGTTCCCAACCCTACGCTGTTACGGCCTGGGGCTTTATTTTTTTCTGCATCAGGCGTAGTGGAATATGAAGGTAGGGCATTTCTTGCAAGACGGTGGCTAGGGATAGTCAAAAATTACGTACTACAAAAAGGTCAGTTGTCAGGAATTGTAGAATAGATTTAGAAAAGAATGTGGAAACTGGTGTTATTGTGAAACAGGAACATACACCGCTTTGAAAAAAGGGGGGTAGGCTTCCTTCCATTCTTCCCAGGTGAAAATTGGGTCAATAGCATGGCAGCCAAATAACTGACCGCCCCACAATTGTTTACCTATTCACCTCTAACGCTTATAGTATAGGGTCCTATCCTATATTTTAGACCACAAAAAATTATCCAGATTACGAAACTACAGAATAGCCGGCATCTTCCACAGCTTCCAAATCTCTGGCAGATCAGCTGGCTCGATTCCACGCCCAGTGTCCGCTACCGACATTACAATTTTGTCTCCTTTTATTTTCGTGTCTATTCTGATGGGACCAAAGGTTTCTGTTTTGTCAAAGTCCGTTGAAGTAATGAGATGAGTCTCACTGCGGTCAGTCAGTGCTAGATACCTCTCAGCTTCGGTTTTCACGTCCAATTATCTTGTTATGGCTTCTCATCCTCGTCCGCCTTAACCTTTGCCAGTCCCAAAGCCGGGAAGAATCTACCTGTTCTCTCAGCGTACTCCAGATATTCCTGACCGAATAGCCGGATCGAATCTGCTTCCTCACGTTTTGCCAGCTTGACATACATAACCACCAATACCGGAAACATGATCAGTGTCAAGACTGTGGGCCACTGCAAAAGAAGGCCAACCATGATGATGGTAAAAGCTGCATATTGGGGATGACGTATGAAGCTATACGGCCCGGTCCTGGCAACTCTGTTTTCACGTTGAGCCCGGTACAAGACTGCCCAGGATCTGGCCAGAAGCCAAAATCCCCCTGCGATTAACAAGTCACTGATCATATGTATTGGGGATAGATGGGGATCCCCTTTGAAGCCGATCAGGTCAATCCAAAGATGCCCTGAATTATGGGTCAGCATGGCAAACTGGGGGTATTTGCTGCCCAACCAGCCGGACAGAAGGTACAAGGTTAACGGAAAACCATACATTTCCGTAAAAAGCGCAACTATAAAAGCGGAAAAGGTGCCAAAAACACGCCAGTCAACGGCATTTTTTGGTCTGACAAAGCTAAAGGCAAATATGATAAAAAACAAAGAGTTCAAGACAACAATGGGCCAAAACCCGTATTGTGACAAATAGCTCACCTGCCTTTTAAATGAAGGTCAACCGGTCCGGAAATTAATCCCCCGAAATTACCAGCTATCCTGTAAAAGTAAATTGTACAGCGGAAAAGCTTCTCCATTTGTTCAATTCTGTTGACCTTATTGAATACCGGTAGGCTGTCTTAACGTCGCCCTTTTACTGGCTTTTTGTTTGCGACGACCACTTTTTTTGACTTAACGGAAAGAATGATTCCCAGCGTTACAGCTACGGCAAACATCCCAATATTGCTCCACTGTGCAGATGTTAAGCCTAATACATGCGGACTGTCACCGCGCAAAAACTCCAGAGAAAACCTGCCCAAAGAATAAAGTACAATATAGGTCACAAACAATATTCCTTTGGGCCATTTCTTCCAACGGGACAGGATAAGGATTAGGGCAAACACCACCATGTCCCATTGTCCTTCCCATATTTCTGCCGGCCACAGCGGCTGGTTGCCAAAAGCGTCATAGGCTGGGGTCCCGGGGGGATAAACCAAGCCGAATCCTAACTTCGTGGGAGTTCCATAAGCATCTCCGTTCAAAAAACAGGCAATTCTACCCACTGCTTGACCAAAAATCAAACCAGGCGCTGCAATGTCAGCCAGGATCCAAAAATCGACCTTGTGCTTACGCGCATATAACAAACCGGCAACCGCTGCTCCAACCAAGGTGCCGAGAATCGACATGCCCCCGTGCCAAATCATAATGATTTCTGCCAAGTGCTGTGAGTAGTAATCCCATTCATAGAACAAGACTTGCCAAATACGGGCACCGATAATACCGCCCACTATCCCCCAGACAGTGACATCCAACAGATGTTTACGATATTTTTTTGCGTCTTCACCTGATGCCAGGAAATAGGCTACACCCAGCCCCAATAAAATTGCCAGAACCAATGTTACGCCATATGAACGCAAGGAAAAAGAACCAACACTAAATAAGATTTGCTTCATATTGTTATCTCCTTTGCCTACATTTCTAATTGTACCTTAAAAACGTGGAGAAGCAACTTGTAAGTAGGAGAAATTTATTTGTATATATCAGATAACTCAAAAATAAAAGCAGAACTCCGGCAAACCTAGCAACCAGGTGCTGATATTTGCTTGTTGCTTTGAGCTTACCTACTACACGCGAAAACCAGAGCCCAGTAATAAAATATGGTATTGCCAAACCAATGGAGAAGACAAACATAACCAGCATTCCTTGAAAAGGAGTGTTGAGTGGCACCCGCAACCATAAGAATCGATAAGAGGGTAGGGGCAATACAATGAGAGCAGACCAAAGCGAAGTGTAAGCATTCCTAACTCATTAAGTAGACAGGCCCTGACGTTGCCCTTCCTAATCAGACGACTCACCCTGAAATTTACGATGCTGCGATGACTTAGAGCATATTAGGAGGCATTAACCAGAAGCCGCCTTACGTTGCCATTGGCTTCAATAAACGAGATACTTGACACGACATTCTCAACTATGGAAAACTCAACTGAACAAGCGCTACAGTAGAAATGGGTGAGGGTTTTACCGGCACGGACAACCTCGTACAATCTACCTACTTCATTTTTGGTCCCGCAAACTGGACATTTCATTCTTTTACCCCCGAGTCAGTTCATGTCAACAATTTAGGAGTCCCAATTAACAAAATTATGAGGCCGTCCACAGGCGGCTTTTAAGAACGCATGATACCAAACCATTTAGTGCCTGTGAAGTGAATGAGCGTTGGTATCCTTGGCAGGCTCTGAAGACCGTTCGTCATCCGTTTTTCTGCCGCCGTTGCCATGCTGGTGTCCACCACCACAACAACCGCCCCCGGCTGAACCAGGTCTATGCATAAAAAACATCAGACCTACAACTAAGATTAACCAACCATATTGACTCAAAAATTGACCCATTTGTCCATCTTCCTTTCTCTACAGTTTAGTCTATTAGGCTCTACACTCGATAGAGCGTTTTTGTGTTAGAGATACTATCACTGTTGAAACAGGGGCAGTTTAAGGTCTTACACAGGACCGCTTTAGCCCTACTAATGACCCTCCTTGCAATGGGTAATGGCTCGCAGCATGAGTTTTCTGCAGTTTAACAAAAGCAAGCACAGGATAAAGCCTGAAGAACCAGTTATCCTAATATAGGTATACCCCCTATAATACCTATCTATAGGATACTATCCCGACCGGATTAATGTCAATGAAGAACTTGTGAAAAAGCCAGAGCATCCAAAACGCCCTGGCAGTACCATCTTCCCCGGCACACCGCCAATTTTTAGTGGCTCCTAAGTCTGCTGTCCCCGGCTTGAATAACCGGCAAAAGAAATGCCCTCCTGGCGCTGAAGTCAGAGTAGGAGGGGTATTTGGTACATAGGAATATAACTCGGCTTCTGTAGTAGCGCCTACATTGTTGTTGCCATCTTGCGGCATTCATCTGCACATGTACGGCATATATCAGTACATTTCTGGCAGTGTGTATCCTGGAATTTGGCACCCTAAGGCTAAAGAGCCGAATAACATTTGTCCACTTGCCAGGACAAAAGCGGTAACGGCCATGATGACTGGCAGCGTGCAAGGAGAGGGAGCTAAAGCGAAAACCGCACCCAAAGCTCCGGGATTTAGTCCTTCCTTATTTACGACGGTATCCAACCAACGAGGTCGCTCTCTAAAAACATAAAAACTGGAAATGTAAATAGGCAGCCTGATTCGGAGCAAGATCAAATCCGGTGATGAGGTATAAAATCCCCAGAGAAGTGGTCCAAAACCATGCGGGCAAAGTTAACACTTTTCCCAGGCTTGCGGCTCCCAGACCCAGGACCATTAAGGTGACGGTAAATCCTCCCCCCTTCTGTACTGTTAAAATGACTATGTACAAGGGACAGGTCTTAGAAGTGATTATTACAAAAAAAAGCAAATACAACTAACCCTTGAACGGGTTCAAATCTTGTGGAAATTATTACGACGAATTAATTCCATTGATAAATAAACCGAAACCAACTCCTTGCTTTCTGAGCTTACAGTGAAGAACAGTGTATCAAATTAGCAGACAACCGTAAGCCGGAGCATGAATACTTTAGGGCAAGAATTTGTTTTAAGGTTCCGAACAGATTACTTATAATAATGCAAACGGTCATTTTAATATCCACTTCCTGAACAGCCGTACCCATGGAACTAACCGAGTTGATCCCCAGTACCAGGCAGCCGCCAGAGCAGCCGTAGGGTACTAATAATTTTATTCATTTAGACATTCAAAGCATCCCACTCGGGATGCTTTGAATGTTACAAAAGCAGACAGCCTTCTAAGCTTCGGCGGCTATCCGCTTTTATTATTAAGATTCAAGTGTTTAATCAAAATTCCCAAAAAGGGTGCCTCTAGCCAAAAATGCATGCTATTATAGGATTGTCGGATAATGCAGAAAGTCATTATTAGGAGGAAAAAATGAGTATCCGGAGGAGACTTTTGTCACTTGGCACTTT
>Ga0255338_1002657_pt1 | contig 24787 bp, 19 predicted proteins | sample MeOH1_35cm_T4_19_FD_203715 | JGI IMG/M metagenome (GOLD analysis project Ga0255338, IMG submission 203715) | Sandy soil microbial communities from University of British Columbia, Vancouver, Canada - MeOH1_35cm_T4_195 | ecosystem: Engineered > Artificial ecosystem > Sand microcosm > Unclassified ...
GTTGCAGGTCCAGGTTGCCGTCGGCGTCGATGCTCTGCTGCAGGGTCTCCGGCGCCACCGTGTAGCGGCCGTGCGGCAGGTAGATGGCGCCGCTGGCGAAGTCGACGCCGAAGGCGATCAGCCCGGGAATGACTAGAAAGAGAATGCCGATCGCGTCCAGGCCGGCCACCACCGGATCGATCTTGCCCTCGATCTGTCCACGGCGGTCGGGGTAGATGATGGTGCCGCAGGCGCTCAGCTGGGTGACCAGGGCGACCGCCAGCAGTCCGGCTTGAATACGGAAACGGATACGCATGCTTCCCTCCTCTGGGATCGAAACCGGCGAACTATACCAAGGCCTTCGCTGCCGTGCCGCGGCGGCGCCTGCCGCGCCTTATAATCGCCGGCCTGCCGTGGAGTGCCCGATGAATCCGCTACCCATAGACGCCGTCCTGCCCGCCCTGCGCGAAGCCCTGTCCCTGCGCCACGAAGCCGTGCTCGAGGCCCCGCCCGGCGCCGGCAAGACCAGCCGCGTGCCACTGGCCCTGCTCGACGAGCCCTGGCTGGCCGGGCAGCGCATTCTGATGCTCGAGCCGCGCCGGCTGGCCGCGCGGGCCGCCGCCGAGCGTCTGGCCGCCGAGCTGGGCGAGGCGGTCGGCTACCGGATCCGCCTGGACAGCAAGATCGGCCCGCGCACCCGTATCGAGGTGGTCACCGAGGGCATCCTCACCCGCCGCCTGCAGGACGACCCGGCGCTGGAGGGCGTCGGCCTGGTGATCTTCGACGAGTACCACGTTTTGTCACTTGCACCGAAATAATGCTGTTTTTTGTCAAAAATTCCCTGCAACCCTGCAACCCCTTCAACTAAAAAACCTCCTCCTGACTCACCTCCTGTCCAAGATCTCACTTCCAAGCCCCCCAGTCTCAACCCTCTCCTCACTCAGTCAGCCCATCATTCGCCTCAACCCAAACGATGCCCTTCCAGCCAACCGGCCTCAGAATCCTGATTCCAGACCCACCTACGTGCCCGCGCAACGAGCCTCCTTGAGCCGCGTCAAAGCCTATTGAATGATCAGATCAGTGGACGCACCATGGCTCGCCCAGCAGTCAACGAACACTGGCAGTTGGTAAAGGAGCAGCCAGTGAATGCTCAAGTGAGTGCCTGCTGGCTGATCCGAATGCAATCCCTCAGCGATGCGCATGCCAAGACGTTGGTGTGTTGCCACCATGTTAATTTGAGGCTCGATATAGAATGGAATCACCTGTTAACAGTTGTACCACTCCTTCAAAACCTAGTCGCCCTGAAAACCCGCTGTCAGCTGCATTGTACGACGCTCTCATGTACCAACGCGCCCTGCCTCGGGAGGAAAGGATTACTCATATGGGCAGTTTGGAATTCGATAGGTTGGAAGCGCTCTCTCGTGTCGAGCAGCACGTTCCGGGCATCAAGTCTGACCTTGATACAGTCCGCTCTCTATTAAGCGTCGCTACGCAATCTGCTCCCACTGCGGAACAGGGGGTAGAACTAAGGGAAGCGTATAACCGGTGTCTTGAGATGGCCTTTCCAGTAGGCCAGAAATACCTGCACTGGTATCATGAGTTGCATAGGTTGTCGGCAGATCATAGTCTCAGTTCAATTTCGTGGAAACATTTAAAGAAGCTCGAAGAGAATTCGTATACAGATCCTGAGTTAAAGGGGCTCATTGATGAGCTGAAACATGGCTTTAGTCTTGTCTCTCATGTGAATGATAGTAATAACTTTCGTCAGGCGTTTGAGTATTACGGTGAGGCACTTGTTTATGGGATGCTCAGTAAGCACTTCAAGACCAGAAGGGTAGACGCGAGAGATAACTCCATGCCGGACTTTGCTTGTCTGCTGCCAAATGGGAAAGAGTTCTTTGTAGAGGTCAAATCTCTCGACATAGTTGATGCGCCGTACAGGCAGAATCAGATGCACGAAGATGCAATGCAACAGCAGATTGAACTTGAAGACCAGATCAAACAAGGGCGGCGAGTTGCGATTGCGGAGAGAGAAATAGCTCCTTATAAACGCGCTTTTAACAATAGCTCATACGATCCTCGCTCACTGCTGATTGTGATAAACACGCTTATCAACAAAGCAAATTCTGCATTCAAGTCCACACAGTTCGAGCAAGGCCCCACCTTTGCATTTATCCTGGCTGACCGATTGGTGATTCCGGGCGGCGAACACGACGTGGCACCCCACTATTATGAGCGCGGCGGTGGTGCAGTCGTGTCTGGTGTACTTTGGAACGTTTGCTTCGGTCAGAAAGGCTGGCCGATTTATAGAATGCCCGACTTTGAAGGTAAGCCAGGACTGGAAGGCTATATGTCCATGTATGGGCTGCTGGCAGATCCAGAGGTGTCATTTCCTACGGGAGCGGTGATTGTTGCAAGCACTGGCTCGGAGGATACCTTAATGGGGCTGTACGATTCCACGTGGGCTCCTGATCAGGAGTGGGGCGAGGATGAGACCTCTGAAGTCCTGCATGCGCTTTGCAAGGCGTATAACGACGAGAAGAACTCGCTAGGTCAGTTGGTTTCTATGACCTGATACATGCCCTAGGGTTTTCTCCCATTTCTCTCGAATGCTATGGCCTGGAATTCGTCCAAGTAGGTCATCCATAGACTCATCCAGTGGCGTTGGCTTACCTGATAATTGCTGCAAAAGCTGCTCGCCCTTGTAGGTAAGCCCTCCTTTCAGGAGGATCGCTGCATAGTCTCCATTAACAGATGCGAAATTTCTTTGGGCTATCATCTGATCTATATAGCCCTGGTTGTGCGCATGTACTATTGTATTTAGCAATACTCTGGAATTTCTTCATGTCGTTAGGTGATCGACTGTCTGGCATGAAGGACATCACGCCCGAATTAATTTTTCGGAGTACTTCATGTAACAATACATCCATGCTCATCGAGCCTCACCCAGATAGACCACCAACTAAAACCCACACCCCTGCCCGACAAAAAATATCCGAGAACCTCGAATTCCATTTGATGGTCAAGCTATTCCAAGGCAAGCCTTAATGGTATCAATACACGAAACAAGATACGCACCTCCTGACACCAGAAGTGCCGCCACAGCCAGCCATGCCGTCAGGGGAACCTTATCCCTAACCAAAGAGAAGCTCTTCTGCTCGTTGACCCAATCAATCTGGTATTGCCAAAAGAACTTGTAATGCGCATACCAATCGCTGAAGAGAATTTGCTTGCTGATAGACGCATTGTAGTAGCGTTCTTCTAGACCAGAAAGCTCACCCTGGAAAACTGTAAAATCCGCATCAGCTGGAAGTGACTGAACCTTCCGATAGAGGTCTCTCAGGGCGTTATATATCTTGGTTAACTCTACAGCTGACTTTTCATATTCTGATTTTTTGGAGTCATATACAGAGATATAGATTCCAATAATCCCTATCACAGCCATAGTGGCGGAGATATTCTTCGCTGAAAGCGAGTCGTATACCAAGGCAAAAATGCCCACGGCGGTGCCCAGGAAACCAATGAAACCAGGGACTTTCTCCACAATGTCATAGGTGGCCCAGTGCTTACGGCCACCAAAGCCCACGTTGTAGCCTGTCTCGGCAATATTCTTGAGTAGTGAGGCCTGGCTCATATGTTCTCTGTAATCGGCACTGGAATTGGGCTGCGGGCTACAACCACCCCATCCTTGATGATATAGCACTCGACCATGTGCTCACCTTTGAAGCTCGTGGTCTCCTGAATAGACTCACGCCCTGAATCGCTCGTAATGCTGCCGCGAATACAGTCGCGCTTTTCAGCTTCCTCCCCAGTGTTCAGTACCTTCCACTTCACACTGTAGGGTTTGGGAACCCCGTTATAGGTAACCCTGAACTTGAGGGTCTTGCGTGCGCGTAACGGCAGGCCAAGCTGAATCAGCTCACTGAGAAGGCGTTCCCTGAAGCCGTCCTGCTCAACATCACAGTCGACCGACAGTGGGAAACGAATATCGACTGGGTACAAATCCTCAATGAACTGCTCCGTATTTCTAAAGCTATAAGCAGAACCCAAAGACTCTATGGCGCTGCGCTTGGTTGTACGGGTCGACGGAAAACTGCGCCCAAAAACCTTCTTCCAGCGGTCGCCCTCATACTCCTTGCCTTGCGCCTCGATGGCTTTGACGCAGAGCTCATAAGCACGCTTAGCAGACTTTTGGAATTTCTGTTTGACCTTCACATGCTGACGGCTACCCAAAGCTGCGTAGCGGTCTTGCTGGGGAAGGTCTTTGGCGTACTCGAAGAAATCCCTAACCATGCAGTCATATGACCCGAAGCTTGCAGTGGCATAGGCATCTGTCGATGTGAGGAAATTATGCGCCAAGGTATCGATCAGCAGACCGCCGATACCAATGCCGTGCTTGTTCTTCCATGCACGAAGCATTTTGCACAGGCGGCGCAGGTTCCCATTCTGCTCATCATCAACCGTCTTGGTGGCCTCGATTTCGTCCTTGGGCTTGGTGATTTTCCAAGCCCCACCGTCATAGGTGTTGGGATATTTGAAGCTGCCATCGTCCTGCCTGAAGACAGGCTGAACCTCAACGTTGAAGTTCTGGAAGGTGACACAGACCACCAGGCGATCCACGGTGATCTTGGTGGTGGGATAGCGCTTTAGGATTGCGTCTCGGGCGTCTGACAACAGTGCTGACTGCCCACCGACCTTGTTGTAGGTCTCCCATGCACTGTCAGGCATGATGTAGAGCATATCCAGGTCTGACACGCCTTCAATGGCTGTCCAGCGCCCATAAGAGCCAACCTGGAGATTGTTGCTTGTTGAATCCAAATCCCGGAAATACTTATTCAGTGACCGGGTGATCTCTGCATATCGATCTTCAATGGTGGCGTCGTTAGTAATACGCAGATTGGCCAAGAACTCTCTGAAAATCGTCGAAGTCGACATCATGATCCCTTACGTCTGTATCCCCAAGAAGCATGCATCCATATGCCCGCATGGTAGCCGAAGGCCGGTACGACTATCTATTGCTACTTCGCACCGGCAGCGCCATGCCCTTCATTGAAAGTGAAGGTCAACCAGATGGGAAAGTCGGCTAATGAATTCAGCTCGAACTGAAAAGTAGAATATTGAGTGCTTTGCCTGCCGCTGATCGCAAGCCCGACAATGGCTATGGCGATTGGAGCCCCTCAAGGAAGGCAACCCTTAATCATTTTGGGCTAGCTTCCTACCGCTTTAATCATTTCAGTCCACCAAAAATCATTTTGGTCATGTCATACACAAAAATAATCGTTTTGGTGTATGATTATATCTATGTAATCATTTCAGTAAGAATTTAATGGTTTTGGTGAACCTAATGAGCGATCTAATCGGCTACTCGCGACTTCAGCAGTTGTATGGCATTGAGCTTTGCCAGCCCTTGCCGATGATTTGCTCCATCGGGCCATCGAGAAAAAGCATTGATTCTGGCGATGTAATCAGTGAATTTTATCAATCTCATTATAGGCCCGAAGACACACTCGCAGGCCACCTGACATTTGCCCTTAAGCGAGAACCATTAAACCTGGAGTTCCTGTCACGCCTGTTTGAAGTGATTGATCCAAATGAGTTAGCCGCCTGGTTTAAATCTGAACCCACAGGCCAATATGCTCGCAGAGCATGCTTTCTATACGAATGGTTAACTGATGTTCTTATCGACGCTTCAGGGGTCACCCAGGGGAATTATGTTAGCGTCCTCAATGAAGAAGACTACCTAACTGCAACATCCCCAGAGAAAAACCCAAGGTGGAGGATTAATGACAACCTACCTGGGAATAAATATTTTTGCCCCTTGGTTAGGAAAACTGCCGGCGTTGAAAGCATTGAGTATTACGACATAGCTTTTGCTATCGATGAGCTAGGGGCTGAGTTTGGTCAAGAAATCTTACTAAAAAGTGCTGTATGGCTGACCATTAAAGAAAGCAAATCAAGCTTTGCCATTGAACATGAGCAAAAAAAAGCAGACCGGATCCGACGATTTGCAATCGTAATGGAAGAGCAATGCGGGAAATTAGACAACCCGTTATCCCCCCTTACGCTCGCAAGCCTACAGAAAGAAATTCTAGGAGCTAATTCGTTATCTTATGGAATTCGCCAATCCCCCGTCATGGTGAGCGAGTCTCGTGGCTATAACAACATTATTCACTATTTGGCACCTCACTGGGATGACATTGCCAATATGCTGGAAGGGCTTCAGGCTTTCGAGCTAAAAACAAGAGGCCAAAGCCCGCTACTGCGCTCCGCTGTTATTTCTTTTGGATTTGTGTATATCCACCCAATGTCGGATGGAAATGGACGCATCTCTCGCTTTCTTATCAATGACTGCCTGCGGCGAGATAAAGCGCTTCCTCACCCTTATATTCTTCCCGTTTCTGCGGTTATGCAGGATGTATCCTTTAGACCCTACAACTACGACCAGGCACTTGAAATATTCTCAAAGCCACTAATGAACTCAATTAGAGGCAAAATTAATCTTGGTCGTGAAGTCATTGGGGCTGACGGTATTCCCTATAATGTTCATTATACAGATTACGAAAAAACGAATAGCACCTGGAGGTATATTGATCTAACCAAACATGCCGAGTACATGGGGAGGGTCATTAAGAAAACAATTGAGTCCGAAATGCGGACTGAGGCAAAAATATTAGTATCTTATGCAAAAACTCGGCTTGAGATAAAACAAATTCTTGAAGGCCCAGACAGCATAATAGATCGCATCATACGATCCATCCACCAGTCGAATGGAGTGATCTCCAACAAGCTGAAGAAGGAGCATCCTATCCTTGAAAATATTGAGCTATCCGCCAATCTGATTGCCGTGATCAAGAAGAATATGCCATGGGACAAAGTTGCAGGCGCTGACATCGATCTAGACGCGTAATCCATAGCGTAAAACAATAGAGCCAGAGCAGCATCGTGACAAAAGAAAAAATAACTATCGCAGTACTTACATTCATTGGCGGCGCACTAGGCTTCATATTACTTCAAGGCCCAACAGCCCTTAATAACCTTCAGCTCTTGCCAGATGCCTATGTGCAAGTCAGCAATAAAATGAAGAGCCTATATTTCAAAGACTCAACATGGAGCGGAACTTGGTCGGCAAGCGCAGATTACGAATACACTTACGAAGAGGGTGATACATCAGATACCGACATCATTATCAACCTGTCGGTGGAGCAAGGAGAGGCGCATGGCGAGTTTTATTCGAAATCGTTGTGCGAAGCTGCACCCATGCTGGATTTGTTATTAATTGATGGGCGCGTAGATGCGAGCAGAAAATTGCATTTGATTGCCTACGAAATGATTGGTGGCAAAAGGCGGAACTTTATAGCCATTAGTGCCAGCCTGCCATCCGATGATGACATCAAGAAAAATATAACAACTTTCAACATTCAAAGCGGCATAACCGACACATTTCCCACTCGTATCCGCCTGAAAAAACAACTAAACGAAAATACTGAAGCCCATGAAACGCAAGAATACTGCCTAACCAAGAAGTGGGCCTTCATTAAGAACGAGCTGGAGCGAAGAGATGCCTCCCCAAAAAGTAACCATTGAAGACTGGAGTGGCGATGGTGCAATACGTATTCCTGACGAGGCACTTCAGGAGTTAGGTGTCGATGTTGGCGATACCCTCTACCTGATTGAGGAGTATGTCGGTAATACCCGGTGCTTGGTTCTCAGCAAAACGCCTCAGATCCCGGATCGTACCGATGAGCTGATCGCCCACTGGAATCGGAGTAGTGATTAGCGCCAGGTACGCTGTGCGAATCCGTTAGCAACGTGCGTGACCCACCTACTGCGTCCATTCTCTGTCGTTAGAAAGAGCACCTTCTCCCAAAAGCCTCACGCGCGAAATCCAAGAAGCTGCGTAGCTTTGGCGTCATTCTGCGGTCAGGGGCATAGAGCATATGCATTGGGGGTGTCGGCACCGGGTACTGCGGCAGCAGGCGCACCAATGTCCCATCGCGCAACGCATCACTCACCAACTCTATTGGCTGCAAAACGATAGGCGTACACAAATAGACAAATGCCGCCCCGCCAGGTGCCACCCAGTCGACTTGAACTGAGGGAGGTTAAGCAGAATGGAAGCAGAAAGATGGAGCCACCAAGCAATCGTATTGCGGTGAAGGAGTCGGGGTCGATTTCGCCGCTCCTCAACGCCAGGCGGCAAAAGATGGAGTTCGCAGCAAAAGCACTCAGGCTGAAGATTGTCGCAGCAATCCACAGCCAAATATGCAAACGCTCAAGAACCTGGTCGAAGGTGCCATCGTCACGCCAGTCACGAAACCGCTGATATACCGTCGACCAGGGGCCGAATCGATCTGGCAGGTCGCGCCAGGCGGCACCGGAGCACAGGATCCAGAAGAGACCGTTGAGCATCAGTCGGTCATCACTGCGAGGTCGCCCCATCCTCTGTTCGGGGGAAACCAGATCAGCGATCAGCTCCCAAGCTGCATCCGGGAGTTCGTAACGCTTGGCCATGCGGGCCTCCAACCTGTCATGGCGCTGATTCTAACCGTGCGGACTTTTCGTACAGAGCCTACAGGGTGTTCTCATTTGAGGTGATTTGAGTCGTTCGATACCCTTGAACCATTTGGGGGCGGGATGAGGCTCTATTGGCTGCGCGATGATCAATGGGAGCGAATCAAGGATCTATTGCCGGGGAAAGCCAGCGACCGAGGTGTCACAGCCCGCGATAACCGCCTGTTTGTTGAAGCCGTATTGTGGGTGGCCCGAACCGGCTCCCCTTGGCGTGATCTGCCCGATAGCTACGGTCACGGGCACCGCGTCTACGTCCGCTATGACCGATGGTCACGCAAAGGCGTCTGGCTGAAACTAATGGCCTCGCTCGCCGGGGAGGCAGATCTAGAACACCTGATGGTGGATGGCAGCATTGTCCGCGTTCATCAGCATGGTGCCGCAAAAAAAACAGCTCAGGCTGCCGAGGCCATGGGTAAGTCCCGAGGTGGCTTGAGCACCAAGATTCACGCAACCGTGGATGCCCTCGGTAACCCGCTGCGCCTGCTGTTAACGCCGGGGCAAGCTTCGGAATATGAGCAAGCCGCAGCCCTGATTGACGGTTTTACGTGCGAAGCTGTATTGGCAGATAAAGGCTATGACTCCGCCGCCTTCGTCGATGCGATCCAGTGCATGGGAGCTGAGGTCGTGATCCCCTCCAAAAGGAATCGTCTGCACCCACGCACACTGGATCGGCATCTCTATAAGGCGCGCAACTTGGTGGAGCGTTTCTTCCTGAAGCGGAAGCAGTTTCGCCGGATATCGACCCGATATGAGCGACTGGCCAGGAACTATCAAGCGATGTTGAGCCTCGTGTCAGCCGTCATTTGGCTTGTCTGATTGAGAACGCCCTGTAAATAAAGCCCACTCAGATCAAGTCACTGCAAGTCGATATCTCCCTGCCCAACCTCAGGAAGATGGCAACCAGTCCAATGAGCCGAGCTAGCCCCCGTCCGCCTGCCACGCCAGAGATGGCGTAGTTGTGCAAACTCTGCCCGACCATTTGCGCGAGTGAAGTTCACGATCACGTAATGGCTGTTGCGTGTCTCCACGATCCAGTATCGCCCAACCCGGTCCAGCCCGCATATATCCGACGTGTGTATCAGGTGCCCGTCTGCAAACTTTCCTGAAAGAGGCAAGGCCTTCCGATGCCCCCATGTGATGCCAAGCAGTATGTGTCCGTGAATTTTTACGTCGGTCAGATAGGCGGTGACCGCTACGGGCCAAACAACGGATCTTGCCCGCCGCAATAAGCCCTCTTGGAAGGGGCTGAGCGACCTTCTGAAAGTGAATAGGTCGTCGGGCATAGCTGGGCTCATGTATGGGCACTCCCTAGGTTGTATAGGACTGAGAAACACACCGAAGCAGAGCAGTCATAGAACATAACGGAGCTCGTGAAATACATAGTGGCAGGCACTGGGGCGTCCTCAATATAAATTTAATGCCGAATACTGATTTCTCGAATTCAGAATGAACTGTGAAAACTCAAAAGAAAATACACAACATTTAAGGAATGCTAGAGGTATCGAAAGTGCAGCAAGCCCAGTAACACCACTAGGTAAATTATGGGTTTTATCTCATCCTATTTTTATTAGTGCTATAGCCCGCAGATCATTCACCTTCCGAAATAACGCTCTCTAGGGCGATCTGCTGTGTATAGCACCACCTCTGAGCCATGAAGAATTTCGCTAGCCATAAGCTTGTGAGGCCCACCGATTCGCCATATGCCAAAGTTGGTGGAAAAACTATGAAATATCACACCCTTCTTAGTCTTTCCTTCCCTAAGTTCATAAATATCCGCAACACCCACGCCTTGGTTGTCAGGAAAGCTACATGGAAAAACAGCCTGAAATGACCTAACCCGGAGCCCCTCACCGGGCTGATTAAGAACCTGTTTCACAATCTCCGCATCATTCGTGGAGATTGTGCGCACCACCACGTCATCCTCCTTCGCTGAGAGAGTCAGATGTATCCATGGGGCATCACCGCCATGCTTGACCAAACACCACCTACCTGGCCCCTCTGAACTGAACAGGAAGTCGGCAATTCCCTTCTGATCATCTAAACCGCGCACAGGCAATCTCCATTCAAAATGAACAGTATACATTGTAGTCGTATACAGCTCGTCGTGACCAGATAGCCTATTTCCATGTAAAGGAAATAGGTCCATGGATATCAAAAAGGCTCTCGGCGCAGCCCTGCGAAAAATTCGCATAAGCCGGGGACTGACCCAGGAGGATTTTTCTGCTGTTAGCAGCAGAACGTATCTCAGCACGCTAGAGCGCGGGGTCTACAGTCCAACAGTCGAGAAGCTTGACGCCATAGCCTCTGTTTTGGGCGTTCATCCCGTGACGGTGATTGCCGTCTGCTACCGAGATGCAGGTCTCGGCATAGATACTCAGGAACTATTGCGTCGGGTGGAGATTGAATTGATGGAAATTGACAGCCATGGCTCCGGTGCAGAGAGCAATGTTTAAGCCACAGCATCGCTTATGCGATGTGAGGATGTCGGGCGCTGCCGAGTTTCGTCTGTAGGGTGCCCGGCACTCTAGAACCGAGTGCGGGGGTTGATGCCAAGAGTCTTATTGAAGAAGGTCGGTTAGGCGGGGATTCCAATCTGACTCAACCTATTTCCCGATGATCAGGTGGTCGATGAGCTCTTGGTTCATGAGGTTGAAAAAGCGTCGACGATCGGATTTACGCCCCCGTGGGCTTTCGCATCTCCCAGAGCAATGTGCAATAGATGCACATTACATATGAAATGACATGTAAACCCGCATTCCTCAGCTCATCTTTGCCGGTACCACCAAACCAAGAGCGACGGCAAGGCTGTGTAAAAACGCCCACTCATTTTCGAGACTCACATTGCTATGTGAATCTATGGAGAGTTTCCCAGCCCGGCTGGCATCCGTGAGGAAGCATGACCGCTGCTCGCTTTCTGAGCAACGGTCATGCTCGAAATGTTTTTACACGGCTTGGGGGCGATCTCTGCCAGTCGCCTCTTCGGCGTGGACGGACTGGGTGGATGCAATTGGTTGGTCAGATGGGTGCAATTGTGCATTGGTTTTTGGCTTCATTGCCCCCAGCCCAACTCCGACTCCTACTCTGGGGTCAGAATCATCAGCGCAGTGGAACACTATCGCTGGAATGGTGGGGCAGAACCTCCAGCACGGGCGGGTCACAATCGCCGGAATGGATGCCAGCATCACTGGAGTACACAGCCAGGCAGAGAATGTAGACTCCGATGCCTACACCGTGCTTGTTTTTCCATGCTCGAAGCATTTTGCACAGACGGCGTGTCAGGCCTTAAACTCTGTTAGCACTGAACCATTCAGCTCCTCGCGCAACATTCGCCACTGCGGCAGATGCTGATCAAGCAGAGCGGTGAAACGTTCGTTGTGACCCTACACCTCATCAAATTAAATACAACACAGGTGTTGTATATATATAAAACCTTCATGGCAAGATGAGTTCATGAGCCGTAGCCCTAGCGCCACATGAAATAGCGACCGGACGGACAGTTGCCTTTCGCGCAATTTGAATACCACATAAGGGTTCGAAGTGGAGCTGCTCCGATTGATTGAGGTCGGTCGGGACATACCTCGGCTATATACTGGGCAGCTTGATTTGGAGCCTTCATGATCCAGCTGCCCATCGATGCCGCCATCCCCTCTCTGCGCCACGCCCTTGCTGAGCAAGACTCTGTCGTGTTGCAGGCTCCCCCTGGCGCCGGTAAGACCACACGCGTACCCCTCGCACTGCTGGACGAGACCTGGCTGGGTGGGCAGAGCATCCTGATGCTCCAGCCCCGCCGAGTAGCCGCACGCGCCGCTGCTGAGCGCATGGCCAGTGAGCTGGGCGAGAAGGTGGGTGAGACTGTTGGATATCGTATCCGCCTGGAGAGCCGGGTCGGCCCGCGCACGCGGATCGAGGTTGTCACTGAGGGAATCCTGTCGCGTAGGCTTCAAGATGACCCTTCGCTTGAGGGGGTCGGGCTCGTCATCTTCGATGAATTCCACCTTCGGAGCTTGGACTCTGATCTGGCTCTCGCGCTGTGCCTGAATGGCCGTGAGCTCTTCCGTGACGAGCAGTCGCTGAGGCTTCTCGTGATGTCGGCAACCCTGGAGGGGGCTCGCCTCTCGAACCTCCTAGGGGGGGCCCCGGTCGTGACCAGTGAGGGGCGGATGTTCCCGGTGGATGTGGTGTGGGGACAGCCCTATCAGGCCGGTGAGTACATTGAGCCCAAGGTCGTCCGGGCATGCCTCGATGCTGTCCACGATCAGGCAGGAAGCATCCTGGTCTTCCTGCCTGGCCAGGCTGAAATCCGCCGCGTGCATCAGGAGCTCAGCGACAAGCTCGCAGGGCGTGATGACCTTCGTTTATGTGCCCTGCATGGTGAGTTGGATCTGAGTGCACAGCGCGCTGCTATCGAGCCGGCGCCACCGGGCAAGCGCAAGATCGTGCTGTCGACCAACATCGCCGAGACGAGCCTGACCATTGAGGGGGTGCGGGTGGTGATCGACTCCGGCCTGGAGCGGGTGCCACGGTTTGACCCGGTCAGTGGCATGACCCGCCTCGCCACGCAACGCATCTCCCAGGCCAGTGCTGTTCAGCGTGCAGGTCGCGCTGGGCGCTTGGAGCCGGGCGTGTGTTATCGCCTGAGTTCTCAAACCCAGCACGAGCAGGCGGCTGCTTATGGCGCGCCGGAGATTCATCAAGCTGATCTGGCTAGCCTGTCCCTGCAACTCGCGCGCTGGGGTGTGACACCGGATCAACTGAAGTGGCTCGATGTACCTCCCGCAGCGGCCTTTGCCCAAGCGCGCGATCTGCTAGATCGGCTGGGGGCTTTAGAGCCGGATGGGCGCCTGAGTGTCCATGGCCAGGCGATGGCTGAGGTGCCGGCACATCCGCGCATTGCTCATTTGCTGTTGCGTGGGCATGCACTGGGGCTGGGGGCGCTTGCTTGTAATGTGGCGGCGCTGCTTGGTGAGCGTGATGTACTTCCAGGTGGTGGTGCTGACTTGCACAGCAGGCTTGCGATGCTGGAGGGCAGCCAGCGAATGCCGCGTCATGCACAGGGAGCTGCGCAGCGGATCAAGCAGCTTGCCCGTCAGTACCGCAGCTACCAACGTGGAAGCGCTACGGAGGCAGTGGCTGACCCCGAGCATTCTCGCTGGATTGGCTGCCTATTGGCGCTGGCCTATCCCGACCGCGTGGCACAGCAGCGGCGTGCTGGGGGTGGTGAGTACCGGCTCGCCAATGGGCGCGCGGCGATGTTCACCGAGCCAGATGCGCTGATGAAGAACGCCTGGTTGGTGGTGGCTGAATTGGGGAGCCGGCAGGGCCAGCGTGAAGAGCGCATCTACCTCGCTACCGACCTCGATCCTGCGCTGTTCGATGGCGTGCTGGCTGAGCAGGTAGCAGTCGTCGACGAGCTCGATTGGGATGAGCGTGCGGGGGCATTGGTCGCTGAGCGACAGCGCAAGGTGGGCGAGCTGGTGTTGAGACGCGAGCCGCTGAAGGAGCTCGATGCGCAGGCGCATAGTCGGGCGCTTCTGGGGCTTGTGAGGAAGAAAGGGTTGGAGTTGTTGCCCTGGACGCCAGAGCTGCGTCAGTGGCAGGCGCGTGTGGTTCTGTTGCATGAGCTGGATATGGCGCAGCAAGGGCAAAGCAAGTGGCCGTGTCTTCGTGACGACAAGTTGCTCGCGACTTTGGAGGGGTGGCTGCCTCCCTATCTGAACAACGTCAGCAGGCTGAGCCATTTCGGCCTGTTAGACCTCGGTTCCATTCTGCGCAGCACGCTTCCTTGGCCGCTGCCGCAGGAGTTGGATGAGCTGGCTCCCACCCATATCAAAGTGCCGTCAGGATCGTCGATCAAGCTGGACTACAGCGAGTCACCGCCCGTACTGGCTGTGCGGCTCCAGGAGATGTTCGGGCTGGCGGATACGCCGCGCATTGCAGGCGGCAAGCTGCCGGTCAAGCTGCACCTCCTATCGCCGGCACGGCGCCCAGTCCAGGTGACCCAGGATCTCGCAAACTTCTGGCGCAGCACCTACCTGGAGGTGAAGAAGGATCTGAAGGGCCGATACCCGAAGCATTGGTGGCCAGATGATCCGATGGAAGCAGAGCCTACGGCTCGGGCGAAACCTACAGGGCGCTGATTGAAGCTGGGGAAGGCAGGTGCGTGGAAGGCAACGGTGCCCTTGCTCCAGAACTCTGCGTGCCGATGCGGCCACTGAGGGCATGCCTCGGTGATCGTGAACTCTGGAGTTGCGGGGGGTGCTCCTAACGCTTCACAGTCCTATTGTTTCTCCATGAAGTCCTGAAAATTAAGCCTCTCCTCCTTTTTAACAAAGGGGTTATAGAGGTGGAAGCAATAGTCTTCAGCCTTGGACTGGGGCGCTGGAGGGGTTACGAACTGGACGTCGTACTTCTTCAGTATTTCGAAAGTGGGTTCGGCCTCATAAGGGTTGCCGATCCTATCGTGGAAGAAAAGTTGATAGAGCAGTATCCAATATTGGTCGAGCTCATAGAGTGTGCTGCATTGAATCAACTCGTTCGCAAAGGCCACCGCAGCATCTACGCCAGCTTCGAAGTCGCTCAATAGTGTAATCGCAGCGGCGTCACCGCTCTGGATCACTAGATCAATGTTTTCGAGTGAGGGCTGGGAGTTTAGTTGCTTCAAGTAGTACAGGGCCCAGCACATACCATCCGAGCGACGGTGCAAAGCATTCACTTCGAGGATTTTGCCGAATTTTTCAGCCACTATGTCGGTGTCATAGTAATCCGAAGTCACATCGATCTTCTCAAGCAATGGCAAGAGTATCGGATAGTGCCAGCTTAGGTTGAAGACATAGTCGAAGACTGTTGCTGCTGTACTGCCTTGGGCTCTATGGCAAATTAGGCCGGCAGCTAGTTTGAGTACGCTGCCGTCAGGCTCTGCCCTGTTTAGATGTACGGCATAGTCTAAGAAATTGATGGCATCGTGGGTGTAGAGGGTTAAGGCGCCGCTTGAGTCATTCTTCCAAGGCAAGGCGTTGTGTAGCTGTGTAGCCCACGAGTCCACCAATGGCTCTGGTAGTTCGGTGATTTTTGTCTTGCTGAGGTTCAATGATAAGCGGTAGCGCGAGAGCGCGATATTAAGGGAGCGAATGAAGTCCTGAGCGTCCAAGTGTGTAGTACAATAGGCTGTGTAGTCATCAATGTAACGCACAAAGCGGAATTTACCGGCTAGCTCCCGGTCTACGGCTGCCAGAATGATCTCAACCGCGATGCTGGATGAGCCGGGGCCAATAGGAAGGCCAGAAGTCTCATTGCGCTTGGCATTGCGGAGTACAGCGTCGAGTTCAGAGCTCCAGTGTTTCTCGCCTTTTCTGTCGCGAAGCCGCTCCTTCGCCTCCGCATAACCTTGGATCGCCCATTCAAGCGAATGGGTATAAATAGAGCCAAAGCAGTTTGCTACATCAGCATGTGCCCTGAAGCCCGCGGCGAAGCTCAATTCTAAAGTGCTCTTTGTCCTGGTTTCATGGTCTTCATAATTCATGATGAAAAGTCGGCCATCATTGTGCTGTTCGGCAGTGACGGCACTGTTCTTATCTTTCATCAGTCTTGTCACTTCCTCCCTGTGCTCTTTTAGCTTTGCAAAGATCCTAGAGTAGGCTAGGGGGTGTATAAGGCTTAATGTCCGAGGGACGTTGTTAAAGCGAGTCGCCCGGAACTCGACTAGGTCGAACCAATAAGTTGTCCGCTCCTTGGTGAGTTCTATCTTGGCTAATTCTTCAGCGATTTCAGGTGTGAATCGGCTGGATGAGAAGCAAGGTGGGAGTTCCGGGGTGGAGTCCTTTTGGTTTGGAAAGTAATTCCAACGAGTTAGTGCTTCTAGGAAATGCCTTTCTTTGCTAAGGAAGGTGGCAAGGTTTGACGCGGGACTGGTGAATTCTTTCACGGACTTCATGTCTCCTTTGATTATTTCTGTGTCGTTATTGCGCGGCAGTCTCGCTTTATATGTGTAGTGAATAAAACTGGCCAGTATTCTTCTGTGATCATACTTCTGGCTACTCAGCCGGTCGATGGATTTGCTTGGGTATTTGGATGGTTTTGTAATCGAGCATTGCTGTATTCCACTCTGCTTTAGAGGGATGGTTCGGCTCTAGATATGGGGGATATCGGGGCGGCCAAAGGGTGCAACAGTCAGCCCCTGCGCCAGTACTGCGACCGATACGGCATGCGGCCGATCATTCCCCTGCGCCAGATGCATCGCAAACCTCGGCCGGGTCTGCCGCGACTGCTCGACAAGCCCCGGTACCAAAAGCGCAATGCCATTGAACGACTGTTCAGTTGGCTCAAGGAAAAGCGTCGTCTTTGTACCCGTTACGACAAGCTGGCCAGCAGCTTCAAGGCCATGGTCACCCTGGCCTGCATCGAAAAATGCTTACGAGCCGACTTTTCAGACAAAACCTAGGCACGCGCGGGCTCAGGTGTCCCGCCTCTCAATTTGGCTACGGCGAGATCCTCTTGGTGCAGAGATTGTAGAAGGTCGAGCTCTACCGAATATTTCTCGATGTCCATCCCTTCTTTTAAGCGCTGACGTAGCTCCCTTTCACGCATAAAGTAGCCATCCATAGCCCGCTTCATGTGAATGGAAGTTACCGTGGCCGAATAATCACTGAGCGCAGCCAAGGCCAAGTGCAGGTAGGTGTTGATGGACGATGCATTGAGGTGGCCTGTCCACTGGATAATCTCCTCTTTGAAAATGGTTGTATTAAGGAGGAGGGCTTTGCGGAAGTCATCAGGATTATTGATCTGATGTTGTTGAATGAAGTCGATAAAGTATTCTGTAACGAATCGGTGGCGGAACATGTGCGGGCAAATCTGCGATTCAATGCCCGATAGGTTTTTGATTTCGAATATTTCGTTGTAAAGTGTTTTGCTGGTCAACGGCCTGCCAGTGGTTTCAGATATGAAAAAGAAACGATGATCCTTTCCACCCTTATAGACTTGTTTCATGATGGTTCTGCGTTGTTTTTCGATGAAAGTGTCCAGAAGTTGAAGAAGGGTTGGTGTTACAGGGACTTGTCTAAGAACTTTCTCGCCACCTCTTTTTAAAGTGGTCATTGTTAAGGTTGGCTGAGCCATCGCCTTAGCTCTCTTAACGTCGTCGATCGTGAGATTGGCTATCTCTGAGCGCCGGGCGCCCGTGTCTGTCAGTACATCAATCAATAACGAACGCCTGGCCTTGACGAAGTTCGAGTTTTTCGATTTTCTGGATGTTTCTTTCAGAAAAATGATTTGCTCAGTGGTAATCGGGTTCCTTGATTTGCGGCGCGAGGGTGGGCCGAAAGAATGATGAACTAAGTAGGTGCGCTTGGATTTGTTTCCAAACCCATCAATGAATTCGAAGGTTTTCGTCTCTGCGCGGATTCGGCCATCAGGGGATACGAAATCATCGTAACCATGGAGGCGGCCCACAAAATCTAGGAAATCCAACCATACCCGGCCAATTTCGCTGATCGAATCTTCAGTGCGTTTCGTTACGGATGGGTTCTTTGGAGATAGCTCTACCCGCAGCTCCTCGATATAGTCCGCGAAGTTACCATCGTTCAACATTACCGGATCGCGACCGTCACGGTAACAAATACGTAGCAATTGGCTAAGCTTGGCGGCATAGTCCCCCATCGTTCCGCCGCCGTCCCCAGAGCGTGACAGGCCGCGTGCTCCGCCACGACCCTTTCTGTTAAATAGGGTGAGCATGTACAGATTGCCGATGATACAGGGTGAGCCATTCGGCCAACTCATAAAAGGGATATTGGTGGCGTCGCGCATCAATATTCGATCAACAGAGAAGCTGCCGAATGTTTCGTGTTTACCTAAAAGCGTATAAAGCTTCTCGGAAGTACGATCTGAGTACTCACTTGCGGTAGTCATTGATGTCCGTCACCGCCGAAGATGTATGTTTTTGTTGTGCGGGCATGTCGGTCAGGTTGAACGGGGGGATGCATAGGCTGGTAATGGCCAAAAGTGTTGAAATGGCATCCGATGCCCATTTCTCCCGGGTTAAAGGGTCACTCACAGTGCTGATGCTTTTGATCTGCCCCATCGACTCCTGAAGCGCTCGGAGGAGCAAGAAATTGGTCTGACGAAGCATGTCGAGCTCCTGCTCATGATCGGCGACCCGCTGCTTCAATCCCTCCTTCGTGCGCTTGTTGCTCTTGGTTTTCTTCCGCTCATGCCGCTCGATCGCTTCGATGGCTTTAACACGAAGCGTATTCAGGGTGTCGAATCCACCCGTCAGTGCTTCATCACTGTACTTCTTGAGGGTGTTCAAGCTCGTAGGGAAAGTCTTGAACTCTTGGCCGTCATCGGTATTCATAGCGCGATCAAGGCTTGCCAGGGCACCTTGGGTCTTCAGGGCGGCAATCAACGCCTCATCCCCCACAAACGCGTGAGGGGTGGTAATGACCTGGCTCAGCAGGCGCTGTAGGGCCAACGCCCCCGCTCTGGCACTTTCAGCGCGAGATGGTTTCTTGTCAGTCATGCTGCCTCCTGGTACTTGAGGCGAGAAACTATCTTCATGTGGGTGCCATCGGCATCGATGAAGAATTCGGGCTCGATTTCAATCATGCCTTCCCTCATCAGATCACTGATGTAATCTTCAAGCTCAGAGGTGGCAATCAGCGTGTAGTTGTCGGTCTTGTAATGCTCTTTGATCAGCTCCACAAGCTCTTTGAAGTTCTCAATATTGCCAATGTGGATGTTTTCAGCAGCATGCTGCGCAGCAGCGGATGCGAGAATGGCACCGTCCGTACTTTCAGTGATGTAGTTCCAGATATGCTTGATGTCGGTGTGACCCAACATCCATCTCAGCGTATCGATGTTTGAAAGGCTTCCGCAATAGAAGAACAGCATCGCGAAGAAGCGACGCATCTGGTGTTGACGCAGGTACCAGCGCTGGCCGAGTTCATTGAGCGGCATCTCAAAATAGTCGCAAAAAATATCCAGGTTGCGGTTGTATGCGGTATTGCCTGTGTCAACCAAACCTCGTTGGCCACCCATGTGGGGGAGGGCAAAGAGCGTTTTATAGGACTTGATATACCCGATACGCAGAAGAATTTTCTGCATTTTGACGAGGTTCTTGATCATATCCCCAGCGATGGGTTCGATCGGTCGTGCTTCGGTGCGACGATGGCCGAACAGGTGTTTACTGCTCTTTGCGTTGCCGAAGTACAGCCATTCGCTGCACGCGCTCAAGCAGGTGTTGGCTTTGAGCGTATAAAACTCGCTGACGCGCCGGGCCATGAGTACGCCAACCGTCAACTGGATTCCACCCACGTAGGTGGCAAGCAGGTCGTAAAGGCCTACATTATTCCTGAGTTTGGTAAAGTACTCTGTTTTATCCCCTTTGATCGACTCGCGTAATGTTTTGGTGTCGATGATTCGCGAACTCAGCGATAATTGCGTGACACCGAGGTTCTCCAGGTAGGGGCCAATAATTTTTTGTACTTCAATTTCTGAGAGGGTCGATGGAGCGACGTTACGCTTTTGGCACTCCAGGGCAATTCGACAAAAGCCCTTGATGATTTCCTCACCATGTTCAATATGGAACTCAATCGCATGCCGCAGCGATGTAAATACCGTGTCAGAGGGCACAGTCCTGAAGCGACCCTTTTTCCCCAGTTTGGGAGCGTGGGCGTCAGCTTCCACCAGGGCTGAAGCCTGAGGGGCGGGAAGTCCAATCTCGTGGAGGGTTCCAAGGTTGTAGAGACTCGACCGATAGGCAAAGTAGGTCTGGTCACGCATCAGCGAGTTGACGGCGGTGTGCGCCGGCACTCCAGGGTATTCACGCGTGAACATCGACGTGTCGTCGTTGAACCCTAGAATGTTATGTGCAGTTTTGGCCTGGTTCTTGCCCCACAGGCATTGCGGATAAAAGACTTGAGACAGGCTGATTGTATTGGGTTGATAACCATAGTCGACCTGAGGGCTTCCGTACATCCCGTTCATGTACAAGCAGGCACGGATCGGAGGGATCAGATCGAACGGAATGCCAAGTTCGTCCTCATCTTTCTGTTCGTTAGTCAGGATCAGAAGCTGGGGACGTGCCTTGAGAGTCTCAAGAATTTCGCTTTCGCTCGTCTCTTTGAGCAGGCTGTAGCAGTATTCCCTGAGCCTCGGAGTCCAGTTGTAGACTGACTCGGAAATGGAGGTATTCTTTGATAGGGTATCCAGCAACTCAATCAGGTTGCCGCCCGTCAGCCCGGCCAGACCATACTTGGAAATTCGGTATCTGGCGTCGTTGAGCAGTAAGAAGTCAATGATGTGACATGCACGCCAGAATTGCCTTGCCTGTTGTCCTTTCAGATCGTTGGTTTCGCCAGTGTCACTTTCGTTGCGAGTGCTGCACGTCAGGAAATACTTGAACCCCTGCAGGGTGGCTTTGTTTTTTTCATCAAGCAGCGAACTTCCGTCAGACATCTTGACGTTCCAGTCCAGCTCCTTGGGGCTTTTCTTGTACTCAAAAGAATATTGCCACATCGGGCTATCGAAATCATTCAATAGCCAAGCTGCTGACTTGTACTCCTCGCGCGGCGACCTCAGGAGTGATTCAAGGAAGGCGAGTTCAGGCGGCAGCAACATAGATCAAGTTCTCCATTTGAGCCGAGTCAATTTGGGTCCGTGCAGTTGCCAGGTAATCTTGAAGGTCAAACTCGTTCCCGTTTGTGATGTCATTGACCAAAAGGTTGGTCAGTTTCGCCTAGTAGAGCGCTTTAGCACTGATCTCATCGCGGCGCGTAGAGAGGCGCACTGCTTCTGCAATCGAGAGCAAGGTGGTCAGAATGCCCACGTCGAGCGAGATGACGACCCGGTCGGCTGCTTCTTTGTCCTCTGGGGACGACCTAGCTGGCTTCGGATTCTTGAGCGATTCTGGGTCACGCATGCTTTCGGGGATGTCCTTGAGCGCGTTTTTCTCCAAGAAGCTGTGAAGCTCATCCATGGTTTGGAAATTCGAGACCCTGAGCAGGTACTTACTGTCTTTCATCGCCATGCAGACGATCCCCCGCTGGAAGACTCGAATCCATCTGGTCTGGAAAAATGCCAATATCGGCTCGGGCAGATAACTGCTCAGCAAATCCAGCGACACGTCGGTATGCCCCAGCGCCTTGGCTGTCTCGGTGATACTGTTGCTCTCGATATAGACCAGCACCGCTCTGGTTGCCCTCAGGGACGTGATCGAGATTCGGCAGATGTATTCCTCTACCTCTTCCTGCGGAAGCTTGAGGTAGTCGGAAAACTCGTCAACGAGATGCTGGTAGCGCGTCGCCAGCGTGCCTGCGTTCCAATTGGTTGGCGTCATGTGAGTAGGGTGCGTCAGCCCTCGTGAGCAAGCGATGAACAGATACCGCCAGGCGTCGTCGCCCTGTTCTCGGAGATATTCTCGCAAGGGCTGTGTGGCCCTGATCACCTGCCGTACTCGCACGGCATCTCTAGGCTTCAGCTTGACCTTGATCTCACTGAGCTTTCCGCCTTTGCGATCCTTGTAGCCGGTGAGCTGGTAATAGCCTTCCAGCTTCACGAACCCATGAAGATCTCCCTTCTTGTTGTAAAGCTCCAGTTCGTCGATACACGTTTGCGTAATGCACGGGTAGGCATGTACGAGTAGGAGCTTGTATGGATACAAATCATCCGGCGTCGGAACATGCAGGAAGCTGTTCAGGAATTCCCTGTTGATGTTTTTCCCGAAACGCTTGGCGAAGTCTCGTTTGACGTAGTCAAAGCCGTGTTTATTGAATGCGGCGCATACGTCAGCGGGATTGAGATCCTCAGGTCGAGAGTGTGTGGGGTAGATAATCTTTTCCGGATTTCCAGACTTGGCTAGACGGTTTCTGGCTTTTTGGTTGTTCGAGGTTTTCCAGGCTCGTGCATTTGCCCACCGATAAAGAATATCGTTGTCAGCTTTGATCTCCTTGAATAGAAGCTCAATCGCTTGAGTGTCTGTAATCTGATACGGAATCTCGGTGATTAGTTTTGATTTGATGATCTCGCCCTTGCGGTTCTTCTTTTTATTGGTGTCCTCACCAGCCACATTAATGATTTGGGGTTTTGGCAGCGAGCCCGCGAAAGGTTTGGCCCAAGTACCTCCGGACAACATTGTCGAGTTGACCAGGTTGATGAACGCTGCATAAGACTTGGTGGAAGCAGCAAGATCGTTGCCCTGGGCCAGTTGGTCGTTGAAATACCAGACCATAAAATCCAAGAACAGATGCTTGATCTGAATCGGGTCTCGGAATGCTTCGACGGGCCAAGTCTCCGGTCGTTCGGATACAAAGTTCAGAAATGCACTGAACTCACTGCATCTCGGACGCCGCATCTTGATCGTCCATTGACACAGGGCTTTGTAAACCTGCTCTGTGAATTCCGGGCCATGGGAGATCCAGAGGTATGCGAAAGAGATATAGCTGGTTTTGCCATTGGCGCTTTCGACTGGCCAGCCATTCCAGAATCTGACTGCGTGCGGGTCGAGATTTTCCTTGGCGGCAGCCCAGTACCCGGCATTGGGCTTCGGCCAGCCGTCCTTGCCCTTGAAGGTCGGAAGCAGAGGAACCTCTTTGGCCATCTCATGGATGAGCCTTACGAATTCCCGGGCATATGATTTGCGAAGGTTAAGGGTGAGATCAACGAAGGAGTCATCTGAAAAAGCGCCCAGGAAGCCTCTGATCGTGCGTTCGAAAGCAGGCGAGGACATCCCGACGTAGGTGACCGGTGTCTTCGTGATGTTGCAGTACGCATCGAACAGCTTGGTCAACTGGCCCATCCCGTCACGGGCTATCGGGGCATAGCAGCGGTGCATCAGGGCAATCACGTCATCGGGCAGTGTGGTGAATGGATAGTTCACCAAAGCGAGCGATCCTTTGATAATTGTCAGATTTTTTTCCACAATCTTAATTGTCTGTAATCCTTATGTTGTCTGTATTCTCTTGACTTTGACAAGGCAGTGCAAGTGGCAAAATATTGGAGCGCAGCCTGGACGCCGACCTGGCCCTGGCGCTGACCTTGAACGGCCGCGCCCTGCTGCGCGACACGCCGCTCAAGGTGCTGCCGATGTCCGCCACCCTGGAGGGCGAGCGGCTGGCCGCGCTGCTGGACGATGCGCCGGTGGTGCGCAGCGAGGGGCGCATGTTCCCGGTGGAGATCCGCTGGGGGCGGCCCTATCAGCCCGGCGAGCGAATCGAGCCGCGGGTGCTCGCCACGGTGCTGCAGGCGCTCGATGAGGAGTCCGGCAGCCTGCTGGTGTTCCTCTCCGGCCAGGCGGAGATCCGCCGCCTGCACGAGCAACTGTCCGAGGCGCTGGCCGGACGCGCCGACGTCCTGCTCTGCCCGCTGCACGGCGAACTGGAGCTGGCTGCCCAGCGCGCCGCCATCGAGCCGGCCCCGGCCGGTATGCGCAAGGTGGTGCTGGCCACCAACATCGCCGAGACCAGTCTGACCATCGACGGCGTGCGGGTGGTGATCGACGCGGGACTGGCGCGGGTGCCGCGCTTCGACCCCGGCAGCGGCATGACCCGCCTGGACACCCAGCGCATCTCCCGCGCCTCGGCGACTCAGCGCACCGGCCGCGCCGGGCGTCTGGAGCCGGGCGTCTGCTACCGGTTGTGGTCGCAGGCCCAGCACGAGCAGCTGGCCGCCCACGACAGCCCGGAGATCCTCGCGGCCGATCTCGCCGGGCTGGCCCTGCAACTGGCGCGCTGGGGCGTCACGCCGGCCGAACTCGCCTGGCTCGATGCGCCGCCGGCGGCCGCCTACGCCCAGGCCCGCGACCTGCTGGCCCGGCTCGGTGCGCTCAATGCCAACGGCAGCCTCAGCGCCCACGGTCAGGCCATGGCCGGGCTGCCGGCGCACCCGCGTATCGCCCATCTGCTGCTGCGCGGCCAGGCGTTGGGCCTCGGCGCGCTGGCCTGCGACGTCGCCGCGCTGCTCGGCGAGCGCGACATCCTGCGCGGACCTGACGCCGGCGCCGACCTGCACAGCCGGCTGGTCCTGCTGAGCGGCGCGGACAGGGCCGGGCGCGGCGCCGCCCAAGGCGGCGTGCAGCGCGCCCGGCAACTGGCCCGGCAGTACCGCGGCCTGCTGCCGAAGTCGGCGCAGGAACGCGTGGGCGATCCGGACGATCCGCGCTGGCTCGGCGCGCTGCTGGCCTTCGCCTATCCGGATCGGGTCGCCCGCCAGCGCCGCCCCGGCGGCGGCGAGTACCGCCTGGCCAACGGCC
>Ga0255338_1002658_pt1 | contig 24774 bp, 24 predicted proteins | sample MeOH1_35cm_T4_19_FD_203715 | JGI IMG/M metagenome (GOLD analysis project Ga0255338, IMG submission 203715) | Sandy soil microbial communities from University of British Columbia, Vancouver, Canada - MeOH1_35cm_T4_195 | ecosystem: Engineered > Artificial ecosystem > Sand microcosm > Unclassified ...
GCGCGCAGCGACAGCGACACCAACGTCGACGGCATCCTCGGCGTGCGGTCCACCGCGATGCTCGGGCACGGTTTCTCGCTCGTCGGCTACGGCGACGTCGGCACCGGCGCGTCGCAGGCGACCTGGCAGGCGCTCGGCGCGCTCGAATATTCCTTCAACGAGACCGTCACCGCCGCCGCCGGCTACCGCTACCTCGGCTACCAGTTCGACGGCGGCAGCACGACCAAGCGGCTGAGCCTGTCCGGACCGATCCTCGGGGTGTCGTTCCGCTTCTGAGCGGCTCGGCGCTGCCCCGTCGCCGCGCTTCGACCAACGCCGCCCGCCCGAAGCTGACCTACCCGGCGCTGGTCACCGGGTTGCGCGGCCAAGCTCCAGAGACCTGGCATTGCGAGTGTCCGCAACGGGCCCATGCCGACATCGCCGACGTGCCTCGCCGGACGTCCTCGGCTGGATTTCGGCGCAGGCCCACCGCTCGCTCATCTCGAACATCCTCCGAAGATCAGCGACGCCTTCGCGCTGGGTGGCGGGCCCTACGATTTCTTTGCCAGCAGCTCGTTTAGTGCGGCCTTGTCCGGCATGGCCTCGGCCAGGAGCCCCTTGAGCCGGGCCTTCTCATCTTCCAGCGCCCTGAGACGCTGAGCCTCCGACCCGCCCATGCCGCCGATCTTGGCCTTCCAGACGTAGATCGTCGCCTCGGGCACCCCATGCTTCCGAGCCAACTCGGCAGCCTTCGCCCCGCCCGCGAGCTCTCGCAGAACCCCGATGATCTGCTCTTCCGTGACGCGCGACGCACGAGGTCGCGACCTTCCTCGCGCATGCGAAAGGCCGCCGGCTAGGCGCGCGGCGCTCGGACGCCGCTTGATCGGCCCGACAGCGCCCCCACGGTCACGCCTCGCCGGCGGCCGCGGGGCGCAGGCCGAGGATGCCCCGCGCCTGCCGCCACGTCGCGACCGGCCGCCCGTGCCGCCGGCAGATGTCGGCGGCACGGCGCACCAGCGCCGCGTTCGACGGCGCGAGCGTCGAGCGGTCGAGCCGCACGTTGTCCTCGAGCCCGGTGCGGGCGTGCCCGCCGGCGCCGATGGCCCAGTCGTTGAGCACGATCTGGTTCGCCCCGATGCCGGCCGCGCACCACGGCGTGCCCGGGCCGAACAGCCGTTCCACCGTCGCGACGTAGAAGTCGAACACCGCACGGTCGGCCGGCATGGCGTTCTTCACGCCCATGACGAACTGGACGTAGGGGGTCGCGGCGAGCCGGCGCCGAACCGCCATCTCCTTGACCTTAAAGAGGTGGCTGAGGTCGAAGACCTCGCATTCCGGCGTCACGCCGTATCGCAGCATCTCCTCGGCGAGCCACTCGACGAGGTCCGGCGGGTTGTCGTTGACCCGCGTCGCGAAGTTGTTGGAGCCGATCGAGAGCGAGGCCATGTCGGGGCGCAGGCGCAGCATGCCACCCCGGGCGCGGCCCGCTCCCGAGCGCCCGCCGGTCGAGAGTTGCACGATCATGCCGGGACAGTGCCGCTCGATCCCGTCCTTGAGCCGCCCGAAGCGCTCGGGATCGGAGGTCGGCCCGCCCGCGTCGTCACGCACGTGGGCGTGGACGATGCTCGCCCCCGCCTCGAAGGCCTCGTGGGTGCTCTCGACCTGCTCGGAGATCGAGATCGGCACGGCGGGATTGTCCGCCTTGGTCGGCAGCGACCCCGTGATCGCAACGCAGAGAATGCACGGGCCGTGGCGGGATGTGACCGGAGCGGCGGGCCGATCCGTCACGACTCAGCGCCGCCCCGCCCGGGAGGCTGCCTCGGAGAGCCACATGCCGGCGGCGATCGCCGCCCCCTGCACGATGAGCTGCCAGGAGGTGGCCAGCCCCATCATCTTCGACGCCTGGTCGAGCTGCATCACGAACATCGAGGCGCCGAGCACCGCGATCATGCTGCCGATGCCGCCGCTCATCGCCGTGCCGCCAAGCACGGCGGCGGCGATCGGCGCGAGCAGATAGGGATTCCCGACCTCGAGCGTCGGATTGCGGATGAAGCCAGACAGCAGGATCGCCATGATTCCGTAGAGGAGCGCCGCGAGGACGAACGCCCCGGCCTGGTAGCGCATGGTGCGGATGCCGGTCGCGTGCGCGGCGCGCGGATTGGCCCCGACGGCCTCGAACCTCCGGCCCGGCTCGGTCTTGCGAAGGGCGGCGGTGAGGAGGAGGGCCAGCGCCAGGGCGAACCAGACCGAGATCGGCAGGCCGCCCGCCCGCGCGCTCGCGAAGGATGCGAGGGCCGCCGGAACCTTCGCCTCGGCCGCCAGGCCCTGCCGGTACCACAGCGTCAACCCGCCGACGATGGCGCCGGTCGCGAGCGTCACGATCAGCGCGTTGAGCCGCAGCGCCGCCACCAGGATGCCGTTGACCGCGCCGACGCAGACGGCCGCGAGCAGCGCCGCGACGATGGCGAGGCCCAGGCGGTCGTCGCTGCCCTGCGAGACCCCGAGAAGCACGGCGCTCGACAGGGAGACGATGGCGGGCACCGACAGATCGATGCCCCGCCCCATCAGGACGAGCGCCTGGCCCATGGCGGCGATCGACAGGAACGCCACGAACGGCAGAATGGTCTGGATCGTGGTCGGGGCGACGCTGCGCGGCAGGAAGATCGCGCAGGCGGCCGCCAGGACGGCGAGCGCGACCCAGATCGCGAGGAACCGCATCGGAAGGCGTGGCGGCGCGAAGCGCTTCGGTGCGTAGAGGGGGGACGCCGCGAGGTTCGTCGAGACGTGCATGGACGGGTCTCCCTGGCCGGATGGCGGGCTGCCGGTCGTCATCGGATCACTCGGCGGGGGCGAGCGTGGCGGACGGCCGGCGCCGGCGCAGGCCGCGGACCAGCCGCTCGAACTCCTTCAGCCCCGAGTAGAGGAAGATCGCCAGGAGCGTCATCGCCCCGCTCGCGATGAGCCCGAACGAGGCGTTCAGCCCGAGGATCGAGATGACGTTGATCATCAGCGTGAAGAAGAAGGCGCCGAACAGCGCGCCCGCGAACGAGCCGCGGCCGCCGGTCAGCGCGGCGCCGCCCAGCACCGCCGCGGCGATGCTCGTCAGGGCGTAGTTCTGCGCCACGGTCGGATGGCCGACGCCGACCTCGGACCCGAGGAACAGGCCCGCCAGCGCCGCCATGCCCGCGGCGAGCAGGTAGGCGCGCAACTGCACCCGGTTGACGCGCACGCCGTTGCGCCGCGCCGCCTCCTCGCGGAAGCCGGTCGCCTTCGTCTCGAGCCCCGACCGTGTCCTGTTCAGCCAACAGTCCCCGGCGACTGCGAGGCCGACGAGGAACAGCGCCGAGACCGGCAGGAATCCGATCCGCGTTCGCAGCAGCTCGGCGAAGCCGGGATCGATCAGCCCGCCCGGAATCGGCCGCAGCACGAGCGCGATGCCCTGCAGCACCGACAGCATCGCGATCGTCGTGATGACCGGGTTGATGCCCGCGAAGCGCACCAGCGATCCGTTCGCGAGGCCGACCAGGAGGCCGAGGGCGAGGCAGGCGAGGACGCCGAGCAAAAGCGTTCCGAAGCCGCCCCCGACGATGACGAACGAGGCGACGACGACGGTGAGGCTCATCAACGATCCGACGGAGACGTCGAGGCCGCGCACCAGCAGCACCATTAGCTGCGCCATGGCGACGATGCCGGCGGGCGCCACCGCGAGCAGGACGTGGCGGATGTTGATCGCCTTCAGGAACACGTCGCTCTGCGCCGCGGCCCAGGCTCCGACGACGAGCGTCAGCGCCGCGAGGAAGACGAGTGGCACCCACCACACCGCGCTCCCACCGGTTAGAAGGCCGAGGAGGCGCTGAAGCGGCCCCTGGGCTTCGGCCGCCTCGGCAGCGGCCTTGCCGTGTCGCGAGGTGAGGAAGGAGCCGACGATGTTCTCCTCGGTCACGTCGGGACCGGTGAGCTCGCGCACGATCTGTCCGCGCGAGAACACGAGCACGCGGTCGCAGATGCCCTCGAGCTCCTGGGCGTCCGAGGAGTTCACGATGCACGTGCCGTCCTCGCGGATGTTCTCCCGGATCGCCTTGTAGATCTCGTAACGCGCGCCGGCGTCGACACCCTGGGTCGGCTCGTCGATCAGGACGGCCTTCGCCCCGGACCGAAAGCTGCGGGCGAGTACGGCCTTCTGCTGGTTGCCGCCCGACAGGCCGATCACCGGAGCGTCGAGACTGGCCGAGACGACCGCGAAGTCCGACTTCATCCGCGCGGCGGCAGCCCGCTCCCGCGCCGAAGACAGGAAGCCACCCGACAGGAACCGGCCGAGCTGCGTCAGGACCATGTTCTTCTGCACGGCGAGCTCCGGAAAAATCCCCTCGCCAGGACGGTCGGCGCTCAAGAACGCGACGCCGCAGCGTAGCGCGGCGTCCGGCGCGGCGTTGTCGACCGGCGCGCCAGCACAGCACACCGCGCCGGTCGCCTCCTCCAGCCCGACGACGGCACGCAGCGCCTCGCGCTGGCCGTTGCCCTCCGCCCCCGCGAAGCCGAGGATCTCGCCGCGGCGTGCGGCGAAGGAGACGCCGCGGAAGTCGGCGCCGGTCAGGTTCTCGACGGCGAGCACGACCTCGTCCGGCAGCGACGCGGGCTTCGGCGGGAACTCGCCTTCGATATCGCGGCCGATCATGCGCGCGACGAGGTCGTGCTCGGACAGGTCCGCCGTCACGGCGAAGGTGCCCTGGTGCTTGCCGTCGCGCAGGATCGACACCCGGTCGGCGAGGTCCAGGATCTCGGGAAGACGGTGGCTGACGTAGATCACGCCCGTTCCGCCCGCCGTCAGCTCGCGGACGATGCCGGCGAGCTGGCGCACGCCGTCGATGTCGAGCGTGGAGGTCGGCTCGTCCAGCAGGAGCACCCGCGGCCCCGAGAGCAGCGCCTTCACGATCTCGACGAACTGGCGCTGAGCCGGCGTCAGGTCTCCGACGAGGGTGCGGACCGGAATGTCGACGCCGTAGGGGGCGAGCCGCGCCGCTGCCCAGCGCTCCATCTCGCGGAACGGGACCGCTCCCGGTTTCGCGCCGAGGAACAGGTTCTGGGCGACCGTCAGCTCGCGGATCAGCGAGTCGTCCTGATAGACGGTGGCAAGGCCGAGCTCGTGAGCCTCGCGCGGGTCGGCAGTGCTCAGCCGCACGCCGCCGATCTCGACGGTGCCGCCGTCCGGGCCGATCGCGCCGCTCGCGATCTTCATGAGCGTGCTCTTGCCCGACCCGTTCTCGCCGAGGATCGCGTGCACCTCGCCGGCGCGGCAGTCCAGGCTGACGAAGTCGAGGGCGCGCACGCCCGGATAGGTCTTCGAGACGTGCTCGACCTTCAGAACGATGTCGGACATCGCAGTTCCCCCGACGGGACGTTGGGCGACGGACGAGCCGGGACGGGCGTGGCGGCCCGCCCCGGCGTCCGGCTCACTTCGCGGCGAACATCGCCTTGAGCGTCTCGGGATCGACCAGGGTCGAAACGGACATCTCCATCGGAAGCGCGGGGTTGCAGAGCCCTTTGACGGCGGGCTTCATCTTGAAGGGCACGTCGATGTGGGCCGGGATCTTCTGGCCCGCGAGCGCCATCATCGCGGCGGTGAGGGCGAAGCGCGACTGGAAATTCTGCCCCGAGGAGTAGTAGATCTTGAAGTTCGGATCGGCGGCCTTCTCCCAATCGCAGAACAAGCCCTGCTCGTCGGTGCGAAGCGCCGCGACGAAGTCAAGCGGCACGCCCGCCGACTCATAGGCCCGCACGGCGCCACGGAAACCGTCGGCGTATTCGTAGATGTAGCCGTCGATGTCGTCGTATTGCGACAGGGCGGTGGATACGGCGGTGAAGGTGCCTTCCTGCGTCCAGTTCGTATCGATCCGGCCGAGGATCTCGAGGCCTTCGAGCGTCTTCGCCTCCTCTTCGGCGCAGTCCTGCCAGGTGGAGCTTAGGGTGTTGCCCGGCACGCCGCCGAGCGCCACGATGCCCTTGGCTTCGGGATTGCCGTCGCGCACGGCCTTCACGAACTCCTTCCCGAGCTGGCAGATGTTCTCGGCGATGTTGGTCAGGTAGTCTTCGCCCGGCGTGCCGACCTCGGTGCCGTTGTGCAGGACGACCTTGATCCCGGCCTCCTGCGCCTCCCGGACCGTCGGCCCGAGTGCCGCGCCATGATCGGCGAAGATCACGATCACGTCCACGCCCTGCGCGATGTACGATCGCAGGTCGGAAATCGCCTTCGACGCGTCGCTGCGCGCCGACGTGTACTGGATCTTGCCGATCTCCGGGTAGGTGAGCGCCTGCTGGATGAACTCCATCGCCGTGACGCGGCGCCAGACGTTCTCACCGAAACCGTCGGCATAGGCCACCGATAGCTTACCACCCGTGCCGGTCTCGCATCCGTTGTTGTTCCAGCACTCGAGCGCCTTGGCCCTCATCTCGGGTGTGACGGGCTCGGCGGCACGCTTCACGGCCTCGACGATCACCGGATCGGCGGTGGTGGTGCCGAGGCGCGACAACATCAGTTCGTCCGCGGTGTCCGCGCGCGCGGCCGCCGGGGCGAGGCCGGCCAGCGCCACGGCGGCGACGGCCGAGAACCTGAACTTCGATCGGATCATGATTTCCTCCCAAGAGCCCCGTTTCCCGGGGCCGTTTACGGCTTCGCGACAGGGCTTCGGCAGGTGCCGGCCGGGGCGGGTCGGCGCCGGTCCGGTGGCCGGGATTGTCGGCACGGCTCCGCCATGCCCCGGCCGTGTCGACCGGGCCTCCGGATTTCGAGCCTGCGATGAATCCCCTCGCGCCCTCCGTGCGCAGTAATACCGTAATACAGGCTTACTGCATTACGCAAGTCGTTTGTGCCGCCTCGCCTCGGGGCCGAAGCGAAACCGGGCGGCGGGGGCTGGTCGCCGGCGGTCCGGAGCCGGCGACGGGCAAGGCCGCCGACATCGGGTTCGAACGGGATCGGCGCCCGCCCTCCGGGATCACTGGGCGAGATACCCGCCGTCGATGACGAGCTCGGCGCCGGTCATGAAGCTGCTCTCGTCGGATGCCAGGAACAGCGCCCCGTTGGCGATCTCGCGCGACGTGCCGGCCCGCTTCATCGGCGTCGAGGCGATGACGAAGGCGTTCATGGCGGGGTCCTGGGACTGCGTCAGCGGCGTGTCGATGAAGCCGGGGTGGAGCGAGTTCACGCGAAGGCCGTCGCCCACGTAGATCATCGCCGCGTTCTTCGACATCATGCCGACCGCCCCCTTGGTCGCGTGGTAGGCGTGCGCTCCGGCCACGGCGGCGATGCCCCAGATCGACGAGACGTTGATGATCGACCCGCTCTTCTGGGCGCGCATCGCGGGGATGACCTCGCGCATGCCGAGGAACACGCCGGTCTGATTGACGGCGACGACCTTGTTCCAGCTTTCGAGACTGAGGTCGTGGACGCTTTCGTAGGCGATGATGCCGGCGTTGTTGACGAGAACGTCGATCCGCCCCTCCTTCGCCAGGATCTGGGCGACGGCCCGCGTCCAGTCGTCCTCGCTCGCGACGTCGAGCGTCAGCCCGGTGACGCCGGCCGGATAGACGCCGGGCGGATTGCTGGTGCTGCCGGCATAGACGGTCGCCCCCTCCTCGGCGAAGCGCTCGACGATCCCGAGCCCGATTCCCCTCGATGCGCCGGTGACGAGCGCGACCTTTCCCGACAATCTCATTCCGTCCTCCCTGATCGATCCCGACCGCGTTCGCCGCGGCGGCCCTTGTTGGCAAGATGACAGTAATACGGTATTACGTCAATCTACCTGCAAGGCGAGCGGAGCCTTGACGGTATTACGGTATGACAGTAATAGCATAGGAGCTGCAGGGACGACGATGTCGTCCCGCGGCTAAGGCGGACGGAGGGCCGCCAGACGTCAGGGAGGACGCAATGGGACAGGGCAGAGTCGCCGGGCGCACGGCGATCGTGACCGGCGGTTCGCGCGGCATCGGCAAGGCCACGGCGGTTCGGCTCGCCGAGGAAGGCGCGAACGTCGCGATCTTCGATGTGGTGCCCGAGGGCGAGTTCGTGGCCGAAGCGATCCGGGCGACCGGCGCCCGGGCGATCTTCGTGAGCGTCGACCTGACGCGCGAGGAGCGCGTGCGCGAGGCGGTGGGCGACACGGCCCGCACCTTCGGCGCGGCCGATATCCTGGTGAACAACGCCGGCACCCCGGGCGTGAACAAGCTCGTTCACGAGATGAGCGTCGAGGAGTGGAACGCGGTCTTCGACGTAAACGTGAAGGGAACCTTCCTCGCGACCAAGCACGTCCTGCCCGGCATGATGGACCGCAAGTTCGGATCGATCGTGAACGTGTCGTCGATCTACGGGCTGATCGGATCGGCCGACCTTCCCGCCTATCACGCGACCAAGGGAGCGGTGCTCCTGATGACCCGCACCGACGCGATCTGCTACGCGCCGCACGGCATTCGCGTGAACGCGGTGCATCCCGGCTCGACCAAGACGGAGCTGTTCCTCGCCGCCGCCGACAGCTGGCCCGCCGGGCGCGAGGCCTATCTCGCGATGATGGGCGAGAAGCACCCGCTGCGGCTCGGCGAGCCGGTCGACGTCGCCAACTGCATCCTGTTCCTCGCCTCGGAGGAGGCCCGCTTCGTCACCGGAGCCAGCCTCGTCTGCGACGGAGGATACACCGCCCAATAGCCGGCGTCCGGTCAGGAGAGCGACGCCCTTCCGCCCGGCCGACGGGCAAAGACAAAAGAGAGGAAACACGCCGTGACAGAGCAAGATCTCACCAGAAAGCCCGTGCTGGCGCTCGACGTCGTCGTGCTCGGCGCCGGCTTCGCCGGCCTCGCCATGCTTCACAAGCTGCAGAACGAGCTCGGCCTCAAAGCCCGCGTGATCGACAAGGCCGACGGCGTCGGCGGCACCTGGTACTGGAACCGCTATCCTGGCGCGCGCTCCGACACCGAGAGCTGGGTCTACTGCTACAGCTTCGATCCGCAGCTCTACCGCGACTGGAAGTGGAGCGAGCGCTATCCGCGCCAGCCCGAGATCCTGTCCTATCTCGAGCACGTGGCCGACCGCTTCGACCTCGGGAAGAACCTGATCCTCTCTACGACCGTCACCAAGGCGCACTTCAACGAGGCGACGAACCGCTGGGACGTCGAGACCGACAAAGGCGACCGGATCACCGCGAAGTTCCTGGTCACCGGCCTCGGCATCCTGTCGGCGCCGAACAAGCCGCCCTTCCCGGGCGAGGAACGCTTCAAGGGCCGGATCCTGCAGACCGCGAACTGGCCGCGGGAGCCGATCGACTTCCGCGGCAAGCGGGTCGGCGTCATCGGCAACGGCTCGACCGGCGTGCAGGTCATCGCGGATCTCGCCTCGCAGGTCGAGCATCTGACGCTGTTCCAGCGCACGCCGCAGTATTCGGTGCCGGCGCAGAACCATCCGATCGAGCCGGCCTTCCTCGAGCAGATCGCCGACAATCTCGACGCCTATTTCGATCGCGTCCGCAAGTCGGCGACGGTCTTCGCCTTCGAGGAGGCGACCGTCGGCGCCATGGACGTGAGCCCCGAGGAGCGCGAGCGCGTCTTCGAGAAGGCCTGGAACGACGGCGGCGGCTTCAACTTCATGTTCGGCACGTTCAACGACATCGCGACCAATCGCGAATCGAACGCCGCCGCCTGCGACTTCATCCGCCGAAAGATCTCCGAGACCGTCACCGACAAGGAGAAGCTCGAGGCGATCCTGCCGACCGACCTCTACGCACGCCGGCCGCTCTGCGACAACCACTACTACGAGGCGATCAGCCAGCCGAACGTGTCGGTCATGAACATCCGCAAGAGCCCGATCGTCGAGTTCACCGAGGCGGGCATCCGCACCGCCGATCGGGAGATCGAGCTCGACTACGTGATCTTCGCGACGGGCTTCGACGCGGTCACCGGCAACTTCGTCCGGATCGACTTCCAGGGCCGCAACGGCCTGAGGATGAAGGACCATTGGGAGCACGGGCCGAGGGCCTTCCTCGGCCTGTCGGCGGCGGGCTTCCCGAACATGTTCTCGCTCTATGGCCCTCCCGGTCCGTTCACCAACCAGCCGCCCGCCATCGAGTGGCAGGCGGGATGGGTGGCGGAGGCGATCCGCGAGGTCAATGCGCGCGGCCTCGACACGATCGAGGCGACGCCAGAGGCGGAGCAGGCCTGGCTCGACGAGTGCACGCGCATCGAGCAGATGACGCTTTTCCACAAGCTCGACTGGTGGGTCTCCGGCGCCAACATTCCCGGCAAGCCAAAGGCCGTCAGCTTCTACATGGGCGGCTTCGGCGAATACATGAAGCACGCCGAGGCCTGCGCCGGAAACGGCTACCAGGGCTACAAGCTGACCTCGGCCAAGGCGGTCGCGGCCTGACCCGCTCTCCTCCGCGCTCCCGGCGCGGAGGAGCATCCCCAAGCTGGAAATTTCGACATGTCACAGCCCTGCGCCGTCGTGACCGGCGGTGGACGCAACATCGGCCAGGCCATCGCCCTCCGGCTGCAGGCGGACGGCTTCCGGGCGATCGTGCTCGACATCGTCGAGCCGGAGGCGGAAAGCCTGCGGGCGGACGCACGGATCGTCGATCTCTCCGACCGCGAGGCCGCGGAGGCGGCCTTCGCCGCCGTCGCGGCGACGCTTCCGGCGACCGTGCTCGTCAACAACGTGGGCGTCGTCGCGCCAGCGCTGTTCGACGACGTCCGGGTCGACGACTTCGACCGCGTAATGCACCTGAACCTCCGCACCGCCGTCATCGCCGCCCAGGCGCTGGTGCCGGTGATGCGGCGGCTGGGCGGCGGGCGGATCGTCATGAACACGAGCCGCGTCACCCTGGGGAAGGAGGCGCGCACGCTCTACAGCGCCAGCAAGGGGGCGCTCCAGTCGATGGCGCGCACCTGGGCGCTGGAGCTCGCCAAGGACCGGATCACGGTGAACTGCGTCGCACCCGGGCCGATCGCGACGAGCGTCTTCTGGCAGAACAATCCGCCCGAAAGCGAGGCCACCCGGAGAATCGTCGACGGCGTGCCGGTCGGGCGAATGGGGATGCCCGAGGACGTGGCGAACGCCGTCGGCTTCTTCTGCGATCCGCGCTCGGACTTCGTGACCGGGCAGACCCTCTTCGTCTGCGGCGGCGTGACCGTGGGGTGAGCGCGCGGGCGCGTCCCATGCCGGAATGTGATCGCTCAGTCGCCGGGAAGTGGACAATTCGCATGGCGCGGCCTACCCACTCGTACTACGGTATTACATGCAGCGGACAGCCAACATGCCCAACGGTACGATCATCGCCCGCACCGCCGCACCTCTGCGTCAGCAGGTCGTGCGTCTCATCCGCGAGGACATCCTGAACGGCGCGCTGATGCCAGGGCAAAGGCTGGTCGAGAATGCGCTGTGCGACGCCTACGGCGTCTCGCGCACCGTGATCCGCGAGGCGCTGCGGCAGCTCGAATCCGAGCATCTGATCCAGGTGAAGCCCAACCTCGGCCCGATCGTGACCGTGCTCACCGAGGCGGAGATCCGGGCGATCTACGTCGTGCGCGCGGCGCTCGAAGGCCTGGCGGGCGAGCTGTTCGCGCTCAATGCGACGCCGGCGCAGTGCAAGGAGTTCGTGCGGCTGCGCGACCGGCTCGACAAGGAATACCGCAAGGGCGATATCGACAGCCGCGAGGAGATCAAGGCGGACTTCTACCGCCAGCTGCTCGCCGGCGGGGGCAACGCCATCCTGACGGAGAGCCTGCGCGCGTTTCACGCCCGCATTGCCGTCTTCCGCCGCTACGCCTTCGTGGACCCGGCGCGGATCGAGCCGTCCATCGCCGAGCTCGAGGCGATCATCAACGCCGCCGCGGTGGCCCGCGATCCCAAGGCGGCTTGGGCTGCCTGCGAGCATCACATCGTCCTCGCCGGCGACCTCGCGATCATGGAATACGTCCGCCGCAACCGCGAGCTCATCCCGGCGCAGTGAAGGAGGCCCCGGCCCCGCCCCCCTCTCGAACCTGCGGATCGGACGACGTCGGCCGGTCGCCGGGCATCCTACAGACGCGGGTTCACCGCCTCGGCATGGAACCGGTAGGTTCCGTCCGGCACCCGGACGATGTCGCCCAGCCCCGGATAGGGGAAGTGGTAGCCGTGGAACCGGATGCCCTCGTCGACCACCTTCGCGAAGATCGCCGCCTTCGACGCCGCCCCCTGCTCGGGGCTCGTGTCGAAGTCCATGTGGAAGAACCACTCGGGGTGGTACGGGTCGAAGACCTGATGATGCGCGACGTCGCCGGTTAAGACGACGCGCGCGCCCTCGCTCTCGAAGATGTAGGCGCACATGCCCGCCGCATGGCCGGCGACGCTGAAGGTGGTGACCTCCGGAAAGAGCCGGTCGCCCGGCTCGAACAGGGTCAGCCGCGACCGGTAGGGCTCGACGGCGGCGAGCGTGCCTTCCGTCCACGGCGCGCGGAAGTCGTTGCGCCCGAGATTGGCCTCGTCGGTCCACTCCGCCCAGTCCGTCCGCGTGCAGTAGAGATCGGCGTTCGGGAAGGTCGCGCTCCCGTCGGGGTCGATGAGGCCGAAGGAATGGTCGGGATGGAGGTGCGTCATCAGCACCACGTCGATCTGCTCGGGCGCGATCCCGGCGGCCGTCATGTTCTCGACCAGGCGCCCCATCTTGTCGCCGAACATCGTCGACGTGCGGCCCATCCCGGCGTCGACCAGGAACAGCCGGTCGCCCGTGTTCACGACGACGGGGTTCAGGTCCATCGGGATGTGGTCGACCGGCAGCCGGTGCTCGGCCTTGAGCCGTGCCATCTCGGCCGGATCGGCGTTCGGGAAGATGCCCTCGTAGCTGTGGTGGATGTAGCCGTCCCAAAGGACGGTGCATTCGAAGTCGCCCAGCCGGAAGCGGTGCCAGCCGGCGTTCTGGCGATTCTGGCGCGGTGCGCTCATGTCTCCTCCCAGGTTTCTTGTGTCGACGGTGCGGTCGCCCCGCACCCGTGCTTCCGTTCTCGGCCGGACCGGCCCCGCCGTTCTTTCGCGGCTCAGGGGGCGGACCACCAGCTCCTGTCGCCGGCGACGCCGCGCTTCAGGAGCGCGACCACGTTCTCCTCGGTCAGCGGCGCGGGATTGTTGAGGACGAGGCGCGTCGCCTGGACCGACGCCTTGCCGATCTGCGCGAAATGCTCAGGCCTTACGCCGAGTGCCGTGAGCTCCAGCGGCGCGCCGACGGCTTCCAGCAGTTCCTCGATCCGCCCGATGCCGGCACGGGCCTGGTCGAGCTCGGGCTGGTCGGCGCGGGCGACGCCGAGGATGCGTCCGATCTCGGCGAACTCGCGCGTGGCGTAGGGCAGGTTGAAGCGCATGACGTAGGGCAGCAGCGCGCCGACGCCGAAGCCGTGCGGCACGTGGCCGATGGCGGCAATCGGAGACTGGATGGCATGGGCCGCGGCCGTGCCCGTGGTGTTGATCGCCATGCCCGCGCAATAGGCCGCGAACATCACGTCCGAGCGGGCTGCGAGGTCCGACGGATCCGCGACGACGCGGGCGAGCGAGGCGTTCATCAGCCGCAGCCCCTCGGCGCAGAACAGATCGGTGATCCTGTTCTTGCCGACGTAGATCTGGGTCGCGAGCTGCTCCGGCGTCGGGTTCTTCGGCCGTGCGGTGAACGCCTCGACGAGATGCGAGAGCGCATCGGCGGCGGTCGCCGCCGTCAGGCCCGGCGGGCAGGTCAGCGTCAGCTCCGGATCGATCACGGCGGCGACCGGCTCGATGTTCGCGTCGGCGATCGCCATCTTCATGCCGCGCTCCTCGTCGAACACGATCGCGAGGCTCGTCACCTCGGCGCCGGTTCCTCCGGTCGTCGGCACGGTGATCACCGGCAGGCACGGCGCGGGCACGCGGAACTCGCCGAAATAGTCGCGGACGTCGCCGCCGTTGGCGAGCACGGCGGACACCGCCTTGGCGAGGTCCATGCACGAGCCGCCGCCGATGCCGATCACCACGTCGACGCCACGCCCGGCGTGGGCGGCGGCGGCCTCGACGACGTTCGAGCGCGGCAGGTCCGGCAGCGCGCCGTCGTAGGTCGAGACCGTCAGTCCCGCCGCGGCGAGGGCCTGCGCGACGGCCCGGAACTCGGGCGTCGTCGCCATGCGGGCATCGGTCACGACGAGGCAATGGCGGCCGTAGCCGGACGCGATCTGCGGCAGCTGGCGCCGTTGGCCGGGTCCGAACAGGACCGTGCGGGGTTGGCGCACCAGGCCCAGGCCCAGCCGGTTCTCCATGACGCTCACGCCCGCCCTCCGACGTCTCCGATCGTCATCGCCATGTACTTGGGCTCGAGGAACTCGTGGATCCCGTCGTGCCCCGCCTCGCGCCCAATGCCGGACGCCTTGGTGCCGCCGAAGGGCGCGGCGGGATCGGCCATGATGCCGCGATTGATGCCCACCATGCCGAACTCCAGCCGCTCGCCGACGACCACCGCCCGCGTCAGATCGCGCGTGAACACGTAGGAGGCGAGGCCGTAGCGCGAATCGTTGGCGAAGCGAAGCGCCTGTTCGACGCCGTCCACGGCGAAGATCGTGGCGATCGGCGCGAACAGCTCGTTGTTGCAGAGGGCTTCGTTCGGCCCGTCGAAACGCACGACCGTCGGCTCGAAGAAGTAGCCCGGCCGCTGGATCGCCCGGCCGCCGGTGAGCACCTCGCCGCCGGCGCGCTTCAGGTCGTTCAGCGTGTCGTAGAGCCGGTCGCGCTGCTTCGCCGAGATCATCGGGCCGACATCCACCGGCTCGAGCCCGTTGCCGACGGTGAGCGCCTTCACTTTTTCGACGAAGCGGGCGGTGAAGTCACCTTCCACGGCCCGGTCGACGATGATCCGGTTCGCCGCGACGCAGGCCTGTCCGGCATTGCGGAACTTGCAGATGATCGCCTGGTCGACCGCAAGCTCGATATCGGCGTCGTCGAGCACCAGGAACGGCCCGTCGCCACCGAGCTCCATCGAGCTGTTGACGATGTTCTCGGCCCCGAGCGAGAGGAGCAGGCTGCCCACCCGCGTCGAGCCGGTGAAGCTCACCTTGCGCAGCCGGGCGTCGCGCAGGAGCGGCTCGGAGATCGACGCCGAATCGCGTGTGTGGATCAAGTTCACCACGCCACTCGGGAAGCCCGCGTCGTGCAGCACCTGCACGAACAGCGCCCCGGTGAGGGGCGTTTCCTGCGCGGTCTTGGTGATCGTGGTGCACCCGGCGGCGAGCGCCGCGCCCGCCTTGCGGACGATCATCAGCAGCGGGAAGTTCCAAGGCGTGATCAGCAGGCTGGGCCCCACAGGCTGGTGCGTGACGACGATGCGAAAGCCGCCGTTGGAGCTCGTTGCATAGGTCCCGTGCAGATGCGCCACCTGCTCTGCGAACCACAGCAGGAAGTCCGCCGACAGGCGGAACTCGGCCCGCGCCTCGGTCAGCGGCTTGCCGCTCTCGAGCGTCATTGTGCGGACGATCAGGTCCTCGCGCTCCAGCATCAGGCGGTGGGCGGCGTGCATCAGATCGGCCCGCGCTCGCGGCGCGAGGCGGCCCCAGTCCTGTTGCGCACGTACCGCGGCATCGAGGGCGAGAAGCGCGTGGTCCGGCGTGCCGTTCGCGACCTCGGCGACGAGGCTGCCGTCCGCGGGATTGACGACGCCGATCACGCCGTCGCCCGCGCACCACTCGCCGTCGATGAAAAGCCCCGTCCTGACCGCGGCGAGATCGATACCGTCTGCGTGGCGCAAGCCCGCGAGATCGTTCATGTCCGTCCTCCCTCATGAGGCTCGGTTGATCCAGTCCGCGCCCTAGATATTACCGTAATACGATTATACAGTATGAGCAAGGCCGCGCGACGCCCGGGTGCCTGGAGACGGCGCGCAAGCTGCGAACCTACGTCGGCACCGTCTTCCGCTACGCCATGGCGACGGCGGGGGCCGCGAACGACCCGACGGTCGCCCTGAAGGCCTGATGGGCCGCGGCCCGGCGATGAACGTGCTGCACCGCCTGCGGCCGGGGGAGTCGCCGGAGCAATACGCCGAGCTGGAGGCGCAGGTGGCTCGCGACACCTCCGGCTACGCCCTGGCCGACGCCTTCATGGCCCAGACGGTGATAGACCCGCGCGAGACCCGCGAGTGGCTGATCCGCATGCGCGCCCATCACGCGCGCCGTCCGGGCGGCGGTTTCGGCCTGCGGCGCCTGGCCGACTGGCCGACCACCTGGTGAGGAGATGTCGATGACCCGGACCTCGGCCACGGCGGCCGCACCCACGGCGCCCGCGATCGACCTGCGCCGACGGGACAGTTCGACTTCTTCACCGAGGAGCGGCTGCGCATCGCCGATCTCGACATGAACGGTCATGTGAACAACGTGACCTTCATCCAACTGCTGGAGAATGCCCGCAACCGCTTCGTCGACCTGCGCACACCGCTGAAGCGCAGCGAGAAGATGACCTTCATGCTGGTCCATTTCGAGATCGACTTCGTCGCCCAGCTCTTCTATCGGGGCGCCCCGGAGGCGGCCTGCCGGCTGCTGGAACTGAAGCGCAGCTCGATCACCCTGGGCCAGGCCGTCTTCGACGGCGAGCGGCCGACGGCCGTCGCGCGGGCGGTGATCGTGAACGTGGATCGTACGCAAGGTCGCGCCACGCCCTTCACCGACGAGGCGAGGATGGTGTTGGAGACGCGGCTGCCCTAGGCAGCGGGCTCATAGAGGATGCCGTTGATCACCCGGCGGTCATCCACCCGCGCAACGCCGCGCACCTTGTTCGGCGGCAGCGGCGCGATGGCCGCCCATTCCTCGTCGGTCGCCTCCTGGCGCCGCATCTCTCACGCTCCCGGTTCGGGAGCTTGAACACGACAAACCCAGCCACGCGAATTTATGGGGCACCACCTAGATGCCAAGATAGGCCTCACGTACGCGGGGGTCGGCGATCAGCTCGTCCGCGCGCGCGCTCATCGTGACGCGGCCGGTCTCCATCACGTAGCCGCGGTCCGCCACGGAGAGCGCGCCGAAGGCGTTCTGCTCGACCAGCAGCACGGTCACGTCCAACGCCTTCAGGCTCCTCACGACCTCGAAGATCTGCGCCACCAGGATCGGCGCGAGCCCCATGGAAGGCTCGTCCAGCAGCAGGCACGCCGGCCTGCCCATGAGGGCGCGCGCGATGGCCAGCATCTGCTGCTGCCCGCCGGAGAGCCCGCCCGCGAGCTGGTTCCGTTTCTCCTTCAGCACCGGGAACATGGCGAACGCATGAGCCATGTCCCGGTCCACGCGGTCGTCGGAGAAGACGAAGGCGCCGAGGCGCAGGTTCTCCTCCACGCTCAGGTTGGTGAAGATCTGCCGCCCTTCGGGCGACTGGGCGAGCCCACGCTGGACCCGCCGATACGCCGGCACGGCGGCGAACGCCTCGCCGCGGAACGTGATCGCGCCGCCGCTCACCGGCTGCACGCCGGACAGGCAGCGCAGGAGCGTCGTCTTGCCCGCCCCGTTGGCGCCGACCACGGTGACGATCTCGCCCGACGCTACGAACAGGTCTACGCCGTGCAGCACCTCGATGCGACCGTAGCGCGACCGCAGGCCCTCAACCGTGAGCATGGGCGACCTCCGTGGCGGCGGTGCCGAGATAGGCCTCGATCACCTTGGGGTCGCGGCTCACGGTGGCGGGGTCGCCCTCGGCGATCTTCTCGCCGTGGTCCAGCACCACAATCGCGGTAGACAGGCGCATGACCAGCTTCATGTCGTGCTCCACCAGCAAGATCGCGACGCCGGTGTGGGCCACGTCGCAGACGAGCCGGTCGATCTCCTCGGTCTCCACCGCATTGCAGCCGGCCGCCGGCTCGTCCAGCAGCAGCACGCGCGGGCGCACCGCCAGCGCGCGGGCGATCTCTAGCCGCTTCAGCGCGCCGTAGGACAGCGCCCCCGCCTCGCGCTCCGCCGCGCGCGACAGACCGACCCGCTCCAACAGTTCGCGGGCGCCCGCAGCCGAGGCCCGCGAACGCCGACGCGAGCCGGAAAGGCCCAGCAGGTCGGACAGCACGGGCCCGCGCTCGCGCAGGTGGAAGCCGGCGATGACGTTCTCGAGCGTGCTCATCTGCTGGAAGATCTGCAGGTTCTGGAAGGTGCGCGAGAGCCCGCGCGTGGCCAGGAGGTCCGGGCGCATGCCCGTCACGTCCTCGCCGTCCAGCACCACTCTGCCGGACCTCGGCAGATAGACGCCGGAGATCATGTTGAAGAGCGTGGTCTTGCCGGCGCCGTTCGGCCCGATGACGGAGACGATCTCCCCCGCGTCGAGCGCGAAGGACACGTCGTGCACCGCCTTCACCCCGCCGAAGGAGATGCCGAGCCCCTGCACGTCCAGCAGGCTCATTCGTCCCTCCCCCGCATGAGCCGCCGTGCGCTCGGGATGAGCCCGGCCGGCAGGAAGATCATCACCAGCATCATCACCAGGCCGAGCACCACGTGCTCGTAGTCCTGAAGCACCGTGAGGACCTGCGGCAGCATGGTGAGCAGCGCCGCGCCGAAGATCGCCCCGAGCACGGAGCCGGCCCCGCCCAGCACCGCCATGCTCACGAGCTCGATGGAGTGCATGTAGCCCGCCACGTCGGGAGTGATCAGCCGATTCTGCTGCGCCAGCAGCGAGCCGGACACCGAGGCGTACACCGCCGAGATGACGAAGGCGTTCAGCTTGGCGCGGGCGACGTCCACCCCGACGGTCCGGGCTGCCACCTCGGACCCGTGAAGCGCACGCAGCGCCCGGCCGGTGGGGCTGTCCTGCAGGTTGAGCGCCAGCCACGCGCCGACGAGCAGGAACAGGCCGGTGAAGGCATACCAGAACTGCGGCGTGGAGAGCTCGAGGCCCATCGCTCCGAGCCAGGCGCGCACGCCGGGATCGGGCACCTGGATGCCGTCCGGCCCGCCGGTGATCTGTCCTTCGTTGGACAGCACCATGGCCACCAGCACCCCGAAGCCGAGGCTCGCCACCGCGAGGTAGTAGCCCTTCAACCGCAGGATGGGCCTACCCACCACCCAGGCGGTGACGCCCGACAGCACCGCCCCGAGCACCACGGCGAGGGCCGGCGGCACGCCGAATTGCACCGGCATGAGCGCGCAGGCGTAACCGCCGATACCGACGAAGCCCGCATGGCCGAGGCTGATCTGCCCCGCATAGCCGGTGAGCACGACGATGCCCACGACGGCGAGGCCGTTCATGAACACCAGTGAACCGACCCGGTAGTAATAGTTGGACGGAAAGAAGAACGGACTGATGACCATCAGGATCGCCAGCACCAGGAGCGTCGATTGCTTCGCCGATAGCCGCATGGTCACACGCGCTCCGTCGGGGTGCTGCCGTACAGTCCGCGCGGGAAGGCGAACAGCACGGCGAGGATGACGAAGAAGGCCACGGCGTCCTTGTAGTGGGAGCTGATGTAGCCGGCGGTGAGCGCCTCCATGAGGCCCAGCAGCAGCCCGCCCGCGAGCGCGCCTTTGGGGCTGCCCATGCCGCCCAACATGGCGGCGGCGAAACCCTTCAGCGCCAGCGCGATGCCGACCTCGAAGCTGGTGGGGGTGATCGGGGTGATGAGCACCCCCGCCAGCGCGCCGATGCCGGCGGACAGGGCGAAGGACAGGGTCATCACGAACTTGGTGTTGATGCCCACGAGCTGCGCCGCCAGCCGGTTGTTCGAGGTCGCGAGCACCGCCCGGCCGGTGAGCGTGCGGGTGAAGAACAGCCAGAGAGCGACGAAGATGGCCACCGCGCCGGTCACCACCCACAGGCTCTGCGGCAGCATCGCGGCACCGAGCAGGCGCAGAGGCGTGTCGCCGGAGAAGGACGGCAGGCGGTACATTCCCTTGCCGAACACGATCTGCGTGACGCCGCGAATGAAGATCGAGGCGCCGATGGTGATGATGATCAGCGACACCACGGGCGCCCCGCGCGCCGGCTCGATGGCGAGCTCGTTCAACGCGACGCCGATGGCCGCCGTCACGAGGATGGCGATGAGCGCGGCGAACGGCAACGGCAACCCGGCGGCTACGCAGGCGACCGAGATCATGCCGCCCAGCATCACGAACTCGCCCTGGGCGAAGTTCACCACGTCGGAGGCATTGTAGATGATGGTGAAGCCGAGGGCGACGAGCGCATAGACGGCGCCAACCGTCACGCCGGAGACCAGGAACTGCAGGAGATCGGACATCGTTCGCTCGCTCCTCGCGGGCGGTTCGAGGCGGCGTGCCGGCGGCCGATGGAGCCGCGGACGAAGCCGTCTCACGCTGTGTAGAAGGACGCCGCCCGCAGCACGCTGGACACAGCGCATCCGACGGAGGGCCGGCCCGTCCCGGCCCCCGCCGCAGGACCCGCGGCCGCCGTGACTGAGCGCCCGCAGGCCGATGCGGGGGAGACGCAGGATCCGAGAGGCCTGCGGGCGCGGGCTACTTCACCAGTCGCCAGCCGCCGTCGCTGATCTCGAGGATGCGGAACGCCGACGCGTCGAGGCCGAGATGGTCGCTCTTCGAGTAGCTGTAGGTGCCGGTGGTGCCGACGAGGCCGGTGGTGGCCTCGATGGAATCGCGGATGGCGGCGGGCTCGGCGGAGCCTGCCCGCGCGATGGCCTCGGTGAGGATGAGCATGGCGTCGTGCGCGTAGCCGCCGAAGGTGGAGGCCGGCGCGCCGGCCGCCTTCTCGAAGCTCGCCTTGTAGGCCAGCACCACGGACTTCTGCGGATCCGCCGGGTCGAGCAGATCGCCCACCAGCAGCGCCGTTCCGGGAAGACGCACGCCCTCGGCGGTCTTGGCGCCGGCGAGCTCGATGAAGGCGTTGTTGGCCACGCCGTGCGACTGGTACAGCGGGGTGGTCATCCCGAGCTGGGAATAGTTGCGGGTGATGGTCGCCGGGCCTTGGCCGAAACCTGAATTCAGAATGGCCTTGATGCCAGGCGCATTGCGGATGTTGGTGAGCTGCGGGGTCATGTCCGCATCCTTCGGCCCGTAGGTCTCGTCAGCGACGATCTCGATGCCGGAGGATTTCGCCACCGCCACGCACTGCGCGCGCATGGAGGCGCCGAAGCCGTCGGTACCGGAGATGAGGCCGATCTTGGTGAAGCCGCGGCTCTTCATGTCCTCGAAGATCTTCAGGCACGCCATGCGGTCAGTGTGCGGGGTCTTGAAGACGTAGGGCTTCACCGGATCGATGATCTCGATGGCGCCGGCCAAGGAGATGAACGGCACCTCGCTGTCCTCGGCCACGGCGAGGATGGCGAGGGAGGCGCCGGTGGTCGTGCCGCCGACCATCGCCACGACGCCGTCGTCCTCCACGAGGCGGGTGGCGAAAGTCTTGGCTTTGCTCGGATCGCCGCCGTCGTCGTAGAGGACGAGATCGATCTTCTCGCCGTTGATGCCGCCCTTGGCGTTCAGTTCGTCGACCATCATGCGAATGGTCTCGGCCTCCGGATCACCGAGCGAGGAGGCCGGGCCGGTCTCTGAAATGATGGCACCGATCTTGATGTCGGCGCTGGCGGCGGTGGCCGTCATGGCCAGGGCGAGCACGCCCATCACAACCACTTTCATGTGTCCTCCCAAGGCATCTTGATGACGCTTCCGAGCTGCCGGCCCATGCGGATCGCGGGCGAGCCGGCGGACGAAAAGCCAGGGGCGTCACGGATTGCCGATCTATTATCGTTAGATCGTTCAATCTTTTTAATTCAAACAAACTCCCATTTCCACCAGAATCTGCACGACCCTCACCGAACGTCGCTAGCCGCCGCCAGCCTGCCGAAGATAGCCATTTTTGGGGGATTTTGGCAACTATCGCACATGGCGGCCGGCGACGAGCGCCCCCCTTATGGCGCTTGACACGCCCCTTAGACGCGGAATAATTAGATCGATCGTTCGAGTAATTATCAAAAACTGAAATGCAACGCAGGGGTGGAGCCGCCATGCCGCACGCTGCCGTGTCCGAAGCCGCCGAGACCCGCGATTATCGCGCGCTCATCGAGCCGGCACGTATCAACAGCCGCCTCTACTACGATCCGGACATTTTCCAGGAAGAACTGGAGAGGATCTGGTATCGCACATGGGTCTATGTGGGACACACCAGCGAGATTCCGAACAAGAACGACTACGTCACGAAGTCGATCGGCCCCATGCCGGTGCTGATGGTGCGCGACAAGGACGGCGAGGTCCGCCTCCTGCTCAACAAGTGCCCGCACCGCGGCAACCAGCTCTGCGCCTACCAGAAGGGCAATCGCACGAGCTTCACCTGCCCGTACCATTCGTGGACCTTCTCCAACACCGGCGAATTGATGGGCTATGCCCTGCCGGACGGCTACGAAGGCCAGGACAAGAAGGGCCTCAACCTCGGCAAGGTGCCGCGCATCGCCATCTATCGCGGCTTCGTGTTCGGCTCGATGGCGGAGGACGGCCCCTCCATCGAGGAGCATCTCGGTGGCGCCAAGGCGGCCCTCGACCAGTTGCTCGACAACTCACCCACCGGCGAGCTCGAGCTGACCGCGGGCTTCCTCCAGCACCGCACCAAGGCCAACTGGAAGTTCATGCTGGAGAACGAGACCGACGGCTACCACCCCGGCTTCGTGCACGGCTCGGTCTTCCAGGTGACGAGCTCGGGCATCGGCAGCCTCTATGGCGCGGACTCCACCGCGCTGACCCGCGACTACGGCAACGGTCACACCGAGTTCGACCTGCGCCCCGAATGGCGCAAGCACGACAAGCCGCTGCAGTGGTTCGGCACCAGCCCCGAGCGCCTGCCCGAGTACGTGAAGGCGATGAACGCGGCCTACGGCAGCGAGCGCGCCCGCCAGATCATGATCGACGGCTCGCCGCACGTCATGATCTTCCCGAACCTGTTCATCGCCGAGATCCAGATCTTCGTGCTTCAGCCCATCGCTGTGGACGAGACGATCCAGCACGTCACCGCCGTGCAGTTCAAGGGCGCTCCGGACATCAACCGCCGTTTGCGTCAGCAAACCATGGGCTCGGTGGGCCCGGCGGGCCTCCTGCTCGCCGACGACACCGAGATGTACGAGCGCAACCACCGCGGCGCGAAGATCCTCGACCCCGAGTGGCTGGTGCTCACCCGCGGCCTGCACCGCGAGCGGCGGGACGAGAGCGGCTTCCGAATCGCCCATTCCACCGACGAAACCCCGCAGCGCGGCATCTGGCGCCATTACCTCAACCTGATGAACAAGGCCCGCTGATGACCGCCCTCGCCATGGATCTCGCGACCGTGTCGGCGCCCGACCTCGCCGCCCTCGAGCTGGCCACCCTGCAGCAGCGGGTGGCGCAGTTCCTCTATCTCGAGGCCCGCCTCGCCGACACGCACGACTATGACGGGTGGGAGGCGCTGTGGACCGATGACGCCATCTACTGGGTCCCCGCGAACGGCGAGGACATCGACCCCGAGATGCAGATGTCGGTGCTCTACGACAACCGCTCGCGCATCGGCGTGCGCATCCGCCAACTCAAGACCGGCCGCCGCCACACCCAGACACCCCGTTCCGAGCTCGCCCGGCTGATCTCCAACATCGAGATCACCGACGTGCGCGCCAACGAGGTCGACGTGCGCGCGAACGTCCTCATCTACGAGGACAACCTGCGGGGCGACACCCTGTGGGCGGCGCGCAACTCCTATCGCCTGCGCATGGTGGAGGGCGCCTTCCGCCTCGTGCGCAAGAAGATCGCGCTCGTGAACAACCACAAGCCCATCTACACCCTGTCATTCCTGGTCTGAGGCCTCCGATGTCACACATCACCCCCGAGGCCGCCGCCGAGGTGTCCGCTGCGCCCGAGAAGTGGATCGGCGATGGGCCCGTCCTGCTCGACCATGCGGATGGTGTCGCCACCCTCACGCTCAACCGGCCCGGTGCCGCCAACGGCATGAACATCGACCTCATGCAGGCGCTCTACCGGGCGATCATGATGGTCCACCGGGCGCCGGACGTGCGCGTGGTGCATCTGCGCGGCGCCGGCGCCAACTTCTGTGCCGGCGGCGACGTGCGCGAGTTCGCCTCCCAGGGGGAGGCCCTCGGCGACTTCCTGCGTGAGGTGACGGCGTATCTGCAGGTCGCCATCGGAACGCTGATCCGCCTCAAGGCCATCGTGGTCACGGAGGTCCACGGCTATGCCGCCGGCGGCGGCGGGCTCGGCCTCGTCTGCGCTTCCGACATCGTGATCGCCGGTGAGAGTGCCCGCTTCCTGGCGGGGGCGACCCGGGTGGGCATGGCGCCGGACGCCGGCGCCTCGGTGATCCTGCCGCATCTGGTGGGTTTTCGCCGGGCGGCGGAGATCATGCTCTCCAACCGCATCGTGGACGCCGCCGAGGCCCAGTCCGTCGGCCTCATCACCAGGTGCGTGCCGGACGACGCACTTCAGGCCGAGGCCAGGAAGGCCGCACGCTTCTACGCGTCCGGCGCGCCGCTGGCGCTCGCCGCCACCAAGCGCCTGCTGTGGAACGCGCTGAACGTGGAGACCGCCCTGCCGGAAGAGGCGCGCACCACGTCCGAGCTGTCATTCACTGCCGATTCCCGCGAGGGGCTGGCGGCGGTGATCGAGAAGCGCAAGCCGGTCTTCACCGGCCGATGAGCGCGGCGGCTCTCGGCGCGCGCCGCGCGCTCGTCACCGGAGGCGGCGCCGGCATCGGCGCCGCCATCGTCCGCAAGCTCGGCGCGGACGACCTCACGGTGGTCTTCTGCGACCGTGACGCGGCCTCGGGCGCGGCGCTCGCCACCGAGACCGCCGCCACCTTCGTGTGCATGGACGGCACCGACG